>Ga0209541_10005654_pt1 | contig 21721 bp, 30 predicted proteins | sample RifCSPlowO2_01_FD_184027 | JGI IMG/M metagenome (GOLD analysis project Ga0209541, IMG submission 184027) | Groundwater microbial communities from Rifle, Colorado - Rifle CSP2_plank lowO2_0.1 (SPAdes) (version 2) | ecosystem: Environmental > Aquatic > Deep subsurface > Groundwater | place...
TGAGTTGGATCGGATGATACAATATATTAAGGGGGAAATATCTACAACTATTGGGGGAATTGAGAGGATAAAACCAAATCTTGAGTTTAATACTTTTGATGGTGCTGTGATGAGCACAAGTGCAAATGGTGCGAGAAGAATTCAAAATGGTCTTTGGCTTAAGATGAGCGTTCCTCAAGAGCTTAAATCTGCTTTTGGTGAAGAGATAGAAGTTTTGTTTAAAGTTGCAACAGGTGGTGCAGGTGGCGAAGCGAGTATGTTGAAAGTAGTTACTTTTTATCCGCTTGAAGGAAATTTACCTGGGGGGATGGCTTGGTATGATTTTCTAAAAGATGCGTCTTTAGGAAGATCTTGTGCTACTTCCTGTAGTTTGGACAATACTCTTTTTGATGATGAGGAAGAATAAATTTTTATTTATAACTTAAACCTGCAAGATTACTAACAAACTTTTCTTGTGTTTTGAAATCCCATAAATATTTTCCTTTTTGGCCTAGTGCAACAATTTGATCTATAGAATCAGTGCAGATAATTTGGTTTTCTGTAATAGCAATATCTTTTACTTGAAATGTAGTTGGGTCTGTTTGCCAAATAACTTGCCCTTTTGTAGATAAGCAATATAGGGTTTTTTTATCTCTTTCTTTGGTAACTACAAAAATATTTTCGTCTGAGAGTGCTACACGAAGTATATTAGGAAAATTTTTTTTCCAAGACCCAGAACTGTTTGAAAGTGTTGAATAGTCTTGTTTTGGGGTAGATAACCCGGTGAGATACTGTTGTTCTTGTGGTGGTTGTGTTCCTGAAATCCCTGTTAAAATAAATGGAAGGTCTTGTAAAATACATTGCCTTGTTTTTAAGTTGTATGAAACAAACTTAGGGGTTTTATCTAATCCTACACCAAAATAAAGTGTATCTCCTTGAACTAATAATGGTGATGTAATAAGAGAACTATTAAATAAATCAAGCCTTTTTTCAATTGTGCCTTTTGTTGCATCGATAATAATTACTTGGCCTTCTTGAGATGTATAGATTTTTCCTTGATGTAATGTAGGTTGTGTCATTGGTGCGTCTATTTTTGAAGTCCATTTCTTATTACCCTCAAAATCATAGCATTCAATTGAGGATTTACTTTTTGGTTGGGGTGTATTATCTTCGAGTATTTCTGGATCTAGATCATTTTGGTCCCCGTAATTACAAGCAAGATATATTTCATTTCCTGTAGTAATTGGTTCTAATTCTTGGTCTACTAGTGGTGGTAAATTTGCGCTCCATAAGTAATCTCCATTCCAATTGAATACCTGACAACTTGCGTTATATCTTGAAGTGATAACACGGTTTTGGCCTAATACAACTTTAGTAACTAACCCCTTGCCTTGAATTGGGGAGCGCTGCAATAATCTTCCTTGTAAATTTAATTTGTAAAAGGCTTTAGGTGTAAAAAAGGTAATAAATTCTTGTCCTTTATTATTTGTGACAACTACGCTTGTTCTTGCATTATTTCCTCGTTCTGTTAGCCATGTCATTTTTATTTTGTATACCAAGCTTCAATTAAGCTAGGGTTTGTTTTCATTTTGTTTTCTGCTCTTTTTTGGATATTTCTGATTGTTTCTATACTCAAACCATATTGTTGACTAACCTTTTCTAGGGTTGCTGGATTTTCATTACTGTTTAAACCATATCTTAGTTCTAAAACTTCTTTTTCTATCTGAGATAAGTTTCCCAATGCTTTGTTAACTCTATGATTTAAGTCTTGTTTTCCGAGAATATCTTCTGTAACTGTTGGGGTTTCTTCAATTGTGCGAGTCACTCTTTTTCTATGTTGTCTACTTTCTTTTCTGAGGTAATCTTGAATGGCTCCACGAACACCATGAAATACACATGTGGAAAATTTTACAGGATTTGGTCTGAATTTGTAACGTCTTACTGCATCAAATATCCCTAAGTTAGATGCTGAAATTATTTCTTCTGGATCGGTTGAGTGATCTAAACTTTTTAAACGTTTTAGTCCTAAGGCTGTTGCGTAGCGTAAATTTCCTTCTACAAGTTTGTTTAGTGCTGGATGATTTTTTTCTGTTTTTGCACGTTTTAATTCAATTTGGGCTTGTTTAATCAGTTTTTGTTCTTCTTTAATAGGTAGCAAAAGGTCTTTTAATTGGGTGAAATAATGTGCAATCCATGGGTTATATGTCGTTACCATACTTTCTTGGACAAAGAGCAATTTATAAACCTTTCTACTTTCACTACTTTTTAATGGCTAAATTATTTGGTTAAATAAGTGTAATACTGTTTCTATATCCAACAAACATGAAATTTCACTACATACTTTAAAAACCTTCTATTTTAATTGTTTGAAATGATAATTAAAATTTTAGGCTTATTGGATATTATAAGTGGGGTATTCTTGGGTTTAGGCTATTTTGGTTTCTTTAAAGAGGTTGCTTTGGTTTTTGCTTTTTATTTATTAGTTAAAAGTATAATTTTCATTAAAGGGTTTGCAAGCATCGTGGATTTAATAACTACTATTATTTTCTTTTTGGTAATTTATGGAATAAATGGTGTATGGGTTTGGATATTTGTTTTGTGGCTATTGCAAAAAGGGTTTATTAGCTTGTTAGGGTAATTACTTTTTAATATGGGGATAAAGCATATATAAAAAGAAAAATATAACTGCTAATGACAAGGAATAGAAAAAAGCAGAAATGCCTCCAAAATTATTTAATAACAATGCTGTAATAAAAATAAACAATATAGATATTGCAAAAAGAAGTTTTGAATAGATAAATGTTTTATAGCCGTCTAATAATGGAAGAGGCAATATATTTAATACAGCTATCCAAATATTCATTGTTACTGGAGAAACTGATAAAATTGTTATGTTTAATATTTTGAAGATTACAGCTAATAAGATTGAAAACACTGGGCCTAAAACTGCAATTTTGGCAAGCTCCCATTCAGAAATACGTGGAAATTTTTTACCTATTCTTCTATGTTTATCTTCTTTTACATTATAATCACTTATAGTTGTTAAGTATAAAGCACCATTTGAAAATATTGTTACTAAAATAGGCATTATTAAACCTGCTTTGAAAGAATTTTTTAAATAGGATTTTGTAGCTAAGTAATATCTGCGAAGACCAATCAAGCGCAAGCTTAATTTACAACCGAGCAAATAGGCTGCAAATAAATGCCCAAATTCATGAATAAATATAGAGATAAAAGAAAAAATATAAATCAATATAAAATTAATCAGCCAATTATTAAAGATAAAGGTTTCAGACTTGTCATTGTAGCCAAAAACAACTGATAAAATTAAAGCGAAGAAAAATATTTTCTTTAAGTTATCCTTGTTTACTATTGTCATTTAGATTCCTCTTTTTTTATCAAATTTATAACTTCCTTTTCGTGGCCTGCACCAATAACTGCAATCACCTTATTATAGCTGTTAATTAGGTTATATAAATTTTTTGCAAGGACATAATTACGCTCTTCTATTAAGGTAAGATATACGGAGGGGTAACTTTTCTTTAATTTCTTTGTTAAATTTTCAATAACTTTCTGAGAGGGGACTTTGGTTATGTCAAAGGGTATTTTTCTCTTTTTGAAGAAAGCAAAGAATATTTCTTTTATAAACCTGAATTTTTCTCTCCAGGTAACTCTTTTTGACAATCTTTTTAATGTTATTCTGATGTCCTGGTCTATTAAGGCAATTTTAATATTATTTTCTTTTGCTATTTTAATGGCTTCTTTCATTTCATCTCCGGGCTTTGTGTGGACTAATTTACCTAATTTTTTTTCTATCCATGCACCTGCAAGGTTAAGAAGAAAACCTTTAATTCCAATTCTGAAGATGTCATGAAGATTTAATTTTGATTTTTTATTTGACATTAAGGATTTAACTCTTAAATGATCTAGTTCTAAGGCAACTATATCGGGGGATTCTTTTAATATTGTTTCTTTAACGTCTCGGATAGAGTCTGGTGAAATATGTGATGTGCCTATAATTACTAGATTTTTATATTGAATCATTAGCAAGGAAACCTTTAAATAGTTTAAATATGTTGTTATTAATTACTCGTCGGAGGTGGGTATAATGGTTTTAAAGATAAAAAAGATATCAGATGCGTATGAAATGAAGGTTTTTACTGAAACAGGGGATTATTTTGGAGATATAGATGATGCTGTTTTGACTTTAAATAAGGTTTTTGGATGGAAGGTAAAGGCAACTAAAAACTCATTTTTGGATAAGATTTTGGGTGGTGCCAAGGGTGTAATTGTGCCTCATCAATTTGTAAGGGCTATGGGTGATATTGTATTAATAAGCAAGGCTGCAATACCAACTTATGAAGAGAAAGAAGATCAGGTTCAGGAATAAATATTACAAAAGGGGTGAATGAAATAAATGGTAACGCCTTTAGAAGAGGCAATTGGCTTTTTGGATAGGTTTGGATTTTTTAGAGTTATATTACCATTTTTACTAGTCTTTACAGTAGTTTATGCTTTGCTTGAGAAGACTAAAATTTTTGGAACACAGAAACATGGAGATAAAGAGCTTCCAAGAAAAAATATGAATGCTATGGTGGCTTTTGTTATTGGTTTATTAGTGGTGTCTGCAAGAGATGTGGTAACTGCTTTACAAACATCTTTACCTAATGTTGTAATGCTGATAATTGTTATTTTAGCTGTTTTAATTGGAATTGGAATGTTATGGTCTGGTGAAAAAGAATTTAGCTTATTTGAAAAACTACCTAAATTATCTTATGTTTTGATTGCTGTAATTTTATTTGTTTTGTTAGGAATATTTCTTGATTCTTTTGGTGTTTTAAATAATGTTTTTGATTTTTTTGGAAGGAATTATGATAGACCTGTTGTTACAAGCATTGGTTTGTTAATTGTAGTTGCTATAATAATGTGGTTGATTATAAGGGAAGGGAAAACTGGGGGAGAGAAATAATGGCTCAACAAACATTTTTATTAGAAGTAGTAAAATCACTTGAGAGTTTAGGATTATATAATGTTATTATACCTTTAATTTTGGTTTTTGTAATTGTATGGGGTGTTCTTGAGAGAATTAAAATATTTGGTGGAAAATCTAAGGCTATTAATCCTTTAATTGCAATAATTTTTGCATTTTTGTTTATAAGAAGTCAGGTATTTGTTGAAATAATAAACCAATTTTTACCTAAAATCGGAATTTATCTGATAATTTTAATGGGATTTATGATTTTAATTGGAATTGTAGGTGGTGGAGCTAAATGGACTAATATTCCTTTTTACATTATTGTAGTGTTATCAATATTAGCTGTGTTTGGAAGTGTGTTTACTTCATTACCGGGATATAGTGGATTAGGGTTAAACTTTTTAGAGGGATTAAGCCAGGCTGATTGGTTTGCATTGATTATATTGGCTGTTTTGTTAATAATCGTAGTGTGGGCTATGTTTACACAAACGGATACTAAAATCGGACCGGGGGCTTTTGGAGCTGGTAAATAAAATGGCATCACCTTTAGATTTGGGTTTTTTGAGTAATTTTAGTAATCTTTTTTTAGCTTTATTTTTATTTGTAGCTGCTTATGCTACTTTAACAAAGACCAAAATATTAGGTGAGAATAAGACTATAAATTTTATAGCTGCAATGATGCTTGCTTTTTTAGTAGTAATTTCTCCTGCTGCAAGTGAGATGATAAAAATATTGACACCTGCTTTTTCCTTTTTTGCTTTTGTATTAATAACCATTGTTGTTTTGTTTATGTTTGTAGGCGTTAAGGCAGATTCAATTACAAATGCTTTTAGAGATCCCGCTGTTTATTGGTTCATAATTGTTGTATTTCTTTTGTTTTTATTATATGCAGCAACTGTTGTTTATGGGGAGCGAATAAGGGGATTAACTGTTACTAGTGAAGAAGGTGTTGATGATAGTGTGGTTGCTTCTGCTGGGAAGGTAGTTTTTCACCCTAAGGTTTTAACTGGCTTGTTGATATTTTCTATTATTGCTTTTGCTATAAGGTATATGGTGACGGAACATAGTTAGTAATATTTTTTTTGGGTTTAGTGCAACGATGCTGAAGGTAAAAATAAACTTACTTTTGTTTTTATATAAAGGAGAACAAATAAAAAATAGTAAATTTATTAAAGCCGTAGAACCAACTTAAAAAATGGTAAATAAATTCCCCTCTGAAATTCTTGTAAGGCGTGGCAGATTAGGTGACGAAAATGGCATTATTGAGATGCAAAAATCGGGATTAAAAAGGAAGAATTGGATTTATACTGGTGTTAATCAAGCAACAAGAACTAGAAAAATAAGAGAGAAGTTTAGAGCAAGAAATCCTGATTCTTATGCTTTTGTTGCAATTGATAGGGAAAAGAATAAACTAGTTGGTTCTGTGGCCTTTTCATTTAGAAGAAGCGGAAGATTAAGACATAGGATTGATTTAGGTTGGGGGGTCCATCCAGATTATCAAGGAAGGGGAATTGCAACAAGGTTGTTAAATGAAGCTTTGAAGTTTGCCAAAAGCAAGGGGTTCAAAAGGGCTGAAGCAGAAATGGCAATTAAAAATCTTAATTCTTGGAAACTTGCTCGAAAATGTGGGTTTAAGATTGAAGGCATAAAAAAGAAGGCACTTTTGACTGATGATGGGAAATATGTTGATACTTATATTGTAGGTAAACTTCTATAGTTTTATAGGTTAATTGGATTCCTGTTCACTCTTTACTTTTAAACTTATCCGTTATTTTTTGCAGTTCTTTTACATTAGAAGTTAATGGCTGTAGAATTTGCTGCAATAGTTTTGATAAGGCTTTGATTTCAGCAGTAACATCTGTTAAAGATTCTGAATATTCCTGGACTTTTCCTGCTAATGCCCTTTCAACACCATTCATCCTATCATGAACCCTTACGATTTCCTGTTTTATTGCTAAGATATCATTTTCAATTTTTTCTTTCCAAATCGGTAAGTCACCAAAGCTTTCGAGAAAACTTTCCCATTTTTCCTGAATAATTTCCTCTGCTATTTCTTCTACTTGTTTGTTAGTTGATGTTGTATAGTTTTGGAATTGTTGAGGCTCATTTGTTTGCTGGTTTTGAAATTCTTGAATAGTTGTTTCTTGTGCAGATGGCGCTTCTGGTGCAGGGGGAGCTTCTTCTTGGGGTTCAACAGTTGCTTTTATCTTTGCTTGGGTCATTACCTGAGAAATCTGTTCATTAGAAAGTCCTTTGGATGATAATTCGGAAGCTATTTTTTCTTCATCTATGCCTTTATTTTGCATGTCTAATGTAAGTTCTAGCGGTGACGGCATTTTATTTCTTACCTCTTTTTTTAGTTTCTTCCCTTATAATTCTCTTTACATCCTCTTCTGTCGTGAAACTTAGAGGGTGCCACAGGTTAATATACTTTTCTAGTTCTAATATTGATTCTTTTCTTGCGAAAAAGGTTAATTCTCTTGAGACAGTGGTCATTGCTTCTTTTAAAGCATTTAATTGTATTTTTAAATCTTTTATTTCCTTGGCAAAAGAGCCTATTTCTGATATTGTTTTTTTGTATTCTGTAATCATATTTTGATTTACTATAAGCAGTTTTTCACTTATCATGTTATATTTGTTTTCTAGAATAGATAATCTTGTTCCTGCAGTAGCAAGAAAATATTCAGCTTCGCTTGATTGCTCTTGTAATGTCATTTTACCTCTTTTTTATAATCGAAAACTATTTAATAGTTAGATACAATAGTTATTTAAAAAGGTTTTCCTAATCAAAGGGGGTTAAAAAGAGGATGAGCAATGGGTTTCAAAAGAATGTTTTTCAAGTAGTTAAGGAAGGACAAGAAGATATTCTAAAGGTCGACTGTAGAGCAGCAGGAATAAGCCCTATTTTAGAGGACGATGCTGTAACAATGATGCTTATTATTGAAAAGCTAGTTGAATTCCCAAATGTTAAAAGAATTAATTTTTACTTAAATAAGAATTATAGTTATAATTACCATCAGACACAATTATTGGTTGAAATAGCTAATGTTTATAATGCTTTAGTCAGACAGAGAAAAATATGGGGGTTGGTTTTGGATCAGGGACATGCTTCTTATTTAGGGGAGAGATTAAAAAATTTACAAAATCTTGTTTATGGTTTGATTAAAAGCGATCCTATAGGTGCTTTTGTTGAGATAAAAAGACTAAGAAGGGAAAGTAGGATTAAATTAAAAAATGGGGAAAATAATTATGAGAAGGATTACTATGATTTTACTGATCAAGTGTACAACTTAATTAAAAACACAGGTTTAATTAATCAAGTAAGGGAAGAGCTTGAGGGGTATGAGCTGGGGGATAGAGGTGTTTATAAAATTGTGTTTAGGCCATCAATAACTCCTGATTTTATGTTTTCCAGATTACAAGCACAACCACCTATGGATGCTGAGCAGGTTGATTTTTATACTGTCGGTGATGCGGATATAGGGGTATATAAAATTCCTGAGGAGATAAAATTCCTTTATCAATTAAATCCACCCGAATTTAAATTGACTGAAGAAGAGTATGCTTTACTGGATGTTGCAAGAGGGGTTATAAGAGAGCATCAGCCAAATGAGGAGGATTTTTTAGAACCTGAAAGGGTAAGGATGACTTTTTTTAATATTTCCAAAGATTTAGTAACTGAATTAGCAGATCAAAAGGGAATGGATTTAAGTTTGGAGAAATTAAATGTGCTGTCTGAAATTTTGGTAAGATATACTGTAGGTTTTGGATTGATAGAGGTTTTACTTGATGATGAAAAGATACAAGATATTACTATTAATTCTCCTGCAGGCGAGAGCCCAATCTTTATTGTTCATCAGGATTATGGGCATTGCTTTACAAATATAACTTCAAGTTCTGAAGATGTTCAGGGTTGGGCAACAAAATTTAGAATTTTAAGTGGAAGGGCTTTAGATGAAGCAAATCCTATTTTAGATACTGAGTTAATATTACCAAGGTCAAGAGCAAGAGTTGCAATTATTACAGCACCGTTAAATCCTTATGGTATTGGATATGCTTTTAGAAGACATAGAGACAAACCTTGGACTTTACCTTTGTTTATAAAAAATAAAATGATGAACAGTATGGCTGCTGGATTATTGAGCTTTATTATTGATGGAAACAGAACACTTTTATTTTGCGGCACAAGATCTAGCGGAAAGACGAGTGTTCTCGGGGCAATTATCACCGAGATTATGAGGAGATGCAGAATTCTTTCAGTAGAGGACACCTTAGAATTACCTATGGAAGCGTTTAGAAAATTAGGTTATAATGTTCAACCAATGAAAGTAAGAAGTGCTTTAGCTAGTGGTGGAACTGAATTAAGTGCTGATGAAGGAATAAGAACTAGTTTAAGAATGGGGGATAGTGCTTTGATTATTGGTGAAGTGAGATCCCAGGAAGCAAAATCTCTTTATGAGTCCATGAGGATCGGTGCATTAGCAAATGTGGTGGCTGGAACAATTCACGGTGAAAGTCCTTATGGTGTTTTTGATAGAGTTGTCAATGATTTAGGTGTTCCTAAAACAAGTTTCAAAGCAACAGACTTAATTGTTTTATCTAATCCTGTTAGAAGTCCTGATGGTTTAAGTTATGTCAGAAGAATTCTACAAATAACTGAAGTAAGAAAACACTGGCAAGATGATCCATTAAAAGAAGGGGGTTTTATGGATTTAATGAAATATAATCCGAAAACAGATCAGTTGGAAATTACTGATGATTTAAGAAATGGTGATAGTGAATTATTAAAAGCAATAGCTTCAAATGTAAAGGACTGGGCAGGAAATTGGGAAGCTGTCTGGGATAATATCTTGTTGAGGGCAAAAATAAAACAGGCTTTGGTTGATTATTCTGTAAATGTTGGGAAACCTGAATTATTAGAGGCTGATTTTGTTGTAAGAGCAAATGATATGTTTCATATAATATTAGAAACTGTTAAGAATGAAACTGGATCTTTGGATAGTGAAAGAATATATAATGAATGGATATCCTGGTTGGAGAAGAATGCCGGGAAATTAAACAAATAAAAAGAGGTTAATAATGAGTGTTAATGATGTATTGGAAAAATATGAGTTTGGAGAAGAAAATGGTATTTTCAGCAGAGACTATCTTGTTTTCAGGGAAGAGGTTTTAGGAAGAGGTTTAAATTTTTATGAGAAAGCCTGTAAATTCTGCGGGAAATATTTTAATGTAAAATTAAGTCCTGAGATGGAGGTGAAGATACAAAAAGCAATTGATTTTTCACATTTGTTAATTACACCAAAAGAAGCAGCTGGTTTTGGGGTAGGTGTGTCATTATTAATAATTTTATTTGGTGTTTTTTTGTTTGCCTTGAGATTTGGGGTTTATGGATTATTAGGCGGAGAACTACCTGGCTTTTCTTTTTATTTTTTGATAATGCTTATTTTGATATCTGCAGTTATATTAATAAAACCTCTTGGGAAATATCCCTTAAGAATTGCAAATAATTTCAGGATTGAAGTGAGTGATAGAATGGTGTTATGTGTTCTGTATATTGTTATGTATATGAGACATACTTCTAATTTTGAAAGGGCTGTTAAATTTGCAGGAGATCATGTTGGAGGGGCTTTAGCTTTAGATTTAAGAAAGGTTTATTGGGATGTTGAAACTAGTGTTTACAGCACTTTAAAAGAATCAATGGATTTATATTTAGAGAAGTGGAAGGATAAGAATTTAGAATTTGTTGAGAGTATGCAGCTAATTGCAGGAAGTTTATATGAATCAAGCGAAGAAAAAAGAGTAGTTGTTTTGGATAAGGCCTTGAATGTGATGCTAGAAGGAAGCTATGAAAATATGCTTCATTATGCTCAGGACTTAAAGAATCCTGTTACTAATTTACATATGTTGGGTGTTGTTTTACCAATATTGGGGTTGATTATACTGCCATTAATTGGATCTTTTATAGGTGTTAAATGGTATGTTCTAGGTTTTGTATATAATATTATTTTGCCTATCTTTGTTTATGTTTATGGAATTAATTTATTAAATAATCGACCAAGTGGTTTTGGTGGGAAAGTAAAATACGTGGAAGATGAAAAGAATATTTCAAGTGCAAAAATTTTCGGATTAACTTTAGGGATTCTGTTATTAATTATTGGATTTTCACCTTTAATTATTAATCTTATTATGCCTGATTTTGATATACCTCTTAGCTTGGGAAATAATCAGATTGGAAGTTTTTTGGATTATAGAATTGGTGAAGCTGGGAAATTCGGCCCTTTTGGGGTTGGAGCTGTATTGTTAAGCTTGTTTATTCCTTTAGGTCTTGCTTTTGGTTATGGGGCTTATTGTAAAAGGAGAAGTGCATCTTTGGTTGAGAACTTTGAATCCATTAAAAGATTAGAGGTTGAGTTTGCAGGGAGTTTATTTCAATTAGGAAATAGGGTAGGGGATGGATTGCCTATTGAGGCTGCTTTTAGGAAGGTATCTGAAATGCTTAAGGGAACTTCAAGCGGGAGTTTTTTTAGTTTAGTAAGCAATAACTTGGAAAGAATGGGGATGAGTTTACAAAATGCAATTTTTGATGGTGAAAATGGGGCTATAAGGTATTTTAATTCGCCTTTAATAGAAACTAGTATGAAGGTAATGCTGGAGGCTGGAAGAAAGGGTGGAAATATAGTTGCACAAAGTTTGATTAGTATTTCTAATTATTTCAGACAGGTTCATTTGGTAGTTGAAAGATTAAAGGATTTATTAGCAGATGTAATCAGTAGCATGAAGGGACAGATTAGTTTTTTGACACCTATTATTGGAGGTGTAGTGGTTGGAATAGGAACAATGATTACAACTATTATTGGGTTACTTGGAAAACAATTTTCTAATATAATCGGACAAGAAGCAAGCGGGAGTTTTTTGAGTCCCAATGTTTTATTAGGATTATTTCCAATAGAAAAAATAATACCATCTTTTTATTTTCAATTAATCGTTGGGGTTTATGTTGTGGAAGTAACTATTATTTTAAGTATTCTGAGTAATGGAATTGAAAACGGAATGGACAAGATAAGCCGGTTGTTTGTAGTTGGAAAAAATTTATATAGAGCAGTTTTAACCTACTTTATAATTGCGGGTGTTGTAACATTAATATTTAATTTATTGGCTAGTGCAATAGCAGGAAGCAATGTGGTGGGCTAAATGGAAGACATGGGATTTATTGTTATTTTGATTTTAAGTTTGTTATTGGGGATAATATTGTTTTTAGTAATAAGGGGGTTTATGAGTTATGTTACATAAAGGCGATGCTAAGGTATTAGTGTATATCATAATGGTATTAGCTTTTTTATTATTTGCAGGTTCAATGTTAATTTCTATTAAGAATAATTACTTTGACTTACATGGGAAAAGCTGGGTGTGTGCTACAAGCTTAAGATTAAATGCAAATTTAATTTATTATTTTAAAACTACAATCTTAGGTGAGAAGTCTCTTTTACCTGCAACGCCTCCAACAGCATGTGCTCCACAAAGTTTTATGATTGAGGGAAATCCTGATACTGTAATTAGGAAGATTGTTAAATTAGCAGGAGAATGCTGGGAAACTTATGGAACAATAAAGGCAAATGTTTTGAAAAAGAGATGGTTTTTTGCTATAAATTCCTATGATACTTGTTTTAATTTTAAGATTAATCTTGATAGAAGTGATAGGATTGATATGAATCAATTATTGAAAGCTTTGAATACGCCTTTAAATGTTGTTTTGGATAATTCTGAATTCCCTGAAGTAAATTTTGTTCAATATACTGAAAATACTGGTTTATATGGTGGCAAGGTAAGAGTAGATAGAAATTTTGTAAATGAAGGAAGTATATATGATTATGAAAGCAAAGAATGTGAGAAGAAAAGCTGCACTTACTACATTAAATTTTATGATGGACACAATAGACAAGATCCAGATAGATTAATAATCTCTGATAATGCATGGTATATTGGTGAAGAAAAGTATCTTACACCAGCTGAACTGTTTATAGGGGGGATAAAGAATGCGTAAAAAAGGGGCAATTGCATGGGATCATATTGGGGTTATTCTAATTGCTTTGTTATTATTAGTATTGTATTTAATATTTACAACAAATATAAAAGATGTTATTTTAGAATATATATCGAATATCTTTAAAGGGAGTTTTTTTGGATAAAATGATAAAATCAAAAAGAGGGAATGTTGAATTCAATGAGCTTGTTATACCTGGTGCAATAATGCTTGCGATTGTTCTTGTGGTTGCAGGAATTCATTATGGTTTCTTTTCAAGTGAACCTCTAAAGGAAATAAAAAGTGAAGGAAAGAGTGTTATAGACCAAATAGTTGATCCTATTAAAAGAGATTTAAGTGCAAAGGGAAGCAAAGATCCTAAAACAAATGCAGAAGAGGCTTTTGATGGAATAGTTAAAGCAGTGAAAACAATTAATGTTCAAGGAACTGTTAAATTAGGAAACACTGCAAAATTAGGTAAGGATTATGCTATTTATTTAGGGGTTAATGGAGACAAAATAATGCTGAATCTTTATGATAAAGCTAACTCAAAATTAATTAGGAATGAAATTTTTGATAATACTTTAAACCTTGAGATGGGCTATTATTACACTGTTGATAAGGTTCTTCATCCAGTAGACTATCATTATAATAAAAATCGCTTAAGATTTCAATCTTCAAGAGTGGGTATTGGCTATCGTGAGATTGATAGTGGCTTGCAGTTAGAGCTTCAAAATTTTGATGCGAATATAAAAGGGTTTATAGTTTCATCGCTACCTGTTTTATGGTATACTTCTATAAAGGATCAAAAGGGTGTGGAAGTAAGGCGACTTGGGTGGGTTCTTGATGAAGAAACTCTGGGTTATTTGCGTAGTGGAAACTAATACCAAACTTTTTTTAATTTTAACTTAAAGGCTATAAGATTTATCAAGATACAAAGAAATGGAGTTAAGATTAATAGGATTAATATAATCTTAAAATCAGGCAGATAAATAAAAGAAGAAAATATTAACGCAAATACAACAAAATCCAACTGGTCTGCTATTGGGAACGAAGAGCCTGAAGATATATTTAATCTTCTTTTTACGAAGCTTTTTATTAAGTCTCCAAACATTGCGCCAAAACCTAATAATAAAGGAAATAATGGGTTAAACTTATTGTAATCTATAATTGATATTCTATGAAAAAAATCAAAATTAAATAAATATTGCTGTATTGAAAATATTATTAATGCAAATATAATGCCTGAGAGGAAGCCTATGATTGTTTTATTATCGCCAAATATTCTTTTATTATTAATTGTTCTTTTGAAATCAATTGGCTTGTTTATTTTTTTAATAAACTTGATATTTGTTATTATTGGTGGTGACATATTAGCAAAATAAGCTGGAAGGAAAAAATACAAGGCTTTGATTATTAAATCGATCATTTTAAGCTTATATTACTTAATATTATTTTTAAATATATCTTTAATTTATTGTAGATTGTGAGCTCTGAACCAAAGATAAATGTTTTATTTTTTTTTATTTGACTTAATATTTCGTTTAAGGATTTTGATTTTACTGCAGTTATTACAGAACCAATTATATCTGAAGTATGGGCATCTGAGCCTCCAAACATTGGCTTATGGGATACTTCTGCCCAGCCTATTGATTTCAATGTTTTTTTTCTTGTTTGCATAGACTGTAAGACTTCTATGGCATCCATTTGCTCTAAAATCTTTTGTCTTTTTTTAAAATATCTATAATTTGTTTTTGGCTTCAATGCAAATGGGTGAGGGATTACTTTTAGGCATTTGTATTTTTTTAATGCGTTTAAAATATCCTTCATTGATAACTTAAGGCATTTTAAGTCAAAACCTCTTCTTGGGTGTATTTTTTTATGCTTAATATATTTTTCATAGAAATCTTCTAAATCCTTTAAATTGTAGAAATAAACTAAAATATCTTTTGCATTTCTTGATGTTAATTCAATACCTGGAATTACTCTTTTATTGTCTAACTCTATTGCTTTTTTAACGCCTTTTATTTCATTATGGTCTGTTATTGAGATTATTAAATTCTTTTTTTTAGCTATAGCAACAATTTCTTCAGGGGTATTTGTGCCGTCTGAGAATGTGGAATGCATATGCAGGTCAAGGCATTTAAATCCTTTTTTTGTTAGATCTTCAATATCAGGTATACCAAGATTTATCTTTTTCATTGGATGATTATAGATTAGAAATATTTAAATATGTAACTGTGATACAAGATTTATGGAAATCAGTAAAAAAGGGGCTGAATTATCTCTGAATTTTATAATAATTGCAGCTATAGGCTTGGTTGTTTTGGTTATAGCTTTAGTGTTCTTCACAGGAGGGGCTGAAAGGCTATTGAGAGGAGTTCCTGAGACTGTTCAAATAAATCAACAACAACTTAATTTATGGAGAAATGAGTGTGAGCTATATTGTAATCAGGGAAGCAAGTCTGGATTTTGCAACACTTTTAAGTCATTAGACAAAAATAAGAATGGAAAGCAGGATGCTGAAGATTTATTTTATGTTTGTGATGAAAATGCTAATGTAAAAGACTTAATAACAAACAGCAATGATCTTAGGGCTGCAAGTGCAAACATTGTTAAATTGGGTGTTGAGTGCAATAAGATAAGCTGTGCGCAATAAAAGGTGCGTTAGGAATTAGTGGCTTTTCATTAAATTTTCTTTTTTTTGGTTTATACTCTAATAGCCGTTTTATTGATTTATCTGATTAGTAATGGACTAAGGTGATAAAACATTATGCAACAATCTTTAAATAATGAAGAATCTAATGGAAATAAAGAAAAAGAGGTAAATTATGGTTTTAATGGAATTATTAAAAGACAGAAGGTTTTTTCAGCATTTGTTATTAGTAATACTAACTTTATTTTCTATGATTATTTTAGTTTATTTAATTGTAAAAAACAGACTTACAGATACACAAATATTCTACTTAATATCAACAATTTTTGGGGTTATATTAGGATTCATAGGTGGGAGGGGAACAACTAATGGTATCCATAACCCTTAATCAAGGAGTATTATTAATCTTAGGAGGATTAATCGGTGGAATTATATATGGGATAATAGGTATAGTTTTTGGAGCAATAATTGGTTTTATTATTGGGGGGTTAATCCCCAATGAATAAAGAACAAAAGTTTATTATTAAAAGTTTGGTCGGTGCAATAATTTTCATAGTATTTGTTATTGCAAATTTTATATTAATCTATTATAAAAGGGATATTGTATTGAACTATAATTTTAATTATGTTTTTATAGGGACTTATCTGGTATTTTTATTTATAGGGATAATCCTTAATATTATCTTTAAAAGATGGTAGTTTTTAAGACTGTGGGACAGAATTAGAAAAATTCATGCCACTTAGCCTCCTTTCTCAAGCCACAAAAAAATACTTCCCCTAATAAAAATATTTATATAGCTTGTTCTTTAGTATTTTATCTATGTTTAAAAAAGGGGAACTGGAGATAAACTGGATTGTTGTTGGGGCTATTGCTTTAGTTGTTTTAGTTATTGTTTTGATAGCAATCTATGGCTTTAGCGGGAAGTTTGGTGAGGCGATTAACCAATTTTTTAAAGATATACTGGGGATTTGGAAGACCTCTAAATGAGGCTAAAATTTTAATATTATGGTAATTTTTTTGAAAAAAGGACAGACTGAAAGTTTAAGTTTTTTAGTAGGGCTTTTTTTGACTATTATTTTTGTTACTGTTGCTGTCTATTTTCTTAGTTTATTTTGGATAGAGCCTGATTGTTTTTCTTTACTACAGAAAGGAGTTAAAGGTGCAATAGATAACCCTGGTGAAACTGTTGAGTTTGAATGCGGGTTTGAGAAGCCAACTGCAGTATTTGGAAAGGATGATAAATATGCCTTTAAGTTTTATCCCTCGGAACTACCATTACCACCTAATACTTTAATTTTTAAACCTGAATTAGATATGTGTAAAGATAAGAGTTGTGTTTGTGAGTGTGGTAATCTAAAGTCTACAGGACAATTAAGGCTTGACAGTTCTGAAACTGATTGTTTAAATCCAAAATGTGTTTCTTTTGATAAAAATATAATTTCTTCTTGTGAACTTGTTAAAAATATTGAAGCAGAAGTATTAACACCTAGAGGAAGATTTATTTCAAAATTTCCTAATTATATTAATTGTCCTTTTGGTTTAGGTGGTGTTTTTCTCGCTCAAGGGGGGATGGTTTCTCAGGAGGGTATACTTGGTAGGGGTTTTAAACTTCCTACTGTAGAAGAAGATAGAATAAATTCAATTCCTGTTAAAATTATGTTTAATCAAGAATTTGATATTGTTGAGGCTAATTTTGGTGAAAAGTTTTATCCCTTTGACTTGACAATAATTGCGCAGATTTATTCGAGATTATTAGAAAATTTGAAAGATGGTTTAGATAAAAATTTAGAAATTGGTATTAATCAAGATCAAATCTTAAACAGGTTTGCCTTAAATGGAAACGGAGTTTTAAGATATTTGTATGATGAAAAAGGAAAAAATACAGGGGAAATTGCTTACAATATTGTTCTTCTAATAGATAAAGAAAAAATGAGTTTAATAATACCTTTTTCTGTTTTTTCGGAAGGGAGACTTGTTTATTTTAATTCTAAGACTTTATCAAGTAATAACCTAGTTTCTTCTTGTTTAAATGGTAAGGAGTATAATTACCTTTTAGTTACTTTTGGAGATATTTTTGGATTAAAAACGTATGGTGTATATGGTTTAAGTGATAATCCATTTAAGGAAGAAAAATTCCCAATCAATGACATTATTGATTATAATTATAAACAAAAGGGGGCAGATATCAAAACTGCTTTTTATGATTCGTTGAAGAAATTTTTATATTATGATCCTCGCTTACTAGTAGGAACTCCTTATGATAGTTTATACTCTGATGATTTAGTGTTTAGAAGAGATCCTAATAACCCGGATAAATTATGCTTATTTGAAAAAGGCTTTAAAGAACCAGAAAAGGATATAACTGAAAACGGTTAGAAATATATTTAAATATTGATTCTTAGATATAAATGTTATCGGTGTGCTTACGAAGGGTAATCTTATGATATTAATGGAATGCCAAGAGTATGCTTGGGTTGTAAGTGCCCCTATTAGAAAGATTAGACTAAAAGGAGAGATAGAATGGGAAGCGGCAAACGCAATTATAGTGCTATGCGAAAGAATTATAATCGCTTTAAATGGAGTGATCTTAATAAGAAAGAAGAAAAAACAGAAATCGAAAAAAAACCAATAAAAGAAGAAGATTTTAATGAACTCGTAAAATTGTGGGAAGAAAAAAAGAAAAATGGAAAGAATGATAAAAATTAATTCCTTAGGATTCATCAAATGGGCTGGAGGGAAGAAACAATTATTAGAGCAATTCAAAATGTTTTTTCCACAGAGAATAGAAAGGTATTTTGAGCCTTTTGTTGGTGGAGGGGCAGTGTTATTTTATGTGCTTCAAAATTATAACCCTTCATATGTTCTAATTTCCGATATAAACGAGGAATTAATTAATTGTTATAAAATAATTAAAACAAATGTTAGCGAGTTAATTAAAAGCCTAAATAAACATAAAGTTAAACATAATATGGAATATTATTACAAGATACGATCACTAAATCCGAAAGGATTATCCGATATTGAAAGAGCTTCACGATTTATTTATCTGAACAAAACTTGTTTTAATGGGTTATATCGGGTTAACTCTAATGGTAAGTTTAATGTCCCTATGGGGAGTTATAAAAACCCTGCAATAATTCAAGATAAAGACTTATTAGTAATTTCAAATTTATTGGCTGAAGTAGAAATAAAAAATATATCCTTCGAGGAAATCACCAAGTATGCAACAGTAGGGGATTTTATATACTTCGATCCACCTTATTATCCCTTGAATAAAACAAGTAGTTTTACAACATACACAAAAGATAGTTTTTTAGAAAATGAACAAAAAACATTAGCCAAAGTATTTAGCGACTTACATAATAAAGGGTGTAAGCTAATGTTAAGCAATAGCGATACTAATCTTATAAAACATCTCTATAAAGATTTTAATATACATTTTGTTAAAGCTAACCGTATGATTAATTGTGATGCAACAAAGAGAGGTAAAATAAATGAGATTGTTGTAACGAATTATAGGTTAAAGTTTCCCATTATGGGTCGCTTTTGATACAACATAAAAAATATCCTTTTCCATTAACATAGCATCGAATAATTCTTTAAACATAAACGCTCCCGCCATTCCGGTTTTCTCTTCAATTACAAAAAGCCCTATTACATAAGTTATAAATTCAACTGAATATTCACCATAATTGTCTAATTCTTCAAATTGTTCTAATTCCTTTTTTAAAGAGAGTTTTTGATAAATATCTAATTGCTCTTGTTTACGTTTTAGAGGCTCTAATCGACCCCATATTTGATACAAGAAAGTTATAAAACCCATCGTTAAAATTCTATTATGCTCTTTTTTTATTAATAGGTCAATAACCCAATGAATGTGTTTTGGGGTTCTTAGTCTTGTGGTCTTTCTTAAATCTAAATATTTTACAACAAAATCAAGATCAGGATTATCCCCTTTTGTGCCTTGATAGATAGTAATTATAGTTTTATCTTTTAATATTATTCGGGCAATAGGTTTTAGTTTATCGCCTTTTTTATTCCAAATCAACTTAGCTTCTATATCTACACTTTTTTGCATAGATTTAACAGGATTTTAGTTTATTTAAACTTATCACCCCCTCCATGACAGTCTTAATGTGACTGCTAAAGATAAGACAAAATTAGGGTTAGAAATATATTTAAATATTGATTCTTAGATTTAATTATGCAAAAAAAAGGTGGATCTCCGGCTCTTGAAATGGGTTATTTGTGGCGAGTATTGGGTGGTTTATTTTTTATTTTTGTAATGTTATATGCTTTGTTTAATACCTTAGGTGTTGGGGGGAGGGGATATACTATTTCCTTGGTTAATCAGATTCAACTAGGAAAGACTTTAGTTAAAAACCAGGATTTTAATTCAGGGATTTCTTATTTAAGCAGAGGGAATATAGCCACTGATGGAGATAATGTTATAATAAATGAAGATATAGGTTATATTGACAGGCTGGGTTTAAAAGAGATTGTAGTTGAGAAGAAAAATGGTATTTTAAGGGTTTTTGAGGGGGAATATGTTAAACAAAAGGGCTGATTATGATTTAGGAAGGAATGCTGTTTATATTTTCGTAGCCTGTGTTTTTCTTACTTTTGTTTTCCTTATGATTTATTCTGTGCTAGTAAATGCAAGAGAGAAATCATTAATGACGAAGGATTTTATTGAAGGAAGTGCGATAAAATATGGGTTGATACATAGTAATAAATGTTTTAGGTCTGATAAGTATAACTTTCCTGTAATAGACATAAATAAGTTTACTGCTGACAGATTAAGTGAATGCACAAAAGAGATTGGGAGATCTGTGAAGGTTAGCTTATATGATGGGAATAAGATAATAAAAGAAGAGATTCATAATAAAATTGGCGGTTACAAAAGAAGGGATGATTCTGGGTTGGTTTTAGTTGATAATTATGGCTTAAGATTAATGCAAATGAGGCTTGAATATGGGGATTAAGCTAAGAAAGAAGGGAAGCTTTGATGAGATGATGGACATCATACTGGGGGCTGGCTTATTAGTAGTGGGAATTATTTTTTTAATGTTTTCTATGGGGCAATTTAGAAATGATATAGACAAAGGCTTTGAAGAGATAGCTTCTTTAGATATAAAAAATGATTTAATTTCTTTTTTAAACACACCTTTAGAAAGCCTGGATTATGATGATAAGACATGGGATAAATTTTCAATATTTGGTCTGAATAAAAAAAGCAATGTTATGGATTTTTTATATGTGCAGAATAGGGTTTTAATATCTGACGGACAACGTTATAAATTGATTGATGGCTTTGATGATGATTTATTCACCTTATTTACAATAACAAGGCAGAATTTATTTTCTAATTTTGTAAAGCAAAATAGCATTGTTTTTACGAGAAGATTATCTTTAGAATATAAATTTACTTCTTTTTCAGGTGATGATAAGGTTAATTATTATGGTATGTTTTCTGATACTCCCGAGGGATATCATCCAACTTTTACTATTAAGGATGATAATGTTGGAGATAGTTCAGAAATTAGTAATGATGTAGGCAACAGTGAGTTCTGTGAAACTTTGGGATCTGATAGGTGGAGCTCAAAACCTTTTAGTGGTTTGACAAATATAAGAAGTATAAATTACGATGGCTTTATAGAAATTAATTTACTGACTTGTAAATATTACGTTAAGGAGAATAAAAATGCATAAGAAAGGATGGATGATGACAATTGCAGCTGTGGGGTTTTTAATAACTATATTTTTCTTAATTGATTACCAAATTATAGCCAAAGATACATTAGGCGGTGTTTATTATGGTGGAAGTGAAGTAAAATTAATTAAAATTTATCAAAAAGCTGATGAGATGAATCTTAATCTGAATTATTTTGGGTCTGAGGCTTATAAAAAAAGCTTATGGCAATTAAGTGAGAAGGCTGGCTGGAGTAAGAGTTATGATATGCCTTCTGGCTGTTTTGTTGATGGGTTTGTTTTAGGTTTGAATAAATGCAGACCTGATTTAAGAGAACAATTGAAAAAGGAGTTTTTAGAGAACTTCAATGAACTAATTAATAATTATGCAAAAGAAGA
>Ga0209541_10005659_pt1 | contig 21700 bp, 22 predicted proteins | sample RifCSPlowO2_01_FD_184027 | JGI IMG/M metagenome (GOLD analysis project Ga0209541, IMG submission 184027) | Groundwater microbial communities from Rifle, Colorado - Rifle CSP2_plank lowO2_0.1 (SPAdes) (version 2) | ecosystem: Environmental > Aquatic > Deep subsurface > Groundwater | place...
AAAGAGAAAAAGCCACATGAGAACAAGATTTGTAAAAGTTTTTGCTGCCTTGGGATATGCTGCATTTATTCTGCTATTAGGCTTTGATGTTTCTCATGGATTTCTTCAGGCGGCAACGGTTTTTGTCGTTGCAGGATATTTCAGCAAGCTTTCAGGCTCAATGGACATTATCTCGGGAAGCTTGAGCACAATGGTAGATATTCAAGTTGGCATTGGCAGGTTGATGGGTTTGCTTGATGAGAAAATAATATCGCGAGAAGGTTCAGATCTTAGAAAGATAGATGATGATTGGAGACACTTAGAAATTAAAAGAGTTGATTTTAAATACAAAGAAGAGCCGGTTTTGAAAAATTTCTCGCTATTAATCAGTAGAGGAGAGAAAGTAGGTATTGTTGGAAGATCGGGAAGTGGAAAGTCAACTCTTTCTAAAATCATTTTAGGATTATATCCTCTTAACAGTGGAGAAGTGACTTTTGATGGCGTTTCCTTAGAAAATATAAAACAAAGTTCAATAAGTAAGAGGATAAGTATCGTCCTGCAGGATTCTGAGATGTTTAATATGTCCTTGGAAGATAATGTCATGATTTCAGGAGAGGAAAACAGTAAGCGCCTATCATGGGCTGCCAAAGTTGCTAATCTTGAGCCAGTAATAAAAAACCTTCCAAAAGGGCTTAAGACTATCATAGGTGAAAAGGGATACAAACTAAGCGGCGGTGAAAGGCAAAGAGTAGGGATTGCCAGAGCTGTTTATCGTAATTCAGATATTTTAATACTTGATGAAGCTACTTCTCATCTTGATAGCAAGACTGAAAAGATAATTCAAGAGAACTTAGAGAGAGAATTGCATGGCAAGACAATGATTATCATTGCTCATCGCTTATCAACCCTTAAGAATGTTGATAGAATAATAGTTATGGACAAGGGAAAGATTGTTGAAGAAGGGAAGTTTGATGAATTAATAAAAAAGAGAGGATTATTCAGCCAGATTTATAAGATTCAGCAGCATCAGAAGAAGGGATATTTATAATAGTATAAAATCATTTAGTTAATGTTAAACTTAATAAGCTAATGGTAACGGCTTTTTTGATTGAACTTATAATAGTTTGTGTTTAGCAGGTTTAGTGGATTGCGGCTAATTATTTTTCTTTCTAAAATCATTTTCATTTATACCTCATCATCGTCTTTATTTGAATTGCCCACCTCATGAATGCGGGTATTAATCCACCAATTGAAAAATTCTTCCATTCAAAGATGCCATTCCATTTCCCCAAGCTTATAACCATTGGCTTTCTTGAGGGATTGTATTCCATTAGCTTTTGGCCTTTTTCAGTTCTTAAAATATTTTTAATTACTACTTTTGCCTGTTTTTCAGCTGCCTGAGCAGTTTTTTCTTCCTTAATGTTGTTGACATCTCCAGCAGCGAAGACATTAGTTAAATTATCAAATCTAAGGTGCTTGTCAACTTCAATATGTTCCTTTTCATCTAGATATTTTGAAAAGTTTTTCTTCAAGAATTCAGAATTAGGCTGTATTCCAGTGCACAATAGTATTATATCTGCTCTGAATCTTTTCTTCTTGTCAGTAACTGCCAGGTTATTTTTGTATCCTACAACTCTTTCATTATAGAATATTCTCACTCCATGATTTTTAAGGAATCTTTCTGCATAAGCTCTAGATTTATTGTTATTTCTTTTCATCAATCTATCAGCTTCTTGAATTATGGTTACTTCCCTGCTCCTGCAGAAAGTAGATATTTCTGCCGCTATTTCAACTCCTACCGGTCCTCCCCCAACAATCACTATCCTTTTGGCACGCTGAATCTTTTTATAAGCAAGCATTAAATCCTTGGCTCTGTCTGCCATGAATATGTTGTGCTGTTTGAATGGCTGGTTGTATCTTGAGCCTGAGCAAATAGCTAAGTAATCATATGGTAGTTTTTCATTATTAGTTAAATAAACAAATTCTTTGTCAACGTTATTTACTGCTCCATGGATAAACCTTGCCTTCTTCAAGTAGTCTTTGTGGCTTACTTCTATCTTTTTTCTAATCATGGGTTTTAGCAGGGTTCTTGGCACTCCTGGAGTGAACTCAAAATAATTCTTAGTATCGATTAAGGTTACTTCAAAATATTTTTCCAGCTTCATTGCAATTTTTGCTCCTGCAAATCCTCCGCCGACTACAACAACTTTTTTCATGAAATATCTATTGGAATATGCTTTAAAATTGTTGTTAAGTAAGAATTAACCAGTTTTAATACACTCAAGAGGCTGTGAGTAGCTTGACATTGATAATAATTACGTTGCATATGCGGATTAGCGATAATTATTATTCTGGTTGATTTGCCGTAATTTTAGCTTCTGGAAAGGTTTAAATACTATTCAGATAAGTAGAAACTATTTAATAAAACAGGAGGTCTAAAATGCCAAGAAAAGCAGAAGAAAAAGATGCAGAGAAAGAGAGCGAAGAAAAAGGTGAAGGGGAAGAGGAATTTGAGGAAGATTCTGAACTTGGAGACGACGATGATTCAGAGGAAGAAGACGAAGGAGACGGTGACTGGTAAACCTTAAATTTCTATTTTTTATTTTATTTTTAAACACCCATTAATTCTCTGGTTATTTTTAATAAATGTTGCAGACTTAGTACAGAATTAGTTGTTAACAATTATTTATAACTTGCCACTACGTTCCGGCATATTATCTGCTCTAACCTGTGCACACTTTTAATCGTTAGAGGTATGGATAACTGCACAGGTTAGGTTACAAGAAGATGCAGTTAGACAGATAGAGAACTGCAAAAAGCAGGTCATATAAGTAACGCAGTTGTCTATATCTTATGAATGATGATAAGAAATATCAGTGTAATCTGGTTAAAGCTGGCTGTTAGTTACTGACCTCTAAAAAATCACTTCCCTCTCGGTATATTCCTCTGCACCGGCGTCTGCCTCTTAACTGGCTTTTCCATTATTTGATGCTTTTGTTTCTTTGCTTCCATTTCCTGGTGCTTGAAGCCTGCCTCAACTACCGCGGCTTTCTTTTCCTCTGCCTCTTTCTTTTCTTCCTCTTTGCCTTCTTCAGCTTTTTCTTCTTTGACTTCTTTCTTTTCCTCAGCTTTCTCTTCCTTAGAAGCAGCTTCAGATTTCTTTGCCTCTCTGTTTATTTTAAACTGAAGTATCTTTGGTATTTCCGCTAGCTCCACGATTACATTTCCATCGCTCATTTTCTTTGCCTTAACTTTGATTTTCACTGGAGGCTTTCTTATTCCCCTGAACCATAATTCATGATTCAACAGCTTGTCAATCTTAACTTTGCTGACGTCCCTTTCTTCAACTTTCATGTGCCTCGCCATGAATTCTCTTACGAGTTTTACTGCCTTCTTAGCCCTCTTATACCTCGGGACAGGCCTGAGCTTGGCTGATAGTGGGACTATATAAATTCTTTCAAGAACAACTTTGTTTTCTGCTTTTTTATCAGCCATGTTTACTTGCTTCGCAATAATTTATTTCATTAGGTGATAAACCGCTTATTTTACTATGAAAATTAGAATTGAACTCTTTAAGCCCATAGGTTAAGCTGAACTTATTGTTGGGCATTTTTACATTAATTATATAGGTTATGTTTGATATCATTTTTATCCCAGATGGCTCTTTGCCGTCTTTCTCGGTTTAATCTTGAGTTTTGTCTGGCGCCAGCTTCTTCTAAGGCGAGTCATGCTTGAAGGATGAACGCGTTTTCCTCTTCCGTACTTCTTAAGCACGGCCCAAACTGGAGCCCACTTAGTTCTTCTGTTATGAACTTCTAATAGTATTTTTTTTCTTGTTCTTCTTAGTGCCATTTTCTTTAACCTTCTTTTCCGCCCTTCCCTGTTTTTTCCACCAATTCTTTTCCCTTGGTCGTTAAACTGCGGCCGCTTCTCTTTCCCTTGACTTTTTTTAATAATCCTGCCGCTTCCGCCTGCTGGAGTATTAATCTGATTATCTTTCCAGAGCCTCTTCTGAATTCGGGGGGCTTATGCCCTCTATCCTTCCTTCCGCCATACCTTGTCCTCAGCCTGCTCACTCCCAACACCCCTCTAACATAAATCTGCCTCATGATGCTTGCCGCTCTCTTATGCCAGAAATCTTCCTCAAGTATTGGCCTATCGCGAGCAGGGCTTGACTTGACAAAATGAATCCACTCCGGCGCTTTGAATTCCGGAATCTTCTTAAGCTCCTCGCTAAGAAGTTTGTTGTACTCGTTTGCATCAATATCATAAATTCCCATGATCAGTTGCCTTGCAATTCATAGTTTAAGTTATTAGTTGTAAAGACGCTCGACTTGTCCAGCTTACTATTATCAAAGCTCGTGCTGCTTAGCCTTAAATTACTATTACTCCATCCTTCAGTATTTTCATTAATTATCATCTTCTCATTCTGACTAACTTTAGCCTAAATTATGGCTTGCTTTTCAGCAATAAACCGCCCGTGTTCGCGCTTAGCGAACAAGCGTCAACCATTAATGAGCTAGAAAAAGTGTCCTTTTAAATCTTTCTCACCCGGATTATATTTTTTGTTGACATCAATGAATGCCATATAAGCTTAAATATTAATTATACAATATCTTCCAATGGGTGCAAGTACTGACCCTATGAGACAAAGAGAGTTTGATGCACAAAGAAGTAAGCTTGTGACTGTTACTAATGACGGCCTTCCAGTAGTTAATGAACTGACCTTCCTTAATTTTGTCAGGGAATATCCTATCGCTTCTGGGAATAATGATCCTGAAGTTACCAAAAGAATAGAAACTGAAAATCCACAAATCCATAGAATACTATCTCTTGGAATGCAAGAAGCTCCTACTCATGAAGCTAAGTCTTATTATGAGATGGGAATTCAGATAGCTTATGAGCTTCTTAGAAGGCAGGCTTTAGTGAATAGCCAAAGAGAAAGGGTTGCTAAAATAATTGAAGATGAAAGAAAAACCACTTATAGTTAATTTCTACCTCATCTTCCTCTTCCACTTCTTCAGGAAGATGGAGTATCCAACAACTCTAGCAGTGTATTTTTCTCCAAGATCGTTCAATATTCGGTTAACCAATTCATCCATTTGCTCGCGGTCTCTAATATAGCTTCTTAGCACTACTACCTTTATGTTGTTATGGTGCTCTAGTGCCTTCTTTATATTTTCTCTGCTTCCTTCATTATATCCTGCCTTTCCTAGCTGTATTGTTACTAATCCAAGGCTCATTTTGTGACTCTTTTAATTAAATCTTCTTTAATTTTCTTAATTTGATTCTCAAGTATTAGCAGGTGTTTAGTTGCTATATCCCACACAATATCTAAGTTAACTTCAAAATATTGATGGATTATTTTATCTCTTGAGCCGATTATCTTTTTCCATTCAATTTCTGAATATTCGGCCTTAAATGAATCTTCAAGGTTTTTTGCAGCTTCGCCAATTATTTCAACGCTTCTCACGACAGCGTTTATTTTCTCTTTGTCTAAAACAAACTCTTCTTTTGAAACTCCTTTAACAAAATGTTTTACGTCAGAAATACATTGCAGGATATGCCCTAAGAATATTAACGGATCTTTATCAGTCATATTATTCGGATCTCGTCTTTTAGTATGCGCTCTTTTAGTAATGGGTGAATATATTTGTATGTTATCACCTCTACCTTTTTCTTTAAGGCTTCTTCCAAATCTACTTGCATTCCAAAGAAATCAAACCCCATCCCCTTTCTAGGCTCTATTATTATGTCAACATCACTATTCTTCTTCTGCTCTCCTCGAGCATAGCTTCCGAATATTCCCGCTTTCTTAATTCCCTCTTTCTTCAGAATTTTTATTATTAGAGGTTTGATTTTTTCAATAGCCAGATTAACTCTCTTCCTAACGAATCTCTCTTTTGCAGCATCTAATTCTTCTTTGGATAAATTAAGCCCAAGATATTTTCTCTTTTTCTTGACAGACTTATTCTTTCTTACAGACTCTGTTAGATAATAATACTTTCTTCCATTTCTTTCTTTAATCTCTAGATATACCATAAAATCTATACGTCTACATTATTTATAAATCTTATGATGTAGACGTACAAATCAAGCAATTATCTTTATTCCTCCTGCCGGCATTGCTCTTTCTATTTCCTCGACGGTAAAATCAAGATTTTTTTCTTTAAGAATTTTTTTTATTTCTTTGGCTGCTTTATTGCGCGTTTCTTCGCCCGGCGTTATCCATAGCAGTGCCTCTCTTGGTCTTGGTACTGCCCGTAATTTTTCTTCTTGCACTTCCAATCCTAGTTTTAACTCAACTGCTCTTCTATTGGCCTTTCCAAGAACACCGAATGTTCCGGACTTCATGCCTTTATTCTTAGTTATTTGTTTGCTGTGGAAAATATCGATGCTTGTTGTTTTCTTTTGCTTCTTCCATTCTTGAGAGAAGCATCCAGTAAATACTGCCTGCTCCATTAAATCTTCTTCAGTCACATTTTCTCCTTCATCCACTAAGAAAGTGAATGGCGAGCCAGGATTAGTTGTATGCATGACTATGTAATCAATTCCGGATTTTGTTATTTCCTTTACTAAGAGTTCGTTCTGCTCAGCGTTCTTTCCGCCAATCACCAGTTTTCCAGATGATGTGAAGAACCAGCGGTATTTGAGATATGATTGTGACCTCATTTTTTCTTTACCCATTCCTTAGTTATCCATTTTTTAATTATTGCTTCTTCTAAATCAATTTTTAGTATTTTTGATATTACTAATGCTAATCCAACAACATCCGCAAGCTCTTTGGCAACCCGTTTTTTTGACTCTTCTTCTGGTAAATATTTTTCAGGCCGGCACTTTTTCTTGTGGATAATATACGACTGCGCAAGTTCTCCAAGCTCTTCAGTTATTTTCAGCATCAAATAATCATCGCTAAGGTCTATCTTGTCTCTTTTTAGATTATCCGAGAATATTTTTGTCACCTTTTCTTGCAGTTCTTTTATTTCCATTTTAACATTAATAACCGCGGGTGTTATACAACCATTTCATTTTATTATCCTATACCCTTCTTCAGTATCTTCAATAATGTAACCTTCTCTCTTTATTTTGTTTCTTAACTCGTCGGCTTTCTTCCAGTTCTTTTTTCTTCTTGCAGCTTCCCTTTCATCTGCAAGCTTCTTGATGCTTTCCGGGATTATTATCTTTTCAACTTCATCCAGCCCTAATCCCAAAACCCTGTCAAAATCAATAATTAGTTGGTATTTTTCAGCCTCGTTAAGTTTTTTGTCACTAATTACTCCATGCAAAATTGCTAAGGCCTGCGGAATATTGATATCGTCGTTAATCGCTTTTCTGAATGTATCCATATAAGGCTTAATCTTGCCATCGCGTACTTCAAATTCTCCTGATTTTTCCTTTATCTCCCTGACTTTTTCAATTATAGAATAATACACATTTTCTGCCGCTTCCAGAGTATCCTTGCTGAATATTAGCGGCTTCCTGTAATGGGTTGATAAGTATAGGTATCTTACTGCCAGCGGTTCGTGTCCGGCTCTTTTAAGATCTTTAATAGTTGCTAACCCCCCCTTACTCTTTGATATTTTGTCACCTTCCGGCGTTGTTAAGAACCCATTATGGAGCCATATCTTAACAATGTCCTTACCAAAATAGCCCTCATTCTGCGCCATTTCATTAGGATGATGTATCTGTCTATGGTCTTGCCCTCCGCTATGAATGTCAATAACCTTTCCTAATAGCGCGCTTCCCATAACACTACATTCAATATGCCAGCCAGGCCACCCTACTCCGAAAGGGCTCTCCCATTCCTGTTGCCGCAAACCGGGCTTGTCAGAGAATTTCCATAATGCGAAATCAGTGGGATGTTTCTTCTCTCCTACTTCCACTCTCTTTCCAGCTTCAATAGTTTCTGCAGTTATCCCCCCAATTAGTATTCCGTAATCCTTTATCTTGGATGTATCAAAATATACTCCATCCTTTGTTTTGTAAGTGTAGCCCTTTCTTTCTAATTCTTTTATGAATTCAATCATCTGCCTTATATACTGCGTTGCTCTTGGCTTATGATTTGGCGGAATAATATTCAATAGCTTTGATTGCTCTTCAAAATCATCAATGTAGAATTGTGCTATTTCTTTAGCTGTTTTGCCTTCCTTCTTTGCGGCTTTTTCTATCTTATCTTCTCCTTCGTCGGCATCGCTCGTTAAATGTCCTACATCGGTGTAATTCATCACATGATTGACATCATAGCCATTATACGCAAGAACTCTCTTAACAACATCCCATACAGTGTAAGCCCTCATATTTCCAATATGCTGATACCAATAAACTGTCGGTCCGCAGCTGTAAAAAGAAACTCTATCTTTCTTTGATGGTTTTAACAATTCTTTCTTTCTAGTTAAGCTGTTGTACAAGTATACTTTGCCTTTTGCCGCCATTCTATTTATATGGTGTCTAATGGGCTTTTTATATTTACCATTTTTCCTGAAGAATGCAGGTAAGCAAGGGTTGTTTCAGGTGATTTGTGTCCTAACAGTACCTGAACTTCCGAGATGCTGTTTTTATCTTCAATTATAGATAATTCCCTTGATTATAGTACTTTCTTTGGAATTATCTATCACGGGAATTCTGTGCAAATATGTGCTACAATTATCAGAATTCACGATAAATGTGTGGCAAAGCTATGCCTTAGGGTATGGCAATGGACATCTCTATAATTCAGTTTTGCCGCTTTAGCGGCAGTTTTAACTATTTTTTGAATTGTCCTGATATTATACTTTTTATTTCTGTTTGTCAGGAGGAGATATTCTTCTTTGCTCCTGTTTACACAAATCTGCAATAAAACTCTTAGCAGTTTTTCCGGAATAATAAATATCCTGTCCTTTCCTCCCTTTCCATTCCTCACAAACCCGTATCTTTCTTTAAAGTTTATGTTCTCGATTTTCAGGTTCACCAGTTCAGAAACCCCTAATCCTGAGGAATTAAGTTTTAATCTTCACAGAATTAGATTAGATTATAGAAAAATTTTAGAGTTTATAACTTCCTCAGGTTGAAATTAACGAGAGTGCTCCCATCTTCTTTTTTTTAAAAAAAAGAAGCAAAAAAAAGCGCGCGCTTCCGTTCCCTCATCCTTAAAGATTACTTCCGCCCAACCTTCCCGTTTATCTCCCTTCTTCTATCCTTATTAACAAATCTTATACTCTTAATTCTTCCTTTATCCTCATCTATTTCTAATAAAGTATTAACTCTTCCTCCAAAGCCTGCATTAATTGCTGTTGTTCTTCCGCTGGCCATTTTCTGCTTTCCAAAATGCTCATGCATATGTCCCCCGATGCAGGCGAGGGGTTTGTACTTCTTTATTGCTTCCTTAGCTATAACTGAACCGAAGTGCTGGCCGTGCCTTGGTGATAATTTATTGTTTATTAAGTCAAGCTTAGTATTGTAAGGAATATTATGCGTCAGGAAGACAATTATTTTGCCCTTTCTCTTGGCTTCGTTAAATAATTTTGAGAGTTTCTTAACATTCTTGATGTATGCTTTCTTCCTCTTGTTTAATTCTTTCTTATTGTAATTTTTAATATCTCTTCCTTGAGGATATTCCGGCCCGCTTGTTATTCCGTGGCCGATAAATCTAAAACTTTTCCAGTTTTTTGCTTTAAGATGAAGGTCGTGAATGTTTTTTAGCCCTTTGATTAAGTAATTTTTGTACCAGCTTCTTCTCAATACTCTCATATGTTCTCCGGAGTGAGATGTCCAGTCCCAGTTGCCGGGAGTTATGAATACCGGCTTATTTAATGAATTGAGAAATTCAAGGACTCTTCTGCCGTCTCTTAATGATTTTTTGAGCATTTTTACAGCTTTTCTTCTTCCTGCAAGGTCATACCATTCAATATCAATCTTTTCATTAAGCCATAACTTTAATGACTGAAACATATATTTTCTTGGAGCATCACTGCAGAAATCTCCCGGCGCTATTATTGCATCAAAGTCGCGGGGCTTGAAATAGAACTTTGGCATAGCTCCGTGAAGGTCGCCGATGATTAGGAACTTGGTCATTGGGAATTAAGAATTATGGAATATAAAAAGATGATGTTTGAGAAGTTATGCACTCATGTGCAAAAATTCTTCTGGTTTTAGAATTCTAATTCCGCGATATTCTTTTAAGTTTAAGAGGTGTTTGTCTTGGCTAATGATAAATTCTGCCTTGCCTGCCACAGCTGCCTCTAAAAATTTATTGTCATCAGGATCCTCTTTAATTACTTCTAATTTTTCAGAAGAATAAGTAATTGTAGAGTTTTCAATAATGAGATTTTTCCATTCTTCTATTATCTCTTCAGGCATCTGGATTTTGAAGTTACTTAAAGTTTCAACTAATTCTTCTATTATTTCTAAAGAGCTAATCATCTCAAACCTGCCGTTTTTCCAGTTATCAATTATTATCGAACAAAAATTACCACTCCAAAATATTCCTGAGATAAATATATTTGTATCCAAAACAACCTTCATCTTCTTCTGACATCCTTTAAAGCTTCTTCTATGTCTGCTTCTTTTAGACCATTATTTTTTGCCAAAGCTCTAGTCTTACCAAGAAGTTTTTCAAATCCCCTAAACGAAGGCATCTCTATCTTTTTAAGAATTATAGTACTGCCTTCTCCAATTATAACAAACTTCTCTCCATCTTTAATCTTTAATTTCTCTCTCAATCTTTGAGGTATAACTACCTGTCCTCTTGAGCTGAGGCTTGTGATTTCTATGCTTTCCATTATTTAATTTCTAATAAGTTTATCTTATTAGTAAGATTAACTTACTTATAAACCTTTCTGTTATAAGTACAGAATATAAAAAGATAATGTATAAAAACTCAAGTCGCCTTTAGATTAGATATTCTCATTAATCTAACTTGGCCGATTCTTCGCCATTCTTCCTGGACAGTATACTGCAATAATTTTTCAGGAGCTCCATCATCTTCAACATCAACTCTCACGAATGTTCCGTAATCAAACTGCCTCGCTGTTTCCAACGTTTCTGGGTCTATTAATTCAAATCTTCCAAGATTTCCGGGATTTATTACTATGCAAGCCTCCCCATTTTTCTTCTCTATTCCGTTTACTCCCCCTACTCCGTTGAGATTATTGCCGTTTGGTCCTGCTTCATGGATGTGTCCACTTAATACTAGTCTTAAATTATTGTCTTCTTGTAGATATCTTCTGGATGTTGGAGTTCCTACATGTTTTCCATTGTGCATATCATCACATAAGCCATAAGGTGGATTATGAATAACGGCTATCTGGGGGTTTTCTTTTTCTAAAAGAGTCCTTAGTTCTTTTGGATCAAATAACTGTATTTCTCCCATCCTATAAAGCGGAACTAAGTTTCCTTGGCCAATCCAGTCGTCATCAAGGTTTCCCCCGCCGCCATAACCGGCCACTGTTATTCCTTCAAGATTTAATGCCTTATTATGTATATCTTTATCACCAAATACTTCTCCAAGTGGCCCGTCATAATTTCCGGGTATTGTAGTATAGGGCATTCCGGATGCGTCAAGAATTCTTTTATATTCTCTTAAAATTCCTTCATTATGGGTTCTTTTGGCTTTTCTAAATTCTTCTACATCTCCGCTCTTTAGTAGTTGCTGCCATGCTAATAGAGTGTAAGGTCTTAAAGACAAGTCTCCAACATGAATTATTCTGCTATTTTTTAATCCTTCGGCCTTCATGAAGTCCACAGCTCTTGCTACTGCTTCCAAATCGTCGTGTGTGTCGGATATTGCATATATGTGTTTCATTTGAGTGTTGTAGTTATCTGATATATAAAAAGGTAGTGATTATAAAAAATGAAGTTCCTTACTTTCTCCTCTTATATATCACTCCGATTATCACCAGAATTAATAAGAGTATCAGTATTAAAAATATTGTCAGCAAGCTTGTTGTTTTACTGGATTTAGTGCTTGCCGAGGTTTGAGCTTCCTGATTTAACGCAATAGTTTCAGTCCTTCTGGTTTCATCCTCATCATAATACAGCCTGTTGTTCAAAGCTAAGTCGTTATCCTGGAATTCTCCGCCCCTTATAATGCCGCTTCCTAAATTATTGCCGTCATTGGTTGTTGTTGAGCCATCCTTGACCTTGACGCTTATAGTGCCTGAAGTTGATGATCCTTTATTATCGCTTACAGTAACAGTTATTTCATATCGCCCCTTGTCGCCGTTTTCAGTCCTCCACTCGCAATCGCTTCCAAAAGGTGCACTGCATGAGGTTGTTATGAAATCTCCGTCCGGGTCATATGCATCAACATTAATTCTGAACAAGTCACCTTCTTCCCTCCCGTTATAGTTCAGGGAGTTAATTACCGGTGCTCTATTGGTAATGTTAGTCATGTTTGTTTGGTTAGTCTGATTTGTTATATTTGACGGCCTTGCCGTGATTGTGATATTGACGAAGTCCATTGTTAAGTTCTTTCCGTCGCTGGCTGTTACATTGATTCTATAGTTTCCTGCGTCTCCTGCTCCTGTCTGCCATGCCCCTGAATTATTGAATGGTGAAGTGAAAGCTACATTTATAACATCATTGTCCTGGTCGCTTGCTGTGTATCCTATCTGTATGAAGTCTCCTTCGTAAGCGCTTATTGAAGTATTGAATAGTGTGAGTATTGGAGCCCTGTTGGTAATGTTAGTCATATTTGTCTGGTTTGTCTGATTGCCTGTCTGATTGGTCTGATTAGTTGGAGGGATTGTCTGGTTTGCATCAGTTATTACCAACCTCTGTCCTCCGATGCTTGCCTTTGTTAAGCTTCCATGCGCTACTCTCCCGCCAATGTAAGTTGCAACATAGCCATCATCTAATTTTACTCTTCTGTCAGGTGTTATTGCAGATTGTGTTGAGAATATTGTTTCCGGCCCAAGGCTGCCATTGGAATACAGCTTTCTGGCAGTTATCTCAAAATAATTAATATGCGAGTTGCCTTTTGCTGCCGCATCCTTTACCTTTGCACCCCATCCAACGACAACATAATCATAGGAGTAGTCATTTGAATGAAAAGACCAACTGTTCAGGAATATGCTCTTGTCAATCTTGTTTTTGTCCCCGAGAACAAATTCCCTCTCTAAGCCAAGGCTGCCGTCATTTCTTAATTCTCTGGCTTTGACAACAATAGGCTTCATGACATATGCCCCGACTTTGTTGACACTATCTCTGTCAGGATTATAACTCATGCCAATTCCCAGCCCCGTTATAACATAATTTCCCGGGAGTGTAACTTTAGCTTCATCATAAACAGTTAATCCTGATTCTTTCACCTGGAATTCTCCAAGATAAGCTGCAGCACTTACAGCGCTGACTGATAGAATTAATGCCAATGAAACTGCTAAAAATAACAAACCCATTCTTAGTGGAACCATTACTACTTTAAAGTTTCAATGTATTTATAAACCTTTCTATAAAGTAGTAACTTAAAAGTTACATAAGATATAATTATCTAAATGGGCATTAGAAAGATAGCTCTAACATATATAACCTATAACAGCCATAAAATAGCCCATTAGAAAACAATTAATGTATGACACTTACCTGCAACTTAAACTGCTTTATTAAGCCCTATTAGTTGGTTTGAACTGATTATAAGTTATCTACTTGGTCTGATTATTGCCTAATCACCTAAGATAATCAAGGCTCTTACTTCGCCTTAATTATAGATCCTGCTCTTGAGAAAATAGATTCCTTATAGACCTTGACTTTCTTCTGGAGAGAGCTTTCCTTCTTTTTCTTTACTCCGAGGATTCCCAGGGAGATCAGTACCATGATAACTATAATTATGACTACAATTATTACAATGGGCCATATTGCTGCCTTTGATATCCCTCCTGCGCCTCTTATTCCTCCGCCTTCCCCGGCGGCTCCTTCCTCACCAATAACCTCTCCGGTAATTCCTCCCGGGGAAAATAACGGGCTTTCTAAAGGAGTTATTGTTATTTCAACTGTCTTCTTTATTATGTTTACTGACTTGAGCCTTACAGATATATCATTTTTTCCGTCAGAGTCAAGGTCAAATTCCCTTGTATCACTGACGCTCAATGTAACTATTTGTTCAGTACTCTGAACTCCCATAGTTGCTGTTGTGTCAGTAAGATTGATGAGTCTTACGCTGTGGTTTACTGAATTCATTGTAAATACAGCCTTCTCATTCTTTGCTAATTCAACTGTCTTTGCTGCAATGAGAGAGCCAAGATCATACTTAGTAACTCCGCCCCCGCCTCCTCCCCCTCCTCCGCTTGAGCTTGAACTTGAAGTTGGGCAGTTAGTGCATGTTACTGTACTGCTTGTTGAGTCGCTCTTTGTAGCCACTCCCCCCGTGCCTGTCGCTGAAGCAGTTATTGTGTACTGGCAGTTTCCGGAGGTTCCCTGAGTTACAGTCCATGTTCTTGAATTTTTGCTTCCGTCAGTCATTCCGCTTATTGTTTTCTGTGAGCTCTGGCTTCCTATGCTGCATCCTCCTGAACTTACAGAAAATGTAAGTGTTACGTCAATGCTTCCTCCTGCGGTGACTTCAGCAGTTGAATCAAAATTTGCACTCATTGCTGCACTTGAAGCAGAGTTGTTAACAGCAACAATTACATTTATTATATTGACATTTACATTCTCGTCAGCCACAAAGGTGTCCGTAACATCATCAAGGGTTATCTTCTGGAAGCCGTTGCTTCCTGACGTTGTTGCTCTAAGCCCTGTAAATGTCACTTCAGCTGACTGTCCTACTCCTATCTGTGAATTGGTTGCCTTTGGATAGTTTGAGCTCTCAAGCCAATTGCCTGAATCCGGATACAGAGTTGCAGTTCCAAGTGTTCCCGAAGCATCTCCATTATTCTGCACCTGAGCAGTGCATGAAAATGCTTCATTAGTTGCTGCTTCGCTTGGGGTGCATGAAAATGCAGTTACCTGAAAATTAGCCGCGGCGCTTGCCAGGCCGGATAAACCTATTAGTATTGCCACTAATGCTATGGACTTCGCTAAATTATATTTCTGTGTTTTTTGCAACATTTTATGTTATTGTGATAAACTTGTTTTATGTTTTTGTTAATCTTTTATGATGCGCCTTATGCATATTTCTTTAACCTGCTCTGTTTATCTATTATAGTCAAGGAATTTAATAGTTGAACAGTCAGTCATTGGCTATCAAAGGAAAGACATGGTATCTTAGTTAATTATTTACGTCTTTCACTATATTTATTCATATTTAATCTTATTTATCTTTTATAATTACATCTCCTTATGATGTTACATTTATCTTGAATGCAGCATATGCACTTCCTGTATTCCAGTCTCTGTCCCAGCATGACACCTGCAGCGCATAATGCTGTGCTGTTAACGGAGCATTATTTGTCGGGTCTGTTGTGTTGAATGTATAAGTGTGTGTGGTGCTGTCAGTACTAAATCCTGTAGTTCCATATTGATACCAGTAAGTATAATTGGGCCCGCTGCTCACAGAGCGATAGTCCCTGCTCACATAATCATACTTGTAATAAGAGCCATTAAAGTTATACTTAGTGTAATTGCATGATTCTATTAACCCATTAAGTGTAGTCCCATTAGCGGATTCTGTTGCATTAACACAGGAATTCCATGCACGGAACCTGTCATAGTCCGTTAAATAAAGATTGCAGGTAGCAGTCTTGCTTGTAGTTGCGCTAACGCTGAAGTTATTTCCTGTAAATGTTGAATTAATTGTGGGGCTTGACAGGGTTACATTTGGAGGAGTGAAGTCCTTTACCTGCATATAGCCTCCCTTTATCGTAGCGCTTCCTTCGCTTCCCGAGACGCTTACTTTTATTCTGTACTCTCCTTTAGTCCAATTGCTTGCTCCTCTGGATATCTTTATAATGCCTCCGGTGTTGTTGCTTACCTGTGAGCCTCCCCCAACCAGGCTCCATGTTGCTGAAGTGTAAGTTCTGCACCACTCATCCCAGCAGTTTGATGAAGGAGCAGAATATTCTACATTAGTTATATTAGCAGCTACATTCCCATATGATACATTTCTTACATACAATCTTATTGTCAGGTTATCGTTAGGCGCAAAGTAGTACTTCCAGTTTCCATTTTCATCAACATTTGAATAATAACCATTATATAATTCCCTGGCATCAATGTAAATTCCATACCAGTCCTGCAGAACTGCTGTATCATCAACTTCAGTCCATTCTGCATATAGATAGTTAGATCCTACAGTCCAGCCGGTTGATGGAGCATAGATGCTTATTGTTGTGCTTCCATTTACTTTGCACGCCCCTGAAGTCCACGAATTACAGGTTGATATTCCATTGGTGCTGTTTGCCTGAACAGTGAAATTATATTCTTCCTTTGAGCTGCTCCACCCTCCACCGCTGCCGCCGCTTCTCCACTGGTAGATTTTAGTTAAGTTGCCTTGTTCTACTCTGGAAGTGTTAGTGCCCCCGTATAAATTTACGCTTACATTGAAGTTTTCATTAGTCTTCTTGCTGTTTCCCCCGCTTACAGAGCCCCATGTTATAGAAAAAGGAACTGTCCTGAAAGAAATCCACCCATTCTGTGTCAGGTTGTTTTGCGTATCGTTAACAACTACATTAAGGTAGTGGTATCCACCCCAGCTCCCGCTGCTCCACTTCCCCGTGGCTGGGTTCGGGCATAACTGGAAATTTGTCTGGTTCCTGAAAGAAGAATTGCTGTAATTAGTATAAGCAGTTCTTGAACTGGACATTCCTGTCCAGACATCTTCATATACTCTTTGTATTGTGTAATTGCTGTTCAAAAGAGTACTGGATGCCCAGGATGGCTCATATACATAAAGTGTTGTATTAATGCAGTCGCTTCTTCCTATCTGGTAACTGCTCGTGCTTATAGAAATTCTAAACGGCTTGACGCTGAAGTACATCCACCCCGTTGAAGTATCTCCGTCAGAGCCGTTTAACACTATCTCCCCCCAATACCATCCGCTTGGCCAATTTCCCCCGCCATAAGTTATATTTACTTTGGCAGTTCCATTAATCTGACTTGGAGTTATATTAAAGTCTCTTAAGTAAACAAGCTCTTTATTTTGATATGTTGTATCATCCCAATATCTAAGGCTTGCATTGGTTATGGTTGTATTCAGATAATCTGAAGCGTTATAACTGGATCCCCACCCCTTATAGCTCTTTACAGTTGTTATGTTATAGTATCTTGGCTCGTTGTTCTTTATTTCATAGTGCCAGTAATTATTGTCTCCAGAAACATTTGTCGGCCTTGTATCAACATAGAATGCTATGGTATTAAACCAGGCATATCCTGTTTCTGTTCCATTCACATCCAGAACTACATTATAATATCCTGTTCCCCAAGTTCCGCTTGTCCTGTTTATGCGGAGAGTGTAATTGGTGCTTTGGTTGGCTGCGCTGGAGCCCCAATACCATTGGTTTGACTGATTTACTGCAATGGTGTTTGAAACGAACTGCGACGAATTAAGATCTTTGCAGGGCCAGCTCTTGCAGTCCTGTATTTTCTTGACCCCTATTGTTATATTTCCTCCAAGGCTTTCTCCGCCGCCATAAGAATAACTCCAGTCTCCTGCATTGGATATCTGCACATAGAGAGTTATATTCTCTTTGGAGTTAAAGTAAGACTTGTAATAACATCCAGAAGTACTGCACTGTATCGGGCTTCCGTAAGCATTCCACCTCTTTACTCCAAACCATGCGTATCCATAATCGCTGTTTCCGTTGCTGTCAGTCCCCTTGAGAATTACTCTGTAATATCCTGTCTTCCAGTTTCCTTCCGGAGCATACTGGGCAGGAAGAGTTATTGTTCCCTGCCCTGTTGTTATGCTTGTTGAATTAACCATTGAATTATTGTAAGGATAGTTTATCGGTGGCCATACCCATTCTCCATCCCTTCCCTGATACTCAACTCTTTCAACAGACACTGTTCCGCTCAATCCTCCGCTCCCATAAGAGCCCCACCATCCCCTTCCGGCTTCATACATCTGCACTGTAAGAGTTATGTTTGAGGCGGGCCTGTTCTGCCATGTCTGGCTCCATCCATAAATATAGAATGACCTTGCTTCAAAGAACCCATAGAAATCATCCTGGGTTTGTCCATCGGGGCCAGTCGCCTTAATGAGCACGCTGTAGGTTCCCCCATCCCATTTATTAGCAGCCTGAACTGTGCAGGTATACCCTCCGGAACTATCGCTTGACACGCATACTGAAGATGTTTCATTCAGGGCGTATGTTGCCCCATTCTGCGTATTCTTGGCAGAGACTACGCTTAGAGTAGCATTATTGACTGCCTGCTGTGTTTGCGTATTTATTGAGCAGGCAGAGCCCATTCCATTGCTTGCGTTAGATGAGAAATTAGAAACGCTTGCCTTTCCAAGAGGGTTATTCGCCTGTATTGCTTTTATTTCAAAGTATACTATATCTGTAGTTTTGAACTGGTATATATAATAATACCCGCTGCTGCCCGATACCTGCCCCGGCGTATTCTTTGCTGAGACGCAGATGTCATAAGGATTGACTATGAACCTTGCAAATCCTGCTACTGTCCTGTTCTCCGCAAATATATACAGGTCATAGACTCCCCCGAACTTCGGAACATCCATTTTTATTCTCTGTGCAACCTGTGCTTGGGTGCCTGCAGTGTGATTGACTGCCCATTCTAAAACAGAATTTGTTGTGTTAACAAGGGAGAATGAGCTTTTATTAGTGTAGCTCATTGCAGTGCCGTTCATATAAGTTACACTGAATAATTCTATATCACTTAAATTAATTTGTGTTGCTGTCTGGTTGTAAGCGCTTATTGTTATGTAGACTGCATCACTTGCTCCAAATAATTCTTTTATGTTTCCCTCGCTGTCAGTTGATTGCGCCTGCATTACTTTGTCTATGACATTTATCGTCCTGCTTGCTACTTGTGTGTCTCCGCCGTTGGAAAGGGTCAGCTTAAATGTATAGCTTCCGGAGGTTGTCGGGGCTCTGAAAGAAAACTGGTAGCATCCTTCAGTTCCGCATGAGGAATTCCATGTGACATTTGCAGTGAGGATATTATTATTAAGATTGTCTGTAAGATTTGCCGAGAATGATGTGGCATTGATTGCAGGCACTACGCTTGCATTGGACCTGTATCTTGGATATGCCTCAAAGTAGAGAGTTTTGTTCGAAAACGTGCTGTACTCATATTCAAATCCGGAGCCAACAGACTTCTTGCTGAATGTCAGTTTCCAGTCCTTTACTTCAAATGAAGAAGTTTCTGTCCTGTTGCCGTCTCCCTCCTTAGTTATTGTGACAATTGCATAATATGTTCCATAGCTGAAGCTCAGGCTGCTCACTGTAAATACAAATTTGTTTGTAAATGAGTTGTTGGAAGTGAGGGTTGTTGAATTAATTGTCTGCACTACATTGCCTCTGCTGTCTGCAATGTAGCCTGAAAAATTATAAACAGCCGTAGTGCTGTTCTCTACAGCATTCACTTCCACGCTCGCCTGCTCTCCCAGGGCAAAGGTATTCTTGTATGACTTTCCCAGTTCATCCTTCATGTAAACATTGGCTGTGAAAGGAATTACTGAAAAAGAACTGTATGACTTGAAGTTATTAGTCTCAAGAAAATAACTTCCGTAGCTTGAAGGCGCTGTTATTCCGAATGAACACTTCCCGTCGCTTCCTGTCGTGCAGTTAAAGCTCTGCACAATTCCTTTAGTGTTGTTCCTTAAAGACCCGTTGATGGTGACATTGCTGACATAATTTGCTTTGTCACTAAGAATGCTTGCTGCAGTTATGATGACTTTTACAGTCTCAGAGGGATTATAAGTGGATTTATCGGGGCTTATTTTTATGGAGTCAATTGTCTGGCTGACTACCCTTATCTCCACTTCAGAATATTTGATAGAACTATTGCCGTCGATATACTGAGCCCTTATCCTGTATTCTCCTTCAGAAGAAGGTGCGGGTATTCTGGTATAATTAAAATGGTACGTGCTGTTTGAATAGAATGCTCCTCCGGAGTCTGTGGTAAGAGTATAGTTGCCCACATAAGTTCCGTTGCTTCTGTACCTTATAGTCAAATTTACAGAATAGCCAGATTTAAGTGAAGAAGCAGTTACTATAGTCCCGTTGTCAGAATAATTCGCTTCATACACATATCCTTTGAATTCTATCTGCTCACCCGTAGTATAAACTGTATTTGGAACTACAAAGAATATATCTGAAATATAATAATTTGCTGTGACAATGTAAGCAGAGATAACAACAGTTAAGAACACGCCAAGAACAAGCAATTTGTCAGCTTTTTTTCCGAATTTCCAACACATAAAACCTCTTTTGCGGCTGTAAACCAAACAGTTATATTGTAAATGACACTACTATAGTATATATAAACCTTTTTGTCGTTTTGAGTATCTCCGATATAAATTAATTCACCTATAGATTAGAAATAAGATGTATAAGTTCTATTATAGATAATTCCCTTGATTATAGCACTTTCTTTGGAATTATCTATCACGGGACTGAGAAAACCTTCGGTTGTCAAGATGCTGAAGATGTTGCATCTTGAACACACTCAAGAACTCACGTTCTTGATGTTTCGAGGCCTCAAAATCAGAGATTTTGACGGTCCGTCAAGAAGTAACCTTCTTGAGGCCTCAAGAATGAAATTCTTGAAGATTCTGTGCAAATATGTGCTACAATTATCAGAATTCACGATAATTAATTTTGAAACGCCGGCCGCATGGTTATTAACGAGGATAAATACTATCAACTATCAAGTCCTTATCAAAGTTAACCTGACCGGATTAACATTATTAGTTTATTCCTGAACTTATTGCTAAATTATATCTGTATCAGAGATACTGCGTTGCCTTGAATGAGTGGTACCTATGTTTTTATAGAATTTTAAGCAAAAATGAAGGATGTTAAGTTTGATATTGGACTTAACAGACTGCAAAGATTAATATAGTAACCTTTTACTTCATAGATAATAAACAAATACCAATAATAAAATGACACAAAAACCAAGAAGTTTAGAAGCGCCCGGAGAAGTAGATTACGATTACAAGAACGATATTTTGTTCTTCAAAGTCAAGGACAGAGAATATGACCGTTCTATAGAGTTCCAAAACTTAGTAATTGACGTTGATTCAGAAAACTTCATAACGGGGCTTCAGATATTCAACGCTTCAGAATACTTAGGCTTGCCTAAAGAAAACTTAAGGAATGTTCCTAACTGGAAATTCCAATCAACAACAAAGGAAGGAGCAATTGAGATAAGATTATTCTTCCAAACTATGTTAAGAAACAAGATTATAGAAAACAGGCCAATAATCCAATTACAAAGCGAAGAAAACCTACCAAATTCTGAAATAATAGTAGAAGTTTAAGAAGATTGTCGAGATGGGAATGGTGAGTTATTTGTGTCCAACTAATTTTCTATGTTTAAGGTGCTGCTCTGCTCAAATCACGACGGCGGAGCTTACATTTCCAAAACGCTCCCACCGGGATTCGAACCCGGGTTTCGAGCTCGAGAAGCTCGAGTCATTGTCCCCTAGACCATGAGAGCATTGGCTTTTAGACGTTCTAAGCGTTTTAAATGTTTACTATTGCTAAAACCTATCTCTCTCAAATATTTCTCAATACTCGCTTTTTCTGAAATGTATATTTGCCTGTTTAAAATAATTTTAGAAGTCTTAATACCTAAACTTAAGAAAGCATTCCTAACATCATTTAGAAGTTGTGGTATA
>Ga0209541_10005664_pt1 | contig 21684 bp, 26 predicted proteins | sample RifCSPlowO2_01_FD_184027 | JGI IMG/M metagenome (GOLD analysis project Ga0209541, IMG submission 184027) | Groundwater microbial communities from Rifle, Colorado - Rifle CSP2_plank lowO2_0.1 (SPAdes) (version 2) | ecosystem: Environmental > Aquatic > Deep subsurface > Groundwater | place...
AAGCCTGGCATGGCTTGGCTATCTCTTTGGGGCAATCGTGCTGATAGTTTTGGTAATAGTCGGCGGGAAGTATATGAAATCGCGTGGCAGGTCATCTAGTGGCCTGACCGACAGACTATCTAAGCTCGAACACGCTTAGTTTTCTTCTTGCTTTTTTTCTGAGCGGGTTTATTGACCGCAGGTTGCGGCGCAGCCGACGGCTGGACCTTTATCAGTTCATCCCGTAGTTCAGGATGCTTGGTAATAAGATGTCGTAGCTGATTGAACGCAATATCGCGCTGCGCGATAATATTCTTGGCCGCAGCGTCGTAAGCATGCAAGCGCGCAACAAGATTGTTCGAAAGCGCACTTATGTCGTCTCGCGAGAACTTCATCTGTTGCGGAGACACGACTTCCACATTTGACGGCATATAGGCAAACAGAATGCCCAGCAAGACATTAAGCGAGTCAAAAGTTACCTCGATTTCTACAAAACTGCTGAATAAATCCGTGGATTCTTTAACAGGAGTAGGGTCGTACACTTTCTTCTGTTTAATTGCCACCCCTTTTTCAGCACCAAGCCGTTCAATAAGACTGTTTAACGTCGCACTCAAATGTTCAGCAGGTCTGCCGAGCATCTCAATGATGATGCGTGCTTCAATTGCTTCCATGCCTCTGCTATAGGAATATCCTTTAAAAATGCTTTCAGTCAGATTTTCTTAAACCATATAAGCCCAATAATTGCTGTGCAGAATCCGATAAACGCGTAAACGACGCGCGTGCGCATCACGTCCACATAAGCATACTCTGTTTTATCCTCCTTTGATGGAGCCTTGGATGAACGCAGCACAATTTTCTCTTTTTTAGAAGGTTGCGGCGCAGCCGCACTTATAGTCTCCAGCGCGGGCGATTGTGTCGTAGAACGATTCTCAAGGGGAGGCTCATCCCCGCGCTCATCAGAAATAGCATTATTTGGTTCTGGCTCCTGAGTTTGCGATGATGTGCAGGAATTGGCATTTCCGCTTGTTGAACTAACTAAATTCCATTCAGCATCGCAGCGGCTCCACGCAAGATCATTATTTTTGTCGTCTTTAATACTTGGCGTTCTATCAATGACTTCTGAGTTATGCTTCAAGATAACACTTTCATCTGCATTGACAAGCCAAAAACCATTAAACATGACAACTTTGTACCCTGCGAATCTACCGCTTAAATTAACCTCTTTTCCTTTGTTATTAGCGAGAAAGTAACCATCCAAATTTATTTCTTCAGCCGAATATAATTCGACCCACTCATTGTTTCTGTCTTCCCCTGCAGGGTTTTGCTCAACTTCATTAATCACAATTGCGGATGCAAGTTCCGAACTAATAACCATAAGAATTGTAATAAACAAGCTTGCCTTGCTCATCGCGAACAATGAGGGCATCTCTATCGTTATTCCACGCATTGACTCGCTTCCAAAAGAGCGCAGTTTTGTTCTCTGAACCCCTTGCCGAGTAAAGCACGAATCTTTCTGCTGGTTCAGTCTTAAAAGTATATTCGCGTGTTGTTTCATCACTAACCGTCCAGCCAGCAAGGCTGATAGCGCACCTATTCTCAAACTCAACGTATTCATCCTTTTTATCAATTTCCCCTGCCAAGCATCCGTAGTTTGCCGACCGCGCCCACACGCCCCGATTTCCTTCAATTGCTTCTTGCTGCGCGCGAGCAAATTCTTTAACTTCTTCGTCCTGCACAAGAAGGGTGCGCGCGAGCCCTTCGCGCACCATATTCAGATTAATATAGTTTGGAGCGTACACACGAGCAAGCAACCGCCCATAAGTTTCACGTCCAATCACGCTTATTTCAACAGTCTTATTTTCAAACTGTTTCAGATAAGTCTTTGCGTTATCTGCACCAAATTCACCTTTCTCAGGGGTGTTGATGTTAAGCATGCGGACTCGCCTCCCGTCAGTTAAGTCAAACGTGTCGCCATCCAAGACTCGGGCTACAACCGCACTCTCAAGGTTTCGTTCATCTCCAATAGAAGCAGAAAAGTACCAATAATCCAGCGCAATGACAAGTGTTATCGCTAACGCAAGGAAAATCGCACGCTTTTTTTCCACACTAGCAAAAAGAAAGGTTCTTAAAAAAGCTTTTGTTAGTTTACCTATGGCTATCCCTTCATTAGAAATTGACCTCAATCAAACTGGCTCAGAAATCGCAAATTTACTGTGGAGAACAATGCCTTCTGAATTTACATCAGGCATCTCTCTGCTGATAACTCTCGGCAAGGTAGCTGGAATTGTTTTTATTGTTTATCTTTTATTTCTTGTTATCAAATCAATCATCAACATAAGGCAAGCCCTGCGAATGAAATCCATAGCCAACAATGTCGCGGAAATAAATAAGAAACTCGACCTCATTATAGGGAAGAATCAAAGCAAGCCCAAAGAAGAAAATAAAGAAAAGAAAGACGAAAAGAAGAAATAAGGCTGTTTTATCTGCAAGGGCTATTGCTTCTGAAGATTTCTCCAAAATAATTAACGCACACGTATGCATTTCCCTCCCCCTCAAGCAACCCCGCCTTAAAGCGATATCTACTAAGTTCGTAAATGCCATTATTACCTCCATAACTATCGCTTAAAGATAACGCAGATGTATATATTTTTCCTTGCACAGTTAAATCAGCAGACTCTCCTAAAGGGTCAGGATTAGATACTTTAGCCCTATTGGATACAAAGAGTTCTCCAAAGATAGTAGCATTATTCATTTCGCAAACATCATCGCCTCGGCATTCATTTGCATTTATAAGCGCATTCGTTATTGTAGGACGACTCGGCCCCAATCGCGGATTATTATCAGCAGATTTAAACCAATCACGCCAGTCAGCAGAAGCCAATCCGGCAAAAGCCAAAATAAGCAAAATCCCAGCAGCAATAAAATAATTTTTGTTCATATAACACCTCCTTTCATACAATAATATTAATCAATAAAAAAGAGAAGATTCATGTATATATATTGCTCGATCAAAATATCATTATAACTCCAAAATTTCTTTTCTATTATTCAGCGAGTTGTAATATCTCTCTAAATCATCATGTCTTATCTCCAAAGTTTCTGTATTCACATTAGGATGAAACCCAACAATTTCAGCATCCCAAACTTCCTTTTCAATTATTAGCATAACTTGAGCAGAATAAACCGCTCCAAATATGCTGACACTTCCAGGAGCAAGATTTGTTTTTTCTTTCAGCTCTTCCGCAGAGCCAAATCTCAATTTCTTCACTTCAAGATGCTTTTCCAGCTTCTTAATATCAAGCCGTTTATGTGCAGGCAGACCCACAAGATAAACCCTGCCTTTATCATCTTTCAAAAAAAGAGTTTTGCAGTGCAATCCCGGAATATTTCTTATTTCTTCATTTTTGCTTGATTCTGCAACAGTAAATACCGCCTCATGCCTATGGAGAATGCAATTAACCCTGTTCTTCTCTAAATATTCTTCCAATAACTCATCCATTGTTTAGCCTGCGCAGAATACTTTATAAAACAAGCTATTGTTATACAAAAATGAAACACGAATACGACTTCGGCATAATCGGCGCAGGCGGAACAGGACTCGCTGCCGCAATGTATGGCGCCCGTTTAGGCTTAAAGACTCTATGCCTTGGCTCTTCCCACGGCTCCGAGCTTCCAATCGGCGGGGTAATAACAACCACAAACATCGTTGAGAATTATCCCGGATTTATCCACCTCACAGGGCAGGAGCTTGCAGAAAAGCTAAAGGCTCACGCAGAATCTTACGACCTCGTAACAATAAAAGAAGAAAAAGTTCTTGAAGTTAAAAAAGAGAAAAATCTTTTTGCAATAAAGACAGAAAGCGCAAGTTATACAGCAAAAACAATTCTCATCGCAACAGGAACAAAATGGCGCAAGCTCGAAGTTCCTGGCTCAAAAGAGCTTGAAAATCGCGGCGTGGCTTACTGCGCCTTATGCGATTCCCCGCTTTATAAAAATAAAATTGTTGCAGTTGTCGGAGGCTCAGACAGCGCTGTAAAAGACGCTCTCGTGCTTGCGGAGCACGCAAAACACGTTTACATAATTTACCGGGGCGAGCAAATACACCCGGAGCCAATTAATCTCAAGCGCGTTATTGTGAATAAAAAACTAGAAATTATTAATAATACAAACGTTCTTGAAATAAAAGGCAGGGATTTTGTCGAGTCAGTTATTTTAGACAAGCCTTACAAGGGAAGTAAAGAGTTAAAACTCGACGGCGTATTCGTAGCCATAGGGCATATTTTTCTTTCAGACCTTGCGAAACCTCTCGGCGTCAAGCTGAATGAAAAAGGCGAAATAATCATTAACCACAAAACTTCTGAAACAAACATCCCCGGAGTTTACGCCGCCGGCGACATCGCTGACAAGCCCTTCAAGCAGTCCATAACCGGCGTAGCAGAGGGCTGCACAGCAGCATATTCAGCTTACGAATATCTAAGCAACGGTAAAGTTAGAGCGAATTAGGTTAAAACTAACTTTATAGTGGTGACAACATAGAAAGATTTAAATACCCGTTATTTGTATAAAAAGCATGACAGAAGTACAGACAGAACAAGGAGTTCAAGCAAGGAAAATTGGAAATGTAGAAGGATTGGGAGATATCTATCGGATAGATGCCCTTCCCTTAGATAGACAAATCACTGTTTGTGAAGCCGTAGGTATTGGTCATCCTTATCTGCCAGATGTATCAGAAGCAGCACGCATCAGACTAGCAGGTGTTTCTGATAACTGGACAAGAACCTCTATCGTGCCTGTAGCAGTTAAGGGTGCAAGGACTATGCTAACTAAAAGTCCTTTACTGATGAATCTTATAATGGCTGGCTTGGCTGTTAAAGCTCATAGAAGGGGAGAATATTTAGAGATTCCAGGAATATATGATGTTGTCAGGCAAATAGCAGAGCAGGAATCTGGAAAAGAGCCAGAAGATAGAACAGCACTTGCTGTTTCGCAAGAAGGGGATTTTAATTTAACTCCAGAATCAGAAGTAGCGCGATTTTTATTTGAAAGAGCAAATTCTGCTTACTTTGGAAATAAGACTAATGGGACAATTCCCCTTTTTAATCTTTCAACTGATTCTATGGGAGGAGTTGCTAACTATTTGTGGTTCAGCAACCCGCAGGATGGGTCTGGCCTCAACTGCAGGTACAGGTACTTGGGTGGCGACGACGACGCTTTCGGGGTGCGTCGTGTTTCGTCTGGCGAAGCCAGCGCAGAAAATTCAGGGTATTCCTTAACTGAAATTGCAAGAGCGCACTCTACAACTATTCCTGCTGTTTTAAAAGATATCGGATTAGGAGCCTTAGGCGAGTTGGTTACAAGACCTCTTGCTAAGGGATTAATGGAAAAGCTTAGAGGGCAATAAGTATATTAATTGAGTTTTCTCTTTAATTTTGCCTCGACCGCTCTTATTTATGAAAGAGTTAAAGAGGCCACACGCCAAATTGTTAAGGCTTATTACATTCATATAGGCTATAAAATACAACGGCTTCATTAGTGGGGCTGTGGTGATACAGTAATAATCTTGGCTACAAAGCTTGTGGTTCAACAACCCGCAGAATAGGTCTAACCTCAACTGCAGGAACAGGAACTTGAACAACGACAACAACGCTTTCGGAATGACTTCAGGTCGAGGATAATACTATGGATATTTCATATGATTATCTCTGCTCTGTTGCAAATCTGACTCTTGCATGGAGAAAGGCGCGAAAAGGAAAAACCAGAAAAAGAGATGTTGTTGAATTTGAAAGAAATTTAGAAAAAAATCTACTTGCTTTGCATCAAGAATTAAAAAATAAGAGTTATCAACCGATGCCCCTGACAACTTTTGTTTTACGAGACCCAAAGACAAGGATAATTTCAAAATCCAACTTTAGAGATAGAGTCGTCCATCACGCGCTTATTAACGTTATAGGGTATATCTTTGAAAAAGGATTTATTTATGATTCCTGTGCCAATCAAATTGGCAAGGGCACTTTATTTGCATTAAAAAGATTTGAGCATTTTAAAAGGAAAGTCACAAGAAGCAACAAGCATTTCGCCTTCTGCTTAAAAGCAGACATCAAGCATTATTTTCAGGAAGTTGACCATGATATTCTTATCGTGGCAATCAAACGAAAAATAGCGGATGAAAACGTTATCTGGCTCATAAACCAAATATTGAAAAATAATGCGAACTTTGGAATGAAGAGAGAGAGAGAGAGAAAGAGTTAATAGAGCGGATTCAACCGAAAGGTATGCCTTTGGGAAATTTGACTTCGCAGTTTTTTGCTAATATCTACTTGAATGAGATGGATTATTTTGTCAAGCATGTTTTGCGAGCTAAATATTACATTCGTTATGTTGATGATTTTGTTATCTTGCATACTTCGCAAAAGCAATTAGAAAAATGGAAAATAGAAATTAATAACTTTTTGAGAGAAAAATTAAGATTAGATCTTCATTCTCAAAAATCTCGCATTATTCCTTTATCAAGAGGAATTGACTTTGTGGGATTCAGGAATTTCGCTCATTTTAGGCTGTTAAGAGCGAGGAATATAAAGAAGATGATGCGCAAGATTAAGCTTTTTTCTGAAGGAGAGATTACTTATCAAATACTGATGGAAAGTTTTCAGGGTTGGCAGGCATACGCGAAATGGGCAAACACTCTAAAATTGAGAAGAAAAATAGCAAGAGAGATTTACACTATAAAAAAGAGAATCATGCAAGAAAAGAAAAACCCCCAAACCCTGAAAACATTCAGCATCCACAACATTTATAAGTACGTATTTAATACGTATTATATGCAAAACGTTACGAAGTTCATCCACAGAGTATCAAAGGGCAGCAGGTTTAATCAGATTTATGTGCCAAAAGAATACGAGCAAGTCTTTCAGGAAGGCGATATTGTGCAAGTTATGCTCCTAGAAAAGAGAACCAAGTTGTATTATTCAAAAAACCTAAAAAAATTGTCTGAATTTAAGGAAAAGCTCATCAAAGACATTTTTTCTGAGCTATCCACATTCAAGGAAATCAAGCAAGTTTTCATATTTGGCTCGTTTCTTACCAAGAACGTAGACTATAATGACATAGATGTTTTAGTTTTAAACGACAAAGATATAGAAGAAACAGTCTATAATTCTCTAATAAAAAAGTTTAATTTAAAATTTCATGTTATCGCAATTGATGATAAAAATCTAAAAAAAGTTCTGGAAATATGCCCTCTTGTAAGAAGTATGCTTTACCGTTTTGTTTCTAACAAGCCTTTTATTGTGCAAAAAGATACAAGAATTGACAGGGATCACATAAGGTTCTTATTGATGCTTCCAGAGGATTTGCTCGAAATAGAACTCGATAGTAAAATGTTTTACGAAGCTATAAGAAGATTAACTTGTATTGAATATTTCTTGGAAGATAACGAAATTGCTCCAGATAAAATAGATGGGGTTTTATCTAAAACTCTTGATAACCTTCTTTTAGAAAGAATAAAAAAAGATGAGCAGATTAACAATAAAAATATTGCCGAATTAAGGACAATTATAAAACATAAATTAAAAAAGATAAAGGGGTTGTTAAAAAATGGGAAAGAATAACGACATACAACAGCTAATCAATCTACTGGCAAAATCTTTATGTCATCGTATAGGTAGTATGGTTAATAATACTCAAGTATATGCTAAGAAGTATTATTCAGAAGCAAAGAATATCTTTGAAAATGCCAAAGAAGTAAAATTAAGGCATAATTGGAACAATTACGATAAAATTAAGATAAAAAATGAGCTTAAAAAGAAATTAAAAGCAGAATTAGAAAGAAAAGATTTCTTGGACAATAGGAAATTCGATTTAATGGATGAAGAAATCAATAAGGCTCTTTCTTCTCTTGATTTATTTGTTTAAGATAGTATCCATTGCTGGAGAAGAACATACCTGTTCGGTTTGTTGTGGATTTTCATATGGCGTTACTAATGCACAAGTAGAATCTGTTGAATTAACGCAATCCCTCATGCCATTAGGGCATTCTTTATAACAACGTTCATCGCCATCAAGGTTAAGCCAGAGATATCCGACGAGGCAAACATGTGAAGAAACATTAATTGATTCGTTATCGGGTAATTTAATAGAATTATCTGTGTTCCTTTTAAAAAAACTTATCGAAAGAACTAACAGAATCAAGGCAATAAGCAAAAAGACCAATTTTTTATTCATTACTAAAATCTCCCATAACTATCTGAATCGCGGGGGCGCGTATCCCTGCTGAATCACGGGCTGTTGCAACGGTCTTTTCGATTTTTTAACATGAAGGAATATCAATATGCCTGCAATAACCAGGATAGCTATTGCCAATATGCCGATTATTATGTAGACCACGGTATAGCTCTTCTTCGCAGAACTTTCATCCAAGGCAAAAGAACCTCCAGAGTAAGTTGAGTCTGTTCCAGAATAAATGCTATCCGCATAAGGTAGATTATCAGTTGTTCCTGCTCCACCAGAGGTAGTAGTTGCACACGTTCTGTTGGTTTCAGCAGGCTTGCCTACATTCGTCCCGCAATTGCGCGTATCTGTGCATCTAAAGTTTTCTGCATTATTAACGCACGCGTTCCACACGCAATTCCACAAAGGCACACACCGCCTTCCACCAGTGGAACCAGAATTCCCGTCATCATTATCTTCTAGCGAGTCGTATATTAGTTCAATTTCTTCAGAGCTTAATGCACGCGCATAAAGTGCGAATTCATCCAACGTTCCTTTAAAGTAAGATTCCCGCGAAGGTGTAACTTGCGCGCCCAAGCTTAACTCTCCTGTTGTGGAAAAGTCCTCGCAATCGTCGTTTGAGTCTTCGTCTTCCAATTCGCCGTCAATATAAAGAAGCCGTTTATTATTCAAGGAATTGTCCATCACTGCAGCAATATGATGCCATGTGTTGTTGTCCAATGAAGATGCAGACTCAAGTTCCCTGTCTTCCCGCGCGCATCGCGCGTCAAATTTAACTATTCCGTTGTCCATATAAATCTTATAATAGCGTCCGCGTGTTGAATTGCTCTTGTCAAGTATGACTTGCTCGTCTGAAGAATTGCTCCTGAACCATATGCTTGCTGTAAATGAGCCTCCTGCGAAATCAAGAGAAGGCTGGTCGTTGATTTTGACATAATCCCTATCGCCGTCAAAGAATAGGGCATCGCGTTCAATGCCATCATCATCTTCATGCGCACCAAGAACCTGTCCGTCATTATCATAACTAGAACTGTCCTGAATCTTATTATTTGAATCAATGTCCTCGAAGTGATGCGAAGCAACAAGGATGGTTTGCTCATACGCGCTTCTTGCTTCACTTTCTGTAATAACCTTATTATATATTTTGAAATCATCAATCTGCCCTTGATATGCGCTTCCAGCTCCCGCTTTTCCGATAAGCATAGGGTTGGTGTTTCCATATGCTTCAAGAACATCCTCCATATTCCCAATAACATTTCCTTTTTTATGCCCATCAATATACATTTCAATCTTTGAACCTCCTTCAAACACTCCCGTGAACAAATGCCATTGCCCATCTTGATATGTCGCCCCGCATTCTCTTACATAAACTCTATCGCTTGCACCCCCATCTTCAGATACATAAAAGTCAATAGCAGGACCAGTTGAGCAGCTTCCGCCTGCCGCAGCAATGTCAGCAAACCAGCTAATCTTTCCAACACTCCCGTCCCACTTGCCTGCAAAAACCTGATTCCCTTGATTTTTAGTTCCCTTAAACCAAAAGCTAACACTAAACCTGCTTCCAGGATTCAATGATGCGCTTGCCTGAACATAATCATCAACTCCATCAAACTGCAATGCGTTTCCTCCGATGCCTTGCACAACTGTCGGACCAGCAACTGTTCCATCTCTATCGGTTGGAGAAGCATCTTGAACTATGTTATTCGACGCGCTTTCAAAATCATAAGAAACCTGAAGCTCGTGCCTCATCGCAAGATTAAGTCCAACAATTTCTGTTTCTACAAGCGCACGGTTATACATCCTGAACTCATCAATCTGCCCCTGATACGGACTTTGAGATTCCCATCTTCCTCTGGCTTTTCCAATAAGCAGAGGTTCCGTACTGAAATATGCCCTGCGAACATTTCCTATATTCCCAATAACATTTCCTTTTTTATGCCCATCAATATACATCTCAATCTTTGAGCCTCCTTCAAACACTCCAGTGAATAAATGCCAATTCCCGTCCTGATATGTCTGCCCGCATTCAATCACATAAACTGTGGCGCTCGAATTCCCCGCTGAAACATAAAAATCAATGCTTGATTGGTTTAGGCATGCTCCTGAACTTGCTGAAATGTCAGCGAACCAACTAATCTTTCCAGAGCTATTTCCATCCCACTTGCCTGCAAAAACCTGAGGTCCCTGATTTTTAGTTCCCTTAAACCAAAAACTCACACTAAATCTGTTTACAGGATTCAAAAATGAGGTACTTACCTGCACATAATCATCAACACCATCAAACTGCAAGGCATTGCCCCGAATGCCTGAAACAATTGTCGCTCCAGAAACAGTTCCATTATTTGCTCCTACGCGGTCGAGAGTTAATCCCCCATTGACACTGTCAAGCCCATAATCAACAACAACATCCGGCGGAGAAAGCAGGATTTTATTATCTTGTTTAAAATCGCCAAGAGAACCCAAAGCAACCAGCAAAAGAGCTATCAGGGTTAATTCAACAGCCCATAACGTTTTAGAAGAATATTTCATTTCCATTCCCATCTTTGTTTAGTTTCTAGAACGCTTCCAATATGAATAATAATTGAAATAATTAACCAAAAATTGCTATATATAATGAAAAACCAAATAGATAAAGCATAAAATAAGAAAACAATATAACCCGCAAGAATATTACCTTTGTATATTTGTCCTAATCCCGGGATTAAAAAACTTAATACTGCGGACGGATGTCTCATCCCTTACCCAATAACTTATCATTTAAATAACTTCTTACAACCCTTGCTTGCCTTCAAAAAACTGCCCAAAGCGTTTTCCAACTTTGTTCATGTTGTTTAATGCAATTGTCCAATACTTCCCGGAATTTTCAAGCTTGTCAGGAGAAAGAAAAAACCACCCTTCTCTGTTAAAACGCGCAGCAATCACAGGAGTTAATCCAATCATTTCACTAAACTTCAAAAAGTCCTCAATCTGCGCCTTTGTGATATAAATATTCTTTTTCTTGCTGGACTTGCATTCAATCGCATACCCTCTCTTGCCTGTCTTACCCGCGATAATGTCGCACGGCGAGTCCTCCCCCACACCAGAGCCAGCAACGCGAGCCGCGCGCCAGCCATTTTCAGTAAAATTCCTGACAAGCTCGCGCTCAGCGTTGGAACCCTTTTCTTTATTTGACACAGCTCACTTAATTCAATGCAATATATAAAACTGATTAAGAAGAGGCTCTGTCCGGAATTAAAAAATCTGATTAAAAGATAAGAACATTTACTAAACATCTCCTACATTGCTTAAAACTTTCTATCGTAATTCTTAGAAAAATAGAACTTCGGACAGATCATATAAATTATGAATAACCTGCTAAATTGTAAAGTTTAGAGATAATTGGTTATTCTGTATCTTGTTATCTGGAATTAACGAGTTAACAATATTTGCACTTATTGAATATTGACCAGGTAGGGACGCAATAAAACTGAGGGAAATAAGATGGGTTTCATTCGATCTTAATTGTAAGCAATATGGACAATTTCCTCCTCCAAATCCACCATTGGGCGCAGTTATGCCCGTAGTATAGGTAACATTTGTCGTCATTCTACCTAAATTTTTTAATATTATACTAACTTTAACATTGTCTCCTAGTTGAGGTTCTTTCGGAGAGATAGTTATACTATCTACGGCAACATCAGTAAAATCAACCTTTTTTAACGTTAAAGGCAGGTAATCAATATTTCCTTCTGCAATAGTATATGACTCATCACAGATGCCGTCATTATTTTCATCTTCGCAGGTCTCGCTAAACCCTGTTCCTGAAGGATTAGCCCAGAAGTTACCGCCAATATAGGAACCGCCAATAATGTTAAATCCAGAAGTTAAAGCCTCAGTCCATGTATTAGGATTTCCTTCATAATCAGCTCTAAAGTTTATAGTATTTCTAAACAAGTTGTTGTAGACGTGAATCCCAGTAGCTACTGGCTCGTTTTCATCAAAATAGATTCCAAAAGAATTGTATTCAATATAATTATCCTTAATTACACTATTAGTAGCAAAATAAGCCAAGATGCCTGCATAGTAATTATTATTGATTTTATTGCCTATAATCTTGTTATTTTCTCCCCATACGCCTATGCCCGCATAGTAATTATTAGTCGAAGTAGATGAAGTAACAAGATTATTATCGCTATCAAGAATAAAGATACCATCATAAGTTCCCGTAATTTTGAGATTGGAAAAAATGGAATCATCTGTTCTTACTATATATAAGCCGTTGTTGTGGTTTGTATTGGAAATATTTAAGTTGGTAAGCGTCGAATTATCAGCACCACATAGTATTATCGCGCCCGCGTTAAAGTTGCTCAAAGAGATTTGTTCATTAAAGTAAAATAATTTCTTATTTTCAGATACTGTAACATTATTCAGTGTATTTTGGCATTGATCATCAGTCTCAGCAAGTAGGGCAACATCGCGGGAATTGTTTTGGGAAGTAATATCAATTAAAGTATTATTTATTCCATTGATTAAATATATTCCAGTCGTCTCTATTCCAGTCGTACCCGAATTAATCTTACTATTTTTTAATAGAGAATTAGAAGTTTGGACAAGGTAAATTCCGTTTCGACTTTCTGTAACGCTTAAATCAGATAGAAGATTATTAGAACTATTCATAATTCTAATGCCAAATGAGAATTTGGATAATTTACCATTTTTTATAATAAGTCCATCAAATCCGTCGTTAAGAATACCGTGACCCCATTCATTAGACCCTATGATTGAGTGTCCAGCCATATTTAATGTAACGCCATTCGCTGTAACAGTAAAACAGATATCTTCATTCGGCTCTAAAGAAACATCGTTTTTTAATTGATAATATCTATTTGGCTTATCTAAAACTTGACAATCATAAACTGGAATTACAGCTTTTGCGCTCACAGCAGACGCTAACAATATTACAAACACCAAGCCGAAAATAAGGCTTTTATTCATAAAAATACCACTTTGAAGTGGTTTTTAAATCTTTCTCCGAGCAGGTTAATTACCAATAGATAAAGCCAAGACCGCCCAAACCTTTAAATATGTGCATGCACATATTTGCACAAGAATAGCATGACAAACATAACCCTATCAATACCTGACGAACTGAAAAAAAGGCTTCAAAAGCACGATGAAGTGAATTGGAGCGCAGTTATACGCCGGGCGCTGCAGGAGTATCTGAGAAAACTGCAGATAGTTGAGGAGATTGCCAGCAAGAGCAGGTTTACTGAAGCCGACGCGGAAGAAATCGGTGACAAGATTAAGCACGAAATTGCAAAAAGACACGGGCTTATAAAATGAAACTAATTATAGGTGCCAATATTTTACTATCAGCATCGATTAAAGATTCAATTACTCGTGCCATCCTTATGACTTCAAGTGAGATTTTTCACTGAATCTTTTTACGAGAATTATTTTTCCTTATGCTTTTCAATAAAACTCTTAATATGCGACACAAAATGGCGGGCATTGATGAGAGATTGTTCAGCCGGCTCTCGATTGGCTTGCGGAAGCTTTTCATACGTGAACTCGCCTCTTTTCTTGCGCTCGTCGTGTAAAATGCCTAGCAGCTCATCTGCGCGACCTTTCACTTCTTCATACATGGCGAGCAGAGATTTATCAACAACGTCCTTCTTGACAAGGAGCCTGAATTTGTGATAAACTTTTTGATGTTGACCTTGCTTGTTCGCGAACGTTATGCCTTGTGATATAAGATATGCTTTAGCGCTGTGAAATATGGCGTAATACGCGTGCTCAATAACTGCGCTGTAAAACGTAAGCTCTTCTGCTATTTTGAACACGTCTTTTTTCAATGACGTCTCTTGACTTATCCTGTTTACTATGGCGGTCAACACAAGCTCGTTATCTGCTCGCTTAATAAACAAGTCAATAGTTGAATCCATATTCTAATGTGCTCCTGACAATTTTATAGAATATATTAACGTTATGCACTGCCCTATGCTTTCGGGCAATTTCTTTACCCACATTCGCTTCTTTGTTAATGAGCATCTCGTGCATGTCATCGTACGTGATAACCTGAATGTGAATCTTAAGCAACGAACTTGTACTTGCCATATTTTCTGCGATTTTCATGTTTTTCTCTTGTGTCTTGTCAGGCAGCAGAATTGCGATATCAAGGTCGGAATCTTTGTGTTGTTTCCCCACAACATAGGAGCCGAAAACGACTAACGCGTAAAATAGAGTGTATTTCTCGATTTGTTTTTTCAGGGCTTCTACTGATTGAGAAACAACTTTAGGCAGCCCTTCATATTTCAAGAGGGCGAGATAATCGTATGATGCCTCATTCTCGAGGTTGATCTTACATCGTTTCGAGGTTCCTACTTTTTGCGAGATGACAATATTCTCTTTCTCAAATTGTGCCAATGCAAGCTGCACAGCGTTATTAGAGCGTTCTTGAGCGAGGCGCCCGAGCTCTCGCTGCCCATATTCCTTGAAAACGTTAGCAAGGAACGGTTGCAATAACTTCAGTTGTTTTTTTGTTAACATAATGCACCAATTTTATGGTTCGATTGCACCAATTTTATGGTTTGGTGGTATATAAAGGTTTTGATTCATATAGATAATTCTGTTAGTCTGTATAAAAAATAGAAAAAATAAAATAAAAAAATAAATTTATCCGCTTCCAGAATTGCTTCCGCTTCGGTCTTGAGTATTCACGTCAACATCTCCTTTGCCGCCTCTAAAGAATTTCGTGAAGAAATCTTCCCATCTTGAATTTGTCTTTCCAGACTTGACAGATTCCCGTACTGCTGATAAACTTGCCGTGTACTGCTGATAAACTTGCGCTTTGCATTCTGCATAGTCTTCAGAGTCAGTTGAATACTGACTGCATCTTGTTGCCACTATTGGCGCAGCTTTGGTCTCAACTTCTTTTCTTTGCTCAATCTTCTGCTCTATTTCTTCTTCTGCCTTTTCTCTTGCGTCCTTGGCAGTTTTAACATCGTCAGACTTTCTCACAGCTCTTTCTTTTATAGCGAGATTTACCTCGTAGCTCGTTCCGCTGTCAAGTTTTAGAGTGCCTTTCCAGACATCCATCTTAGCAAGGTCATTTACAAGCTCAAGAGTCAGTTTTCCAACAGCAGTCTTGCCTGTTCCTCTGCTCGTATAAACAGTATATTCCTGCTTGGAAGTCACGCTGTCAGCCGCGCTGTTCACATCTCTTTCAGACATGAACTTGAACTTTTCATTTCCAATGCGAAGCGTTCCTCTGACAACTTCAGTCCGTATCCCGTTCAAATCATCTTTCTTAACAAAGACTTTATTGACAAAGAAAATATTAGCAAGATTTCCTTCAGAGCCAGTTATAGCCCAGCCCTGCCCGTAAAATGCCTTCGCAGGAAGAGCCTTGAAAACTCCATTTCTTTGCTCAATTTCTATCTCTTCTTCTGCTTCCATTTCAACTTCGTCAGCAATATCCTCACTGCTTAACTCATCGCTGGAAACAGCTGTTAGAGCAACATCAGTCGAAGAGCCCGCGCCAGCAACAGCAGGTTCTGCATCGCTCGCAATCCTCGCTCTGTTGTCATCTCTTTGAAGGTCATCCGCGCCCTCTCTGGCGATTACACCAGCTCCCGCAAAGAGGCTCAATACAAGCATCAAAGCAATTATTATTAATTGCACTTTCATTTTCATATACCTCCTTTCATGTTTCTGTTTTTCATGCTTTTCCTAAACTTCATTGATTTAAATAACTATACAAAGGTTCAAACGAGTTTGTGATACTCGCGGAATCAAGGCGGAACAAAATAGAATCCTCTATCAATAAGTTTAAATATGTGTTATCACATAAATAAGGTATGACAAATATGACTTTATCAATACCAGAAGACCTTTTCAGGAAAATGAAGACTTTTAGGGAAATACGCTGGAGCGAGATAGCAAGGCAAGCTATAGAAAAGCGAGTGAATGATTTAGAGATAATGAATCGTATTGCCTCAAAAAGCAGGTTAACTGAAAAAGATGTAGTTGAATTAAGCAAAAAGATAAATGCCTCCGCAGCTAAAAGGCTAAATGAAAATCGTAATTGATTCAAACATATTTATCTCTGCCCTATTGAAGGACGGCAAGGTTAGGGAAATAATACTTATCAATGTCGCCAATACATTTTTTTTTCCAGAAACAATTCTTGAAGAAATAAAAGAACACAAAGAAGAAATATTAGAAAAATCAGGGCTATCAGTAGAAGATTTTGAGGATCTTATTTCAAGACTGCTTAATTACGTAATAATTGTTCCATTTGGGAAAATAAGGATGTTTGAAGAGGAAGCAAGACAAATAATAGGGGATATTGATAAAGATGACATCTCATTTATAGCCGCTTCCTTGGCTAACGATTCTTGCCCTATTTGGTCGAATGACTCTCATTTTAAACAGCAGAATAAAATACAAAGCTTAACAACAGAAGAACTTCTTGCGATGCTGTAAATCAAATATTATTGATATTCAACAAGATACGCCTGCGCGCGTGCCTGCGGAGGACTGTAGACTATGCCTCCAAAGCCAAAAAAGCCAGGTTCATACGTTAACTCATATAAGCTTCCAAATCTATCCATTCCATATACTCTTCTTCCACTCTCGTCTCTAACTCCAGAGAAGCGCGTATTATCTTCCCACGTCATTTGTATTTCTTTTATGCCCCAATCTTCATCAAATTCAGGAATAACAATAAACGCATCATTCTGTTCTAAATCACTTTCTGCTTCAAACACGACCATGGCAGGATGATTAATAATCGTGCGATTAACATCAGCAAGGAAAATACTTGCGCGGTGTAATGTTCCTGTTCCGCGCACTTCCCAGTGTAATCGCCCCACATCAAATTGCACGCGACTCGTTGCCAGTCGCGTATCAAGTGTAAATACTCCAGACGGCGTATCTACATTATAAACGCCAGAGGTTCCTTCTGGTTGAAAGTTTATAACATCTCTCCCAGCCATCCCGCCGTCAGGAAGCAAAATTCTAAGAGCCCCTCCAACTTGCCCCCCATAAAACGCAGGCAGAGTGTTTAAATTCATCGGAGTTGGCTGGTAAAGCATAATTTTTGCTCCAGCCCGCGTTTCAAGTATAGGATAAAACGCCCCTTCACCCAAATTAGAACTTATCGGGAAATTTATGCGCACAAATGCATCATCAGGCATTTGAGGATTAGCTGTGTATAAAATATCATAAATCCTTTCACCTAAAACAAGGGTTGCTCGCCCTTCTGATGTAATTGTCGCTCGATATTGAGTATAACTTCCATTTTGTCGGTCGAATTCATCTTGGAAAATAATCTCATCGTCCTCATATCCAATGGTGGAATTGCGAATTTCCATGACTTTTAAAAGCCATCCCTTTTTATAATCACCAACAACAGCAAACTCATTTCTTTTAACATCAACCATTTCAATAACTTTAATCAAATCGTATCCTGCAGAAAGTCGCGGAGGCAGACCACTTAATTCATCTATCCATCTAATGTCTGCGTAGAGTTCGTTATTTTGGTCATGAAATTCAACGCCAAATGCCCCGGGAGAATTCTGTACTTCATGCTCTATCGTATCATAACCTCGATTATCAGAAGGAAACGGGATAGATTCATTAGCGTACCCATATTCATATCCTTCAAGACCCCTATAACTATAATAAATATTAGTGGGAATTAGTCCATCGTCAAAGCTACCATTAGTTTGGAATATTCCTCTTACGCTCGCAAACGCGTCCGATAGAGGAGCGATTTTAAGACGGATTGAGGATAACGCCGCAGGCGTTCCTCCAAATTCAACAGCAGAAAGGAACCAATCGTCGAAGGGGCGTTGAAACGGTCCTTCTCGTAAGGGCTCTCCGTTTTCAAACCATAAAATATCATCTGGACTTCCCCATAAAGATCTAAGCACAATCTGGCTCGCATTGGTTCTATTGTCAACTATAAACTTATACGCTCCCCATTTAAACTCCAACCCACGTGCATCAATCATATTTACAGGCGCGCTGAAATTAACAACATGCGTGTATGCAGGATTAGTCAGGTCGCTTTGTATGCGAATTCCATCTTGCGGATAATCCATTCCAGGGTCTTCCCCATCAAATTCAATGCGCGAATCGCCAAGCTCAATCCATTGCGAATATCTTATAGAGTGGCTTGTCATATCCCAGAATACTCCGTTAGGAAGCGAGCGCGGAAAATCCCCGACTGTAAAAACACGGCGCCATTTGTTTATAGAGTCGTCAATATAAAGAGGCTCTTGTTCGCTAAAGAGCGCGACTGTGCGCAAAGGCGCACCGCTTGAAGTTTTAATAAACCAGTTTCCACTACTCGTGCTCGGTTTTTTGCTGCTCGTGCTCGGACCTCCAGGACCTAATTGCACAAGGTAAGAAGCATAAATCTGATAGCCTATCGCAGCCACAAGAATCACTCCAATAAGAAAAATAACCATCCTCTCTTGTTTGCGCATGTTTATCTTTACTTTTTTAATATATATATCTTTCTTTCAGTCTGGCCATGCGTAGATTTAAATCGTTTTACCCGGCGGAACGGCGTGTTCTGACCGCCTCTTCGCAATAACGTCATTAAGGACTTGAGAAACATATCTAATCCCTGCCCTCAAGTGATTATGTCAAGTTCCTTGAGCATCCAAAACACGAGTGCCTTTTCAAACCACACCCCTCAAAGATTTTTAATCTTTGACGGCCATCAAGAACTGCTGTTCTTGAGGTTTTAAGGTGTGGTGGCGCATCGTGTTTTTGATATATAAATTAAGGAAGCTCAATTATGTAAGATACTTGTAATATAATCGATATATTTATATACTAACTCGGTTTAATTACAATATGAAGTTAAATAAGTCCATGATAGAAGCATTTACAGAGGTTGTACGCGGGATTAACACAATAGAGAATCTGGCTTTAGCTATGCGCAAGTCTCCCAATAGAACGGTTGAGATTATTAAGGACTTAGAAAATGAAGGATTTCTAAACAAGCGTACTGATTATTCAATAAAGGGGAGCAGAAAGATTATCGAGTTGGCAAACACTTATCCTGCTGTAAAATTGAAGGAGATTATATTTGAATATCCAACAATCTTGGGAGATGTCTTGTCAGACAGCAAACTTTTGTTTTTAGCAGCTCTAAGCGAGGATTGGATGACCACGGCAGTAGCTTCTGACTTAAGTTTGGTGTCAAAATACATGATTGAGAGATACAGAAAAATGCTAAAGGATAGAGGGCTCATTATCCAGAAAAAAGAACTATACACATTAAATGAAAAAGCTTGGCCATCGGTTAAAGATTTCCTGATGGCTTACAGGAATTATTCAGCCATAAGAGGCAATGTAAAATGGAAATATCAGGATGATGTGTTATTTGAAGTTGATAATGCAGAATTAATGCAGGGCTCTGTAACAGGGTTGTACTCATACAAGAACTACGGAGTAAAAGTGAGAGTTATTTCTGCATTGTGCCTCCTGCCTAAAAAAAAGCTTTCAAAAGAAGAGATATTTATCCATTCTTTATTTGAAGTAAACGACCCAAGAACCCTGCACCTCGCGCTAACGTTCTACATAAAGAATAAATTGAATTATAAAAAAGTCCTTCCTTTAGCTATGAAATATGGGAAATATACTATGTTCCAGAACTTGATTTCGTTATTGAAAACAAAGCAGGATAGAATTAAGCTTGATAATCTGCCTGAATTTGACAGAAAAGACTTTATAAGAATAGCGCATATGTATGGAGTGAAGGATGTTTAACAAATACGAGTTAGAAGGATTGCTTGTAAATGTTGGCTCAAATATAGAGAAGCCCATAAAAATCTATATGATTGGCGGCTGCGCTCTTTCCTTTAAGGGGCTTAAGCCATCTACAAAAGATATTGATATTATCGTAACAAGCAAGCCAGATTTTAATGTAATCAATAAAGCCATGCTCAAGTCAGGGTTTAAGTCAATGACCGAAAGGGAAAGTGAGTTTTATGCCACAGCACTAGCTGTTTATATGAAGGAAGAATCAAGAATAGACGTTTTCTTAAAACAAGTCGGAAAGATGCTTGTCTTGACAGAAAGCATGATGAAACGATCTGAAAAATACAAAAGTTATGATAAATTAGCAGTTTACCTGGTTTCAAATGAGGATATCTTCCTGTTCAAGGCAATGACCTCAAGAGAGGGAGATATAGCTGACTGCGACAGGATAATGAGGGAGAGAATTGACTACGGCGTTATTTTCAAAGAGATAGTTGCGCAGAGCAAAGACAAGAAGTGGTTCTTTTGGATTTATGAAGGCCTGTGCAGATTGGAAGATTATAGCAGTATACGAGTTTCTATCAAAAATAAGGTATTTGCTCTTGTCAAGAAGCACTGGAAAGACAGGCCTTCTGATTTTATGCAGAACATTGTTGATTTAAGCAAGCATATTCCTGATAAGAAGCTAGTGAAAGAAATGAGTGGTTAAATCTTACAAATCTCTCGCCTGCAAAGTCCTGCGCCCGTTCAACTTCGCACGCTTCGCTCCCTCATCAAGCATCTTCAGGACCTTTTGATTCAGCGCTTCAGGGACGTCGCTTGAAACGCTCAAGTCAGGCACTGCTGATTTTATTTTGCTCTTTATTATCAGTCCTATGTCTTCAGCCATGTTCCTTGAACAGCACCCCTCTTTAAAAAACTATCAATGCAATTCTTCCTATGACAAAAAGCTCTGCTTGCAAAACAATTTCCCGTTCTTATATTTCCCACAACTCACTTCTCTGTTTTCTTACTCAGTAAGAAAATTGGAAATAAAAAACAATTTTTTCTTATTAGGTAAGAAAAACGTTTATATACTCAGTCATATTCTTACTTGGTATGAATTGGATAAACAAACAGTCCGAAACCCCAGAAGGTAGTAAGGAGAAACGGGAAGCAATATTAGAAAAAACTGGAAGAGAGTATTTTTCTGCTGGAGAAGACGAGTTAAAGAAAACAAGATATAATTCAGCCGTCGTATTATTCTTTAAAGCATTAACAAGTTTTAGCGATTTGTATTTGTTAAAAAACATCGGAAAATCACCATCTTCCCATGCAGATAGGTTCAGACTTACAAAAGAAAAATTTCCCGAAATCTATGAAATTTTAGACAAGGATTTTCCTTTTTATCAGGAAAGTTATAATGCTATTTTGTCTAAAGAATTAGCTGAGAAAATGAAGCATGATGCAGAAATTGTGGCAAGAAAAGCTGAAATTGAAATATAGCAAGGAAGTATTTGACATTGTGCATTTCGGCTCTTCAGCGATTGAAGGGAAAGAGGCTAGAGATATAGATGTGGCTGTGATTTTTAATAATCTTCCCCTGAAAAGGCAAATTGATGAAGCCTACGAAATAAAAAGACAATTAGAAAAATTAACTGATAAGAAAATTCATATTTCTAATTATAATCTATACGGTTTGTTTGATGCAAGCAATTTTGCTAGAGAAGGAATTATCTT
>Ga0209541_10005665_pt1 | contig 21683 bp, 14 predicted proteins | sample RifCSPlowO2_01_FD_184027 | JGI IMG/M metagenome (GOLD analysis project Ga0209541, IMG submission 184027) | Groundwater microbial communities from Rifle, Colorado - Rifle CSP2_plank lowO2_0.1 (SPAdes) (version 2) | ecosystem: Environmental > Aquatic > Deep subsurface > Groundwater | place...
AAAGAAAAAACTGAAACTTTACCCGGGACTCGCCAAAAGCGAGGGTATTTTGCGCATGGGTTTAAAAGTGGGATTTGTTGAGTTTCGTAATTCAAAGTATAGTATCGTAAGTGTCTCCCTCGGCATGATCCTACCTACTTGAAGTAATAGACTATTTTTGGTAGGGTGGTAACAGAACGGAAATATCATACGGCACATGGCACATAGTCAAAAGAAAGGTTTGCAATGCAAGGATGACCCTTTTCGTTTTCAACAGCTCTTTTCACCAATTCTCAACCAACGGGAGCATTTTTCGTGAATACACGTTCAGTTAACGCAGAGTACCTATTCATTGGTGGTCACGGTGAGTTGCGGTCAAAGGGTCGCATGCTCGACATGCCCGATGGCGTGAATCTTATTACCGGACCTGTCGAGGTGCCGGGCTGGGTTCCTTCATGGATTAGTGATGGCTCGTCCTCTTGGCAAGCCCACGGCAACGCAAGCGATCTCATTTTGAAGCCCGTCAGAGTTTTTCCTGACAGTCTTTCTGTGGGAGAGAGGGCTATCCTTGTTTTGTGCGAAACCTATCGTCCGACAGGTGAGCCACACGAAACGAATTACCGTGCGCGCTTGGTGCCTCTTGTCGCAAGGGTCCAAGAGCATGAACCATGGTTTGGTCCAGAACAGGAGTACACACTCCTTCGGCCCGACGGCAACCCACTTGCATGGAAAACAGACGGTACGCCACCATCTGAATCCCAAGGTACATATTATTGCTCTGTCGGCGCTAGTCGCGCCTTCGGTCGCAGTATTATGCAACGGCATCGGAGCGCCTGCCTTTCTGCTGGTCTTGCCTACTACGGCTATAACCTCGAAGTGATGCCGGGTCAGGCGGAATTCCAGATGAAGCCGCTCCCCCCGCTCGAATTTGCCGACCAGCTTGTTGTTGCTCGGTATCTTCTTGAAAGAGTGGCTGAACTTGAAGGTGTGGACGTGTCGTTCGCTCCCAAGCCAGTCAAGGAAGGCGATTGGAATGGCGCAGGGTGCCATACCAACTTTTCCACCAAGGCCATGCGAGAGATGGGTGGCATTGATGCCATTCAGGCGGCAATTCGCAAGCTCGAGATTCGTCATGGCATACACATCGAAGAATACGAAGGTCCTTCGGGGGACAACAAGTCGCGTCTTTCCGGCAAGTTCGAGACATGCTCGATAGATGTGTTCAAGGCAGGAGTTGGCGACCGTGGCGCGTCTGTTCGCATCAATGTCGATGTTGAAAAGAATGCTCGGGGTTATTTCGAAGATCGTCGCCCGCCTGCGGATTGCGATCCGTACAAGGTCGCACGCATCATGCTCGAGACAATTTGCCTGTGACGGCTTCTAGGGTCCCTGATCTTCTTTGTTCAATTAACGAGCCCGCTGTTTTCAATTCGTTTTGGAACCAGTGGGCTTTTTTCTTATCATCACCTTGCATTTAAAATACTATAGTACCTTAAATGCAAGGTGGCAGTAGGATTATATTCGGCTTGCATTCTCACTTCATTTTGCTATAGTTTCGGTAGAAATGAGGTGTTTATGCAGCGTCGCATATTTGTTAAAAAACATTGGTGGAATAGGTGGGAAGATCGGGGTCCGGTTCCGGCATGGTACGATGGCGTAGATCGCCTTATCGACGCCCGCGATCCCAAGACAGGGAAACTGCTTTCTCTTCTTGACCTACTGTTTGATAAGGGAAAGAAGTGGAAAATTCGTTCTGTTCGTTCATAGCCAGTTCTTTGCGGATGTTTGAGCACTCAAGAGGAGATTTTAATGCCACGACATTTGTTCAAGAGAACTGGTGATGGCGATTGGCAGGATCTCGGCTCCGTTCCCCATGTTCCCGCAATAGTTGTTGACTCTGACGGGGAGATATGGACCGCGACAGAAAGAGACTTCATTGCCTCTGCCACTGCCTGGTCTAACTCAACTCCCGGTCCTCCAACTCATTACGAATTTCGTGATGTTCCCAGCAGTACCGAGTAATCCCCAGTCTTGTTCTGCCTCCAACTATTTGGAGGTTTTTTATTTGTGAAAAAGACTCATTTTTGTTATAGTCTTGTTCACTTATGCGCGCGTAGCTCAGCTGGTAGAGCAACCGCCTGATACGTGGTAGGTCCCAGGTTCGATCCCTGGCGCGCGCATTATTAACGAAGTGCTATAATGCATGCGCAACATGCCAACCGCTTGGCATGTGTCAGGGGTCGAACGCCGGAGCGTTATCCCACAAGCTTGTGGGATCGTGAGGCGGTGCTCAGCCCGAGCCGAGCGACTTTGTTTGCTTAAGCGAAGCGAGTTAGCAAACAAGAAGTACTCTTGTGGTGCGACGGCGAGGTGAGAGGCGAGGGAGACCCCTAGAGCGCGCACAAGATAGCAATAACCCCTCTCCGCGGGGTTTTGCGATACTTGTGCGAGCCGGAGTCATGTTTTTTCAGCAGAAAAAACAGGCGAGCGACCAAAATTTCTTAGGAGCAAAGCGAGTTAGAAATTGGAAGTACTCTTGTGGTGGCCGGGTCGGGAAATTTTTCGAGCGACTTTGTTTTCTTATGAACGTAGTAAATTAGAAAACAAGAAGTACTCTCGTGGTGCGACGGCGATAAAACTATTCCTGACCACAAATATATAAAAAAATTATGGCAAATTTTGGAGTTGGAGAACAGATGTATTTAGCACGTTATGGGTTATTCAAACGACCCGGTCCCACTGTTTCGAGTATAGAAGAATCGGTTAAAAGGATGCCTAAGTGGGCTAGGGTAATCCAACTGCTCTTGTATGCGTCTTTCTTTATTTTTTTCACCGGACTTCCGGTAATATTAGTCGTTGTTTCCTTTTTAGATAAAGTTTCGTGGTACTTTGTTATTTTTCTTGATATCCCCTTACTTATTTTCTTTGCTATTCCTACCATCGCTACAGCAAAAGTTACTTGGGTGACTCTTAGATCACTAGTAAAATAAATTTTTTCGAATTTAAAATACCCAATGGAACTAATTAAGGATAAGGAAATTGTTACGCTCTGTGTACGAAACGAGGATGACGCCTTGCTTGTAATACAAGACTCCTCACCTTGGTTCGCTACTCTTCTTGAGTTTATTAGCACAGCTATCGGTGGTGTGACTGGGGCTATAGTTTTTAAAAATTTACCGAGCAAAGTTTTTTATAAAGGCGAATCAAAGGAAGTCGCCTTGCGTAGCTTACTAACTGAACTGAACATATCCCCGATCGGCATAAAATTTTTCTCAACTGTAACTCAATATAGAGCTTGGCCAACTCATGTGTATGTCGGTGTAGTAAAAAAGATCGAGGTAGCACCTCTTCAAAAAAATCTAAAGGTTGTGTGGATTAAAAAGAAAATGTCACCTCGGGAGGCTCTTAATGCTAATTTTGGTCTGGAGCTCTCTGATCTCGATATTGTTAATCTGGTTCAGAGTAAATCTTGAGAGTTTACGGGAGCATTATTGTTGAATAAAAAGGTTTTGGTTAATGTGCTCTAGCGCCCGCCCCTTTCGAATTAAAAAAACACCGCAGAGAGGAATCTCTGCGGTTTCTGTTAGTTGCCGAAGTTCATGCGCTGTTGCTGTGCGGTCATACGCTCCATCACCCGGGCGAAACCAAAGATGAAGCACCAGTTGGCCCTGGTCACGAGCTCGCCGCTCGTTTTTCCGTCGCGATGTTCCGGAAGGTGATTGAGGATTCCTCCGCCAACCAGTCTCCAGAACAGCAGGTGTTGCTTCCATGTTCTGGTAGGTGCCTCGGCCCGCACGCGCTTCTTCGGCGGTCGAGCCTTGCGATCCATACGCAAGCGTTTCCGCTCACTCAAGCTACTCTTTACCGTTCGCTTCTCCGGCTCCGGATAGGCGATCTTCGCGCACTCATGCCACAGGAACGGAAATCCGCCACTGGTGTAGCCCGGAATCATGCGCGTGCTGTAGGACTGCCCACAGCCACCACAGCGGAAGCCTTCACTCTGTGAGAGGAGCTCAAAATGACGGTTCCAGTAGTATAGCCTCGTGATCTGGCAGTAATGCAAGATCATGATTGCATCTTTTGTTGAATCCGCCTGCCACTCTTCTGGCGGCTTGCCTAGTCGTGCTCTGTGGAGCACCCGAATCGAAAACCAGTCCCAAAGGCCGAGCGGTCCCGCGTTCGTCTTTACTGTAAACAGTGCCATGCGACCTCCTTCTTTCCTGAAGTTATCATAAAGGGCTAAAAATTGGAAGCAAGAAAAAGGTATGTATTAGATACACAATTTCTACCGCGAGTAGACACAGTCCTCAAATCTTTCCAGTACCAGTAAATATCTTTTTCAACCCTAAGTATCCTAACAGCGGAATTCCAAAACCTAAAATTATTATAACGATTGGTATGAAACTATATTCTAGCCAGTCCACAAATCCCTTGATTGCTACCAGGGGGTGACTCAGTACTTTTATGATTCCACTCGGAAGACTTGAGTTCAAGAAGATACCTACTAAAAGTAAAAAAAGTATAACGGCAATACCGATTAGGAGAAACATAATAATTCCACGAGCAACCCCTTTCTCCTTGTCTTGTTTGTACGGTTTAAATGGCTGTCTTCTTTCGAAGTAAAGTCCCAGGAGTACGAAGACAAGAAGTTCGGTCAAAAATATATACACCCTATGTTCCGTGCCGAAAAACGACTCGTAAAAAATTTTCGTAAAGATAAAAACAAAAAAGCCAATTATCATCGTGACGAAAAAGTGAAAACCTCCTATCACTCGATTGTCATTCTTTCTGTGATTGTTATAAATTTCAATTCCCTCGTCCAAATCGGAAATACCCCTTTCCTGCATGAAGAGCACCAGATCCTCGGCATCTGCTTTATTGAAACCCCTCAATCTTGCTTGTTCAATCAAAATATTTTTACTCATAGGCTCATTCTAGTCCTTTTGGTAAGGGGGTACAATATCCGAAGTTCTATTCTGTATGTTTCGTGGCGAAGGGCCCAGATTTCCTATACAATATCGCTATTAATAACTAAATGTGCCTCCGCATGGACACCAATTATAAGGAACTCATTTCCGCTTTTATTTCCAAACACCGCCATTTTTTCATCATTGGTTCCGCGTCGGTACTTCTTTTGATGCTCGCAGGATTTTTGGGTGGGGGATATGTGTTGCCACAAGGAGACGGCGAAGAATATGTCCTCGCGCCGGACAGTGTTTCGCAAAGCGCGGCACTGCTCATCAAAGCGCCAAAAGGAATCTCTTCAAGCGATTTTGTACCAGCCGCTATCTCTTTTATTCCAGAAATAAAAGGAGAGTGGATTGAGAGTAATAGCAATAAGTTTTTAGCATACAAGCCCGACGACAAATTAGAACTCGGTGCGCACTACCAAGTTGCGCTTGCGGTAGCTGACGGAACAATAAAAAAAGAGTTCGTTGTTGCCGAAGATCCGAAGGTTGACGCAGTGTTCCCGAAAAAAGATTCTGAAGCCGATGAGCACTCTGCAATCACTGTTATTTTTAATCGCCCAATGGTGGCGCTCACCACTCTCGACACACTCGAGCAGTCGGCTCTGCCCATCGCCATTACTCCGGCCACCGCGGGAAAGTGGAAATGGACCAGTACACGCAACTTGCAATTCGTGCCGGAAAAAACTCTGCTTGCTTCCGCGCACTACACGGTACGTTTTACCGCTCCGCTTGTTTCCGTGGAAGGACTCTCGGTCAAAACATTTACCCACACCTTCATCACCAGACCATTGCGCTATGAAGGCATCTTCGGAGGAACCACTTCTTTTAATACTCCGGTCAGTATTTCTTTTAATCAGCCGGTAGACCTCGAGAAAACATCCGCGGAAATTAGCGCCACCAATGGATTTAATACTGTTCCAGTTATTGTCCAGTATGGTTCGCGTAGCGTCTACGATTACAAAAAGAATGCTTACGATACATATATTGACCGTTCGCGCCTCGAAGTCATTCAAGCCACTGACTCACATGGCCGGAAAAATCTGTGGGATTTCGAAAGTAATTATGGCTTGACCATCAAGCGCGCCTACCCCCTGGGTGGTGGCGATATTATTCTCAATGAGGAAAAAACTACTTCGGTAAATATTCCGCCTGTCGTCTCTGCTATAACCGCTTTTTCCGACCGTTCGCCTGACTCGGCTCTCGAACGTTTCGACCCGGCCGGCAAAGTATACGTTGATTTCTATGAAGAAATTGACCTTTCTAAAACGGACATACAAATGAAAGGTTTGAAGACCGTCACCTACGCGCAGGTCTGTGCCCCGGGGGAGGAATATAGAAACGAAGCTGATTGTAAAAAAGTTGATAGTAAGCGCCGGGTGGAATTAACCTTTGACCCAAATGCTTTCAAGTACGGAGAACAAGTAACTCTTTCCCTTAAACATATCACGAATACTAATGGTATGGTTGCTAACGATAAGTCTCTCACTTATGTATTTACCACTTACCCAGATTTCAAAATTATTAAAACTACTCCCGCAAACAATGCATCCGGCGGCAGTCTTACAACGCTTACTATTTGCAGTAATACGCCACTAAAGACCAAAAATAAAGAAAATTACAAAGAAAGTTTGAGTGCCAATAACTATCTCGTCTTTTCATATTGGCAACAATCATATTTTGTCACGAGTACATTTGAAAATAGTCCTTGTCCCATTCAAACATATCAAACATCCATACAGTACGGGTTACATCCAGAGACAAAGTATAAACTTACCTTAAATCTTGAGGATGTTTTTGGTCAAAGGCAGAACACAGAATTAATCTTCACCACGATAGTTGCAGGGCAGATTAATTATCGCATCGAGAATATGCAGAAGATCTACAACGTAACCACTCCCGAGAAAACTAAACTTACCTACTCAACGGAAAATTTGGAATACGTAAATGTTTCTATCTGCAAAATGCGTCCGGAAACACTTCTAAATGAGCTTGGTGGATATCCTTCGCAAATTACTCCGCTCAATACTGGTAACTGTCTAGCGTTTAAAGAAGACACGATTCGACTTCCAAAACGCTATTTCGTAAATAACTATTTCCAGATTGATATAAAGAAATATTTCCCTGACATACTTGGTCAGTATATGGTTGTGGTTACTCATCCGAAGTTTCGGCAGGTGAATTACAGCGGTCAATTAGGTCCGCAAATATATGATCGTACTTACGTTGGTGTAACCAATTTGGCTGTGGTAGAAAAGCATATCGCTTGGCGCGATGAGTATTACGATCAGAGTGCAAAAGCAGCCCGCAGGAAGGTGCCCAATCCACCAGAAGGACTCATTTGGGTTTCTCGCACCGGAAGTCTCGAGGGTGTGAGTGGCGCCAATATTGTTCTTTATTCTCGCACCCAACAAAGTTGGTCACCCGAAGGCGAAGTACCGAAAGGTCAGATGACACTTGCTGAAAGTTCGAAAACAGACAATATAGGAATAGCTCGTCCAGCCTCAATAAAAAACTTTTACGGCGCCATTATTGCTTCCGGTAACGACGCCACCGTTATTTCTTCCTGGTCTGATAGTCTTACGGGCTATCGTCAGAACGCTGAAAAAGCATCACGTACGTACATATACACAGATCGACCAATATATCGCCCCGGGCATGAAGTATTTATTCGTGGCATTGATCGCGTGGGCTACGACGGTTCATACGAAATATTGAAGAGTAGGGCGGTGTCGGTGAAGGTGTACGACTCGCAAGGGACACTTATTTATAATCAGGAGCGTCCTATGAGTCAGTACGGCACATTTGATTTTTCTGTTAAGTTGTCAGAAAAGTCCCCGCTCGGTGGTTATCGTATCGAAGTTCTCGATGGTTATGGCTACTTTGAGGTTGTTGAGTATGTCCCGGCCGCTTTTGAAGTGACTGCCTCAGGCGACAAAGAAGAATATGTCTCGGGTGAAACCGCACAAATTACTCTCGCCTCGAAATACTACTTCGGCGTACCAGTAGATCAGGGCAATGTTACTTACACCATTACTTCACAAGATTATTACTTTGATCGTTACCGTGACGAATACTTTAATTTCGGTTCCGGCTGGTACGACTGTTACAACTGTGGTTACGGAGATCGATTTCTTCTGCGGGGCAAAGGCATGCTTGATGGACAGGGTAATATAAAGATTTCACAACTTCTTGATTTCAAAACGCTTTTCAAAGACGACACCGCCAATCGCAGTAAAATCTTTGTTCTAGATGCAACGGTTAAAGATAGAAACGGGCGAAGTGTTTCGGTACAGAAATCTTTCATCGTGCATCGCGGGAGTGTCTACGTGGGTGTTAAGACCGATCAATATTTTATAGCTACGGGTGAGAAAACAAATTACCATATAAAGACCGTAGATATCGCCGGTAACCCCGTATCGAAAGGTGCCATTTCCGCCACACTTTATAAAATTATCTGGAAGGAATACAAACGACGTGAAGTAGACGGAGGATTTTACTATCGCACCGAACGTACAACAGAAAGAATAAACGAAGACACACTTTCCACTGATAAAAATGGTAACGGTAGTGGGACTATGCGCGTTGATAAGGAAGGGGAGTATGAGCTTGCGGTTAGTACCGTCGATGATCACGGCAATCGTGTGGAGACAAAAACCAGTCTTTACGTGTACGGAAATGGTACGATTGATATTCGTTCTACCAACAACGAAACTCTAGAAATTAGCGCCCCAAGAACAAGTTATAACCCGGGGGATATGGCTGAATTTGTCGTAAAATCGCCCTACACTCGTGCTAAAGCCCTTGTTGCCATTGAACGCGGGAGCATTATGTCTTACGACATTGTGGACGTTTCAAGTTCACTCCATGGTTACTCGTTCCCAATTCTAGACAGTCATGTGCCAAACGTAAATGTCTCGGTCACCCTTCTCTCCCCTCAACCGGAAATAAAATATGGTGAAGTAAATTTCAATATAGGAACCGATCTTCGAAAGTTAAATATCGACGTTTCAAGTAATAAAAAAACCTACCTTCCCGGTGAGACGATTACTCTCTCGGTAAAAACCACAAACTCTAAAGGCGCTCCCGTCCCCGCCGAAGTATCGCTTTCCGTAGTCGACCTCTCTGTCCTCGCACTTTCGGGCAATCCAAAGAAAAATCCAATTGTATTTTTCTACGATGGCTTTCCGGTTACCGTCATGACTGCAAGTAATGTAAAAAACATTCTCTATGAAGTGGAGATTCCGCTCGGCACCAAGGGTGGTTCTGGGGGAGGCGAAGATGCAGAGGATTTAGCCAAGCGTTCGCGTGGCGAATTCCGTGATACGGCCTATTGGAAAGCAAGCGTGATAACAGACGCGAGTGGCCAGGCCAGTATCACTTTTCGTTTACCGGACAATCTTACTACTTGGCAGGTGGAAGGTCTCGGCGTAACCATGGATAATCTCTTCGGCGTGGTCTACCGCACACTCATGGCGCGCAAAGACGTCATGCTCACTCCGCTTAAACCTCGCTTCGTGGTACCTGGCGACGAATTTTCCATTGGGGCGAAAATTTTTAATCAGACTGATTCATCGCAACGTTTTAACGTAATTTTCTCAAGCAACACGCTCACCTTGAAAGACGCTCCGAGTACGTCCGTGTCCATCGATGCCGGTAAAAATGCTACCGTCTATTTTAATGTTGTCGCGTCACTGGCCAAAGCCGAGGGTACACACGAATTCGTGCTCAAGGCTACGGCCGGTAATTACGAAGATAGCGTGAAGAATGTCATTCCTATAACGCCGAATGAAACATACGAATCAACGGCCACCACAAATTACACCAAGGATGAAAGCGCGAGCGAGTATCTTTATTTGCCCAAAGAAATAATCACCGACAGGGGAGAGCTCACCGTGCACGCCCAGGCCACCGTGGCTGTGTTTATGACTGATGCCTTGAAATATATGGCAACTTACCCGTATGGTTGCTCCGAGCAGATGGTCAGTAAACTTTCTGCCATCGCCGTGGCCACTCGCGCAGCCGGTACGGCAAAAGATGCGAATATTTGGAAACCTACCACGACCACCTTCGAAGGCAAGACATACACCATCAATGAAGCGGTGAAAATCGGCCTCGACCGCATCTACCAGAATCAGCGCCCGGATGGTGGCTTCGCTTACTATCCCGGCATGAAAGATTCTGACTTCTATCTTACGCTTCACGTGGTCGACGGATTGACCATGCTCAAGAAAGCGGGCTTCACCGTTGATGCTTCAGCTCTTTCCCGCGCAACCACATATATCTTACAAACAGTTTCAAGCGACAAATATCTGCGCCAAAGTCCCGAGGCTATTATCAGCACAGCCTACGCCCTGCGCGAATTACCGGAAGCGGGCAACGCTTTTTTGAGCTCGTCTGTGGCAAGCTACGCCAACAACCGCGCGTACTTAAACGAAAAAAGTTCCAGCCAAATACTGGCCGAGCTTGGGGTACTTTCGGCCACGCATTATCCGGCCTTGCAGGAAAAGGTGTTTAGCGCGCTTGAGAATCGTGTCATCATAGATAGTCGTGGGGCGTACCTCGGAACAAACAGTAACAACAACATTCTCTGGCGTTCGTACGAAACGCCAGCCAAAGATACCGCACTTTTATTGAAAGCTATATCCGCCCGTGGCACCAATAACGCAATCTTAGACAAGGTGGTGCGCTACTTGGTGGCCAGTCGTGCGGGGGACGGTAGTTGGGATTCTACCAACACCACTCTTGCCTCACTCGATGCCCTGACCGACTACATGCTTTGGCAGAAAGAGAATCAGGCCGATTTTTCCATGACTGCTACGCTTGGTAAAAAGACTATCGGCACGTTTGATGTTACACCGAAAACTATTTTCAGTACGTTCCAGAAAGTTGTGCCGATAAAAGATATTGCTAAAGATGAGATTGTCCCGCTGGTATTTACGAAAAAAAATCGCGGACCGGCGACCAATCTATATTACGATGCCACGCTCAAATATTATCTACCGGCTGACAAAATTCCTGCTCGCGATGAAGGCTTTACTATTTCCCGTGGCCTTTACGACGCACTCGATAAGACATTTAGTAAGCCACTCTCTGAAGCCAAAGTAGGGGACGTCTTGCGCGGTCACCTTTCCATCACCGTTCCGCGCGAGCGTGATTTTGTTTCGGTCGAAGATTTTATTCCGGCCGGTTTTGAATTGGTAAATTTTGACCTGGCTACCGAAGACAAAACTTTGCTTAATTCAGACCAACAACAAGCACAAGACCAATCGCAGAATGGCGATATCGTGGTCATGCCCGCGCCCGATGGAACGGTAACTTCCAAAGACCAAGCTGTTACTCCGGCATCCGCGCCTGCCATGTATACACCCGGTCCCGTTGAATCATTCTGGAATAGGCTTACTGGTAAGAATGTGAGCGGAACTGTTTCCGGCGGGAGCAGTTTCGTCAGTCGTTCCGGTAAATTCTTTGATGAACTGATGGCCGAGCCGAGCGTTGAGCAATTGCCCGTCAGTTCGCGCGAAGTGCACGACGACCGCCTCTTCCTCTTTGTCGACCACCTCTCACCCGGCGTCTACACCTTCGACTACTACGTGCGTGCCCTTGTGCCCGGCACCTTCACGCACATGCCCGCTCGCGTGGAAGCCATGTACGCTCCGGAAATCTTCGGCCGCACTGCTGGCGAATTCTTCACCGTCAAAGGGGAGTGAAATTATTGCCAAATGTTACTTTTTCTGGGTTATCCCCACATTGAAAAATTAAGATAGGGTTGTGTTATAATTAGTTTAATTAGGACATTAAAATAGAATCATTACTGTCGAAGGTACGTCCATCGCATTATTTCCTTCGATCTCGTTCGGTGAACTCAAACTAAATATTGAATCTACGAAACGCGACCGAAGACGGTCGCCGTGTTGTTTTAAGGGTCGAGATTACTAGTTTAACTTAAGGACAAACCTATGGAAGAAGTAATAACCCAAGCAATTGAACTTCGAAAGCCAGTCCGTTTCAGGTACGTGAAGGAAGGCAAGAATCCGGGTGTTCGCATCGGTAACCCCCATGCATTATTTGTACATCCGAGCACCAGAAACTTACAAGTAGAAATGTACCAAACCGATGGGGTATCTGACTCTGATCTGAACGAAGGGCTACCTTGGCGTAAGTTCCTAGTTGAGTTTTTCAAGGATGCGGAGGTGTTGTCGGAAGTCCCCGACTTCCTTGTTGGAGAAGGGTATAACCCCGATTCATTCCTGTATTCTGAAGCGAAAATGAGAATCTAGAGCACATCGGTGACCTGGCCGAAGCAAAGATACCAGGCGGAGGATAGCGGATTATAAAGTTACAAAAGCCGGTGAAAGCCGGCTTTTGTACAGGATGGAAAAGTTACCTAAAGAGGCATATACTGACAAGAACTTATGGATAAAGAGAAAGCTAAAAAACAGATACGGGAGCTCATCGAAAAATACGAACGGGCCAAGAGCACAACTAGCCTTAGTAGTTATAGCGAGGAGGATACTATCAAGGATTACATATTGCCCCTTTTTCATATTCTGGGCTGGGATACTTTTGATAAAAAGGAAGTATCGTCCCAAGATCACATCAAAGGTTCTGGCCGACCAGATTACAATTTCAGAATAAACGACATAACCCAGTTTTATCTTGAGGCGAAAAAACTTAGTGCTGATTTAGATGATGTGAAGTTCGCCCGTCAAGCCATAAACTACTCTTGGAACAAGGGAGTAACCTATGCCGTCTTGACCGATTTTGAGGCTATTAAGGTATTTAATGCGCAGAGAATAGACAAAGCGAGCCTCATGGATAAGATGGTTTTTGAAATCCCTTACACTAAATATATTGAAGAATTTGAAACTCTCCAACTTCTTTCAAAAGAAGCGTTTAAGAATAAGGAGCTCGATTCTTTCGCGGAAAGGTATGGGAAAAAAGAAAAATCTGTCTCAGTCGGCTCGGTGGTAAAAAAACTAAACGAGGATATTCAATGGTGTAGACAGCGACTAACAGAATCGTTTGCTAGTTGTAATCACAAGAAAGGTATTCCTAAGGAATTATTGGATGAAGGTGTTCAAAAACTTTTAGATCGCCTTATTTTTCTGCGGGTGGCCGAAGATCGAGACGTTGAGCCAAACATTTTGAAAAACTTGTTACGAGAAGCTGAGGTGTCTGAGGGTACTACACCGTTCCAGGCCATGGTCGCTACCTTTCGCAAGCTGGATGCGGTATATGATTCAAATCTTTTTTCCCATCATCCATTTGAAGAGTGGGAATCTTGGGACAGGGCGCTCGAGGAAGTGATTGAAAAATCATATGGCAAGGAGGGATACTACACCTATAATTTTAAAGTAATGTCTGCCGACGTGCTTGGCAGTGTCTACGAAGGCTATCTCGGTTATATTTTAGCCGCGTCACAAGTTATAAAGAAAAACATATTCGGTGAAGTCGAAGAAATTACCATACACAAAGACGCCAAGAAAAGAAAGGAGCAGGGCATTTATTATACCCCTATTTTTATTGTTGATTATATTGTGCGAAGCGCACTAAAACCCGCCCTTGATAAATGTCACAGTATTGAAGATTTACAAAAATTAAAAGTACTCGACCCTGCTTGTGGATCTGGCTCGTTTCTCATTCAAGCACTCGAAGCAATTACCGAAAAATACAAAGAGCTTGGTACTGATAATGAATTTATCAGGCGTCGAATAACCCTTGAAAATCTTTACGGCGTTGATTTAGATATGCAAGCCGTAGAAATTGCGCGTTTGAATCTTTTAATTAACTCATTAGATACAAAAGATGCTTTGCCAAAACTTGATAAGAATATCAAAAATGGAAACTCGCTCATTTCTGGAACCGACATAGAGCTAGAAAAGCAATTTGGCAAAAACTGGCGGGATAAAAAACCGTTTAATTGGCGAGAAGAATTTCCTGAAGTGTTCAAACAAGGGGGTTTCGACGTTATTATCGGTAATCCACCTTACATTAAGGAGTTTGTAAATAAAAGTGCCTTCGATGGCTTGCACGATAGCCCTTACTATCAAGGGAAGATGGATTTATGGACAATGTTTGCCTGTGTTTCAATTGATCTTTTAAAAGATGGTGGCACCACGAGTTTTATTGCTCCAAACAATTGGGTGAGTAACGCGGGAGCAAGTATTTTCAGAAATAAGATTTTGAAAGAGGGTGAGCTGAAAACTTTTATTGACTTCGGTGACTATAAAGTTTTTGAGCAAGCTGGTATTCAAACCATGATTTATGTTTTTGAAAAACAAAAACCAAGGTCAAAATACGAAATTAAATACTTGAGAGTAAGCGATAAAAATATACCGGAAGCACGTTTAATTCTAGATATTTTTGGCGATAAACAAAAAATTGAAATTGAGCCAGAAAAACTGATTGGTAAAAATATCACCTTTGCTAATTCTGAATCAAGTTCTATTTTTGAGAAGTTGGAAAGCAAGAGAAATTTCGAGTTTCTTGATAAGGAGGTTGGACAGGGAATAGTTTGCCCGCAGGAGTATGTTATAGACGGGCACCTAAGTTCGATAAAAGATACTCAAATAGGTGACGGCATTTTCGTTTTAAAAATAGACGAAGTCAGAAAACTGAATCTCGATGAAAAAGAAAATAAACTCATAAAACCTTTTTATACTAGCGAGGAAATATCAAGGTACTATGCGAATAAAGATAATCGTCTGTGGCTTATTTACAGTGATAGAGAAGTGAATAAAAACATTGATAAATATCCGAAGATTAAAAACCATTTACAAAAATATGCCTCTATAATTACATCTGATTTTGCGCCGTTTGGACTGCACCGCGCCAGAGACGAAAAGTTTTTTATCGGACCAAGTATATTTTCAATCCGAAAAACTGGCAGACCTCAATTTTCCTACGTTGACTTTTCTTGCTATGTTTCGCAAACATACTTTGCTATTTCAACGGACAGAATAAATCTTAAATTTCTGACCGGGTTACTCAATTCCAACCTCATATATTTTTGGCTTAAGAATAAAGGAAAAATGCAAGGCGATCTTTTGCAAGTTGATAAAGAGCCACTCCTCCAGATCCCGATCTGCGTTGGCGATAAAAAACAGCAAGAGGCGATAATTGTTTTGGTGGATAAAATGTTGGTACTCAATAAAGAACTTCATCAATTACCGAAACATTCTGATCGATGGGAAAGTATAGAATCAGAAATCGAAAAAACCGACAAAAAAATTGACGACGAAGTATGCAAAATCTATGATCTAACACTAGAAGAAATCAAGATAATCAAGGAATCTATCCAAAAGTCATAGTGGTATTGGTTAAAGACATACAAAAAATACACAAAATAACCTATGGCAGAAAACACATTTGAAACGATTAAAAGAATAGACAATGATGGTAAGGAATATTGGTCCTCGCGAGAACTTGCTAAAATTCTGGAATATCCAGACTATCGTAAATTCATGAATGTAATTGATAAAGCGAAAATTGCCTGCGAGAACAGTGGTGCGGTTATCCACAACCATTTTGTCCATATGGCCGAAATGGTCTCAATTGGTTCGGGGGCAGAAAGAACAATAGATACGATTAATCTTTCAAGATATGCCTGTTATTTGATCGTTCAAAACTCTGATCCCACTAAAATTGTGGTAGCAAAAGGCCAAACTTATTTTACAATTCAGACTAGACGACAAGAAAGAACAGATAATTTAATTGAAGATAATAAGCGCATTTTCTTGCGTGAAGAAATGAAAAAGCATAATACGAGTTTGTTGCACACCGCATCTCAAGCAGGCGTAGAAAGTTTTGCTATTTTTCAAAATGCTGGTTACAAGGGTTTGTATGGTGGGCTCACAATGCAAGATATTCATACGAAAAAGAGATTGAAAAAGTCACAGAAGATTCTTGACCACATGAATGCCGAAGAATTAGCAGCCAACTTGTTTCGCGCTACTCAAACTGATGCAAAGATAAAACGTGAAAATATAAAAGGACAAGGGAACGCAAGCTTGGCGCATTCCGAAGTTGGCCAAAAAGTTCGCAATACCATCAAAAATCTTGGTGGAACTATGCCGGAAGAACTTCCCACACCAGATGCAATAGGGAAAGCACACACAAGAATAAAGAAATCAAAAAAGCTTAAGAAAATAGAAGACACAAAAAGTAAAAAGTCGCTATTGCTCTAAGCAAGATTGATGGATAATGAAACAGATAGATAAGGTTAAAATTTAGTTATAAAAAAGTGGGGGCTTTGGACTTCGGTGCTTATGAAAAATATAATCGGTGACGAATTTAATAATGTTTTGCGACCGGAGTTTAAGCTTTTTGATATACAGATGGGGGTACATGAAGGAGAATTCGAGAAAGGAAAAAAGTTATTTGATGGTGGTAAGGTAAAACACATACAAACGGATATTAGAGGTTTTAATGCTGTTGTTTCCGGTACGCATGAGTATGATGTATTCGTAAGTGCGAATAATTTCGATAGAGGTTATTGCAATTGCTATCTTGGTCAGAAAGACGTGCTTTGTAAGCATATGATTGCCCTTGCGATAGCTTCTGTTTATAAATATCGGCCGGAGGACACTACTAGTATTCAAATTCCGCTTAATCAAGCAGTATGTAGCGGGGAAGTACGAGATATCACCAAAGACGAATTAGGTATCATAAAAAAGGAAATCAACTCCGCCCTAAAACACATAAAAAGCTACAATGGGCCGTCGAAGACATGGTTTGCATATCAAGATTCCTTATCGAAGGGCACACGGCTCATATTGTATACGCTTTCAAAATTACCGGTCTGTACAATGTCTGCCGATTTCTGTATTGATTTGATAATAAAGCTAGACGACAAATTAGCCAACTCGGGGATAGATGATTCAGACGGTACGATTGGAGACTTGGTAGGAGAGATTCTTGAGTTACTCTCAATGTTTAAAGATGACGACCCAAACCTTAGGGAATATATCATTAGTAAATTTCCCCGGAAGACCAATTTCGAGTGGGAGAAAGAACTTTTCACACTGTAAAAAACCCACCAACACCCACAATCTCACTTTCTTAAGAAAGTGAGATTGTGGTAGTATGGGTGTGTATTTGTTACCGGGGATAATGAACACGCATCATGGCTAATGTTGAAAAAACACCGAAACAATTAGAGCGACACCTCAAAGGATTGGCACATCAAAAGCGAATCCAAATTTTGCTACTTCTTGGTAAAAAGGGAAATACGGGGCTAACCCTAGATAATATTGCCGAAATCACTAAATTACATCCAAAAAATATTTCCCATCATGCCAGGAAACTTGAGCTTGCCGGCCTCGTAGACAAAACATTCAGCAACAGGCAACTCGTACTCCTCCTTTCCCCCTACGGCAAATCTCTCTACAAACTTATCACCACTTTCTCACTTTCTTAAGAAAGTGAGAAAGTGGGTTGTTACTGTTCCGAAATGATAATACGAATAGTTTCGCGGGTACCTTGGCTAGTGCGGGCTTCGATGTCGTAGGTGCCGGGGCCAGCGGGAGAAAGGCTTATTTTCACGCCGGGACCGAGCAGTTTGCCGTTTACATACCACTCTGCTTCCGTGCTCGCTTCAAGTGGAATGGTGGTGTTTTTTGTGAAAGCGAATTCGTCGCCCTCGTGTGGCGAGAGAATGAGATATTTTTCCGAAAGTAAGGCACGGGCTTTTTCGATATTATCATCTGCTAAACCAATCTCACTTTTTCCATCTACCATAAGCGTTGTAATCAGCGATGTATCGAGCGGAGTATTTTTATTGTACTCACTTGACGCCAGTAGTTCCATGGTTTCATACCAAGCCCGCCCCGCACCGGCCGAACCGGAAAGTTCTTTCAATGGCGTATTTTCGCTATTGCCCATCCACACACCCACCACATAGTCCGGCGTGTAGCCCACCACCCACGAGTCGTGATAGTCACGCGAGGTGCCGGTTTTCACGCCATAGTTTGTCTGAGCGAGGTTAAGGTTGCCCCGCGCGCCAAATTGGTCCACGCCTGTTTTGCGGTCCGAGAGCACCGCATTAATTAACGCAACATATTTTTCGTCCGCCACGCGATGTTCTTTCGCGACCGTGGCTTGCGGTGGTAACAATGAATGCGTGGTGTTATCGGTAAAAAGTGTAACGGGTTTCAAGAGTCCGTGATTCGGGAAGATAGTGAAGAAATGCGTGAGGGTGAATAAATCCATCTCAAGACCGCCGAGGGCAATGCCAAGCTGGTAGGTGTCGAGCGGGCGAATGGGTTTGAAACCCATATCACGCTCAAGGAATTGGTAAAAATATGGCAGTCCGACGTACTCGAGTACTTTGACCGCCGGCACATTTAAGCTATTCGAAAGTGCTTGATGGAGAGTGACCGTGCCGTGGTACTGACCGTCATAATTTTTCGGATAAAGCGGGAAGCCGGTGGCGATTTCGTATTTGTACTCACGGTCCTCTATAAGAGTATACGGACGCAATCCTTTGGCATATCCGTTCACATAAATAAACGGTTTGAAAGTTGAGCCCACCGGTCGCGGCTCGACAGCCATATTAATCTGTGCACCATGGTCTAGAGCAAAAGGGTCAGGGCTACCGACGAGAGTAAGCACCTGCACGTCTGGCAATGAAATAATAACCGCGGCGGCATTGGTGGCACCCTTTGCCTCGGCGTGTTCCACGTTACGCAGAAGAATGTTGCGTACACTGTCGGAAAGGGTTTGGTCGAGCGTTGTCTTACAAAATTTTGTACAGTCGAGCGTGCCAAGTTCAAAGGCCGAAGGACGTACTCGGCGATAGATTACATCCCTTTTTGCGACCGGTATTTGGTCGAAAGCCACCCCGAGACGCTCCGCCAGCTTCTTCGTTTCGGTGGTATTCTTTACCGTCGATGGGTCGCTTGTACTCGGACTCGAGATAGTGGCGAGTAATCGTAGTGTTTCACTCTGGCTAAGTTCGCTTGGTTCTTTTCCAAAATAGAGCGCCGAAGATTCTTTCAATCCTTGGGCTTGATTACCGAGGTAGACGCTGTTGGCGTACATCGTTAGAATACTTTTCTTGCTATGGGTTAGTTCGAGAGCAAATGTGTAGAGTGTTTCCAGAAGTTTGTTTCCGATGGTGCGATTATTTTCATTACCGAGTAGAATTTTTACCAGTTGTTGACTGATAGTGCTCGAACCACCCGCTTGTCCATCTCGCATATATCTTACGACCGCGCGTGTAATACTCACCGGATTAATCCCTAGGTGAAAGTAGAAGAATTTATCCTCTTTTTGTATAAGAAGCGCCGCGATATTCGATGGAAGTGATGCCGATGCCTGTGCGTAATGTCCACGAGCATTTGGATAGAGGGCTATAATTCCGCCATACCGGTCGGTGGTGGCGGGGGAAAGCAGAGCCCGATAACGGTATTCAAGTTGTAGGGCAAGCAGGCCAAGGGTAAGCAGTATGGCGAGCGTGGCAATATGCCAGCGGTATTTTCGGACAAATATGATGAAGACTTTGTGGCGCATGGCTAGAGTGTAGCACCTTGGGCTTTGCTCGTGTATTATGGCCCGTATGGCTCATATTCAAATATACAGTTTCTTTGCTTTCGATAGTTTTGAAATTGATGTTTCGGGAAACCAACTTCTCTTTCACTACTCTTTTGATGATGATTTACATTTTAAGCATGAGATTACGCTAGACCTTTCGCTCGTCAAAGACGAAAAAGAAATAGAATCCGCAGTATTCGCTATCGGTATGGCGGAAATTCCAAGTTACTACAAAAACTTTTGCCCGCCGAAGATTATCATTCGAGCAGGGAAGCTAGACGCCGAGCAGGTCGCCCTTTGGACCAATCTCTATGAAAAAGGCCTGGGCGAATTTTTCTATAAAAATCAGATAGACTATCGCGGCCTTATTAACATCGAAATAGCCGAGAATGCGCCCAACTTGGAAGCTAAACTTCCAAGTGAACACATGGAAGAGAAATGCCTGGTGCCGGTGGGTGGCGGCAAGGATAGCTTGGTCACGACGGAGATACTTAAAGAAAAAGGCAAGAACTTTACTTGGTTTATGCTTGAGCCGCTCCCGCTCCTGCCGAAGCTACAGAAAGTGGCGGGGGTTCGGAATGTTATCACCATCGGCCGGTCGGTGGAGAAAAACTTCGGCGGCTTCAAAGACATGGAGAGTGCGTATAACGGCCACGTTCCAATTACCGCTGTCTACATTTTTTCGGCTGTCCTTGCCGCCCAGATTCACGGATTCAAATACATTGCTCTCTCTATTGAGCGGAGCGCCGAGGAAGGGAATCTTACCTACCTCGGTAGTGAAATAAACCATCAGTATTCCAAGACATTTGAGTTTGAAAAAGCGGCGCATGAATATATTAAAAAATATATCAATCCGGAGTTGTACGTATTCTCTCTTTTCCGCAATCTCTACGAACTCCACATTTTCGAACGGTTTGCCAAAATGGAAAAATATTTCCCTTACTTCATAAGTTGCAACAAGGGTTTGAAAACGGGGAAGTGGTGTGGCGAGTGTGCCAAGTGCGCGTTCGTGTTCATGGGCTTGGCCGCGTTCCTGCCGCTTGAGAAAGTGATAACCATTTTCGGCAAAAATTTGCTTGAAGATTTAACCCTCGAGCCGATATTCCAAGATTTCATTGGCCACGGCTCTGGCAAGCCGTTTGACTGCGTCGGCACATACGAAGAGAACAAGGTGTTACTGTGGCGATTCCAACAAAAAACTTTAGCCGAAGGTAAGCCCCTCCCGGCCATATTTGAAAAACTAGACCTCTCCCGCGACGAACTGTATGAGCACGTCATTGCCGAACCCACCAACGAGCATCTCATCCCGAAAGAGCTTTTGGTGTAAAATAAGACTCGCAAATCCCGCCATTTTCCGCTACCATTCACCCATGGAAAAACCAGACAATTTTCTCAAAGGCAAATATTGGGGCAAGAGTGAGTTTCGTGACGCAGTCGAGTCAACCATAGAAAAAGAAAAGCGCCTTGCCGACGATAAGGATTTTTAGGTTCCCCAAAAACCGGGAGAACAAATCCCTCACTATCTTGAACGTATCGAGAAAATAGCGGGCAGACACGGCAAGCTACTTCTTGAAACTTCTCTCTACCCTAAATACGTCATTAAGTCTGAAAATGTTTCAGGCGAGTATATCAAAGGAATTCTCCTCGGCAATTTTGCCGAGTCTCGTGGCTATGAGCGTGATGCCTTAAAAAACGAAGAGGTCAAACAACACGTCCTCGCGCAGTTCAGGCAGGAAGCCGGTCAAGATTTCGCTCGATATCAAATTCCCGAAGATGAACAGGAGAGCATACGGGCTATGGTCACCACTGATTAAAAAGCTCGCATGCGCACCTGGCTCGAATACCTCACAAGTGAAGAGGCTACACACGTCTCTGCAACTTTCCGCTACTGGGCGTTTGCTGAAATGCTCAAGCTGGGCAGTTTTGATGAGGAGCGAAAGGCTTTTAACAAACGGACAGAAAACACCGCCGCCTCTTTCCCCGAACTTGACCAACAAACTCTCTCGCTGGTGTTTGACGAAATAGAAAGCAAACAGAAAGGCGAGCCCTCAAAGATTGCTGGCGGGAGAGGCCAAACCGAATTCAAAAAAATTCTTCAAAGCGAAGATTCAAAGCTTACCCCGTTAGCTTGCTACGGGGCTCCATTAAGGGAGGGTTTGGGAAACCGTTGGTTTCCCAAGATTCCAGAGCGAAGCTCCTAGA
>Ga0209541_10005670_pt1 | contig 21676 bp, 21 predicted proteins | sample RifCSPlowO2_01_FD_184027 | JGI IMG/M metagenome (GOLD analysis project Ga0209541, IMG submission 184027) | Groundwater microbial communities from Rifle, Colorado - Rifle CSP2_plank lowO2_0.1 (SPAdes) (version 2) | ecosystem: Environmental > Aquatic > Deep subsurface > Groundwater | place...
CCGGCGGCGGGGTCATTGTAGGCGGAGTGCTTGGCGCGGCCGGAGCCATAGGCGCGGATTTTTTTGCCTTATCAAATGGGCGCTTTACCGCAAAATAATACACTATAGCTCCCAATGCCTGAAAAATCACAATAAGAACGATCCACAACGCTTTATTCTCAATGTTGTTTGACGCGGCATGGACAATCATCATTATCCAAAAAATAAAAAACAAGATGCCAATGATGAAAAAAACCGCCATAAAGCCAAATCCAAGCGCCGCAAATCCACCAACTTCACTGCAGGGCACTTCTTTTCCATTCAGGGTGCATCCTGTTTGAGCGAGAACTCCCGAAGCCTGAAACATTGCTAAAAAAGATGTGAAAAAAATAGAGAGTTTATGGAATGATTTCATAAAATTTATAGTTTTAAATTGTTTTAGACTCACTTATTGTCATTCTCCCGAAAGATTTCGGGGGAATCCAGACTTTTCACTAATACTTGTGGATCTTCGCTGGAGTTTACCCTCATGAAAATGGGGGCGAGGATGACAAAAGATAATATTTTATTATTGTTCAATAGTCCAAGATAAAATACTAAGCGACCTTTCACTATTATTATATCAAATTAGAGCTTTGACAACAAGCGCATATAATGCTAAAAATGAGTAAGGTTTATTGTTCTTTAAAACCATAGTTGTTTTAAGAAAGGTGGTACGACAGTGAAAATATTTTCAGGGTTAGGCATGCAAGATTTGACGGCAAAAGTATGCGAGATACTGTGCACAAAACCGGGACGAAAAAATCCAAAAGAGGGAAAAGAAAAATTTTTAAACATTTGTCCGGGGAAAATAGATGTTAAAATTTTTCCAGACGGAGAAATTCGTCCACAGATTTTAGAAAATGTCAGGGGGCAAACAGTATTTATCATACAATCCACAGACAGCTCCGATAGTCTCATAAAGCTCTTTGTAACGCTTGATGCGCTACGTCGGTCTTCCACAAAAAGAATCATCGCGGTTATTCCCTATTTTGGATACGCCCGACAAGAAAGAAAAGACCGGCCCCGCGTGCCTATTTCTGCCGCGCTTATCGCCAAATTCATAGAGGTCGCCGGCGCAAACGCGGTTTTGACCGTTGATCTGCACGCAGGCGCTATTCAGGGCTTCTTCCACGGGCCATGCGACCATCTTTATGGAAGCTTTATACTCATTCCCGCCGTAAGAAAAATGATGTTAGAATCAGGAAATGACCTTGAACGATATGTTATTGTAGCGCCTGATAAAGGCAGGGTTGAGCTTAATTACTTTTACGCGAAAAAACTTGGAATTCAAAAAATTCTTTTTTGCGGAAAACGAAAAACTGAAGATAGCGCATCCGCCGAGGCGAAAAAAGAAGTCACTTATGTTGACGGCGTACTGCCAAAAAATGCTATCTGTATTACGTGCGACGACATGATTGGCACCGCCGGCACTATAAAGAATGCATCGGAAGCTCTTGTGGAGAAGGGTTTAAGAGAATGCAATCCTATTTCGCAAATCATTGTGACCGCAACGCACGCGCTTCTCTCTGATCCGGCCATTGAAAGAATAGAAAAATCTCCCATTGACAAAGTCCTTGTTACCGACACCATAGCTCTTGGAGAAAAAAAATCTCCAAAAATCATCGTACATTCCATAGCTCCAGTGCTCGCGGAAGCCATCTATCGCATCAACCGCAACGAAAGCATCTCGTCCCTTTTTGAAAATCACTTCTAAACAACAAAAACCCGCTCTGAATCACAGAACGGGTTTCTTTTATATATAAGATTAATAAGCGCTAAGATATGCTCCTTGAACTCCTGTATCGGGATTCAGCCAAACAACTATATTTCCATCAACATCTATGGGTGGAATTATGGAAAAACTCGAATAAATCGTATTAAGCTGTCGAATCGCGCCAGATTCATTCAACCGAAAGACAGGAAGGTACCAAATATCTTGAGCATTATTCATATTTTGTTTCAATTCAACCCATACTATAAACTCATTTGATACATCAAGATCATTAATATCAATATTCACATCATTAATGCTTCGTATTGTTTTTGGATAATACCCACTACTATCGAGATCAATAATATCAATTTTGAATTTGTCGAAACTTCGACCGGCTAAACGCATTATCACTTTTGAACCAATAATTTTTAAGGCATTATTATGCAATGTATTTGCTGGAAAAACATAATCAGAACCAAGACCAATTTCCCTTGTGCTAACGGAATCAAAGAGTGCGTTCACCGGCCGATAATATAATTTTTGGTTTCCACTATCAATAAATTCTTGCCCTTCCCAAACTAAATATTTATCCGATAGCGCAATATTTACGTTATTCCAATCACCCTGAAAAACAAACTTGAAAGATTCTGGGGCAATATTATGAATATCGCCAATCGGTTTTGCGTAAATTTTTGCGTTATTTAAATTTTTAAATAGAATTGTTGTCTCGTTCATCCCTATAAAATGCCAGTTTGCCTCATATGTGATTGGAAAATCTACTCCCGAGTTATGAGCATTGAGTTGACTCAACTCACGCGCATACAGAGAGCCATTCTTGGGTCCCGGATATTCATAGTCAAAACTTGGCCATATTAAAAAATTTTAAGATATATACACTCCTCATGAGGGAGAGATTCCGCCCAAGGCGGATCAGCCTCTGGCTGAGGAGGGGGTCGGAGAACCGCTTGCAATCATCACACTTTACTATGACCTCCCCTAACCCCTCCTCATAAGGAGGGGAAATAAATCAAGTGCGTAAGTCGTATATATAAAATTAGCGCAATTCCTCCACAAGGTTATTCACATCCATCTTTTGAACCTGCCGAATCAGGGGCTCTCCCGCGAGCGCGGGCAGGCTTTCTTCGAGTGTTTGCCTCTGTTCCTGATAAATAATCCCAACGGGAATAAAATCCTGCCAGTTGCCGGCCAAAATCATCGCCTTATCTTTGTTGGTCGGATCCCAGTTTTCAGCTGTTAACTTTTTCATGTGCTTTCCGTACCACTCGCGCGTATTAACAAGATTGAATGTCGGGCATGGCTGTAAGATATCAAGCACGGCAAAGCCCTTGTGCTTGATTGCCGCGATCATAAGCTCTGTTAAGAGCTTGAGGTCGTCGGCGTATCCGCGCGCGACAAACGTAGCTCCTGCCGAAATTGCGAGCTGAAGCGGCCGCAATTGCTGCATAGCGACCCCCGATGGCGTAGATTTGGTCTCCATGCCCTTCTGCGACGTTGGCGACGCCTGTCCAGTCGTCAAGCTGTAGAGCTGATTATCATGCACAATATAGCTCATATCAATGTTTGATCTGCACGTATGCAAAAAATGGTTTCCCCCTTCGCCAAATCCACCGCCGTCGCCGGCAAAAGCCAGCACGCGAAGCTTGTGATTAGCAAACCGCACTCCCATGGCAAGCGGCAGAGCGCGCCCATGAAGCGAATGAAAGCCGTAGGAACGAAACCAGTTTGAACCGTTGCCCGAACAGCCAATATCATACACGCATAAAAAATCATGCGGCGCTATATTCATCTCAACCAACGCGCGCCGCAAAGACGCCCAAATGCCAAAATTCCCGCACCCCGGGCACCATGTGGGCCTATAAGGCGTTGTAAAATCGGAGACGGTGTAAGGCATATAATATTAAATTCTAATTTCTAATATCTAATTTCTAAATAATTTTAGATTGCTTCGTGATCGTTTTACTCCTCTTTTCTATTCTTCTCCCCCTCATGAGGGGGAGATTGAGAGGGGGTCATAGCAAGATTAACTTTTCCTTTAAATCCTCAAATACTCCCTCAATGTTATTTATTATATCATGATTATTATATCTTACTATATTATATCCAAGTGAAAGTAAATATTTGCTTCTTATCTCATCTTTTTTCCGGCCATCATTCTCAGCATGGGTATCTCCGTCAATCTCGACAATAAATTTTTTCTCCGAGCAATAAAAATCCACTATATAATTCCCAATACCGTGCTGTTTTCTAAATTTTAAGTTGTAAAATTGTCTCCGTGCTACTTTTGACCAAAATATTTTTTCTGCTTCAGTTGTATTTTTACGTAACTGTCTTCGTAATAGAATAGTCTTTCGAAATCCTGATTTTGGTCCTCTTGAATTCACTAAGACCTCCCCTTGCATCCCCTCCTCACGAGGAGGGGAACTTATTTTTTTATATTCTCTCCACTCGTGACAGTGCTAAAACCGCATTTTCCTCTCCCCCTCATGAGGGGGAGATTGAGAGGGGGTCATAGCGTGCTCATGAGGAGGGGAAAATTATTACTTACCTATAACCTATAAGCTAATATCTAAAACCTAAAACCTAACACCTAAACCAACTTCCCCACCTTCTCCACAACCTCCTCCGGCCAGAACTGGCGGCCGTCGTATTGATGATAATTACTTTAAATTATGAAGCTCTCTAAAATTGTCATCCCCGACCCTGATCGGGGATCCAAAAACTGGGGAATACTGGATTCCCCATGGAGCTTACCCCGTACATTGATACGGGGCGGGAATGACAGAAAGAGCGAGTTTCGTAATTCAAAATAATTAATTATTAGGATCCGATTGTATCACTAACATAACATTTACCATACACATAATCATCGCATTGTTTCCATTCACTTTCATTATTTTTTATATTGCATAAATCTTTATTTTTAAGAGCTTCCATGGTTTGACATTCGCAAATATTTTTAATCATAGTATTTTCTATTAATTCACAAAATTCTATTTTACCGCAACTATATGCTGAAGTTCTATAACACTCATCAGTAAAACCTCCCCATGTCTGGCACGCTTTATTAATATCTTTTATGTTACAATCAGATCCAGCTCGTCCATAAAACCACCAATAATATAATATTCCGAAAAATCCTATTATGATGATTATAATTAGAATGGATATTCTAAATTTTTTATTCATTTATATTTTAATTTAGGTCAATCTTTTAACCTTCTCCACAATCTCCTCCGGCCAGAATTGGCGGCCGTCGTATTTTAACAGTTGCTTATCGGGTGTAATTCCTGTTTCGGCGCGGAGTAAGTGTCCAAACTGCCCTGAATAATTATTTTCAATGTTTACAAGCTTTTTTACGCCCTTGAGCGCCTTTTCAATAGCGCTTGGAACAATAGGCCACACCGCGGGAATATGGACGTAGTTCACATCCTTGAGGTGAGGGAGAGCTTCCAATACCGGGTTTCGCGTTGAACCCCAGCCCAACAGCGTTAATTTTGCTTTTTTGGGGCCGTATATTTGCGGCTCTGGCAATTCTTGTATAGCGCCAAGAATTTTTCTGGCGCGCTTATCTACCTGCTCAACGCGCATAGGCTCGTGCCAGCCTTCAATGGCATAGCCATACTCATCATGTTCGTCGGAGTTTGCCAAATGTATGCCTCCGGCAGTTCCGGGCAGCGCGCGAGGGGAAACTCCGTCTTTGACGAGTTTAAATCGCAGATACTTCTCATTCATGCTCGCAAGTTCTTTTTCCGTTACAATCTTCCCGCGTTCAATTTTTACTTCCGTATCCATAAAGTCCATAGTAAATGCTCCTTCGGATGTGTATTTATCCAAAAGCAAAAATACCGGAATCTGATATTTTTCCGCGAGATTAAACGCAAGGCTACAAAATGTAAAGGCTTCCTGCGGATTTCCCGGCGCCAAAACAACTCGGGGAAAATCCCCATGAGCGCAATTCACAATAAATTTCAAATCCCCCTGCTCCGTCCACGTGGGAAGGCCAGTGGCAGGACCGGGGCGCGAGCATACGGCAATCACCGCCGGTGTCTCTGTCATCGCGGAGAGCGCGACTGCTTCCGCCATAAGGGCAAACCCTCCGCCCGATGTTCCTACCATAGCCCGAGTACCCGCGTGCATGGCGCCAAGCATCACATGCACTCCTGCGATCTCATCTTCGGGCTGATGCACGAGCATTCCTGTTTTTTTCGCCCAGCCTGCCATCGCATGTAAAATAGAAGACGAAGGAGACATGGGATACGCAACATACAGCCGGCATCCGGACGCAATGGCTCCGAGCGCGAGCGCCTGATTGGATGAAATTATTATTTTTGGATCTCCAGTCTTATGGCTCTTCAAGTCATAGACGTATTTTTCCGGATGAAAATGGTCTTGCGCAAAACGGTAGCCCACCTCAATGGCTCGCCTGTTCATTGCCTGCACCTCCTCGCCTTTCCTTTTAAAAATTTGATCAATGACCTCATCGGCCGCTTTAATATCAAATTCTAAAAGCCCCAAAGACGCGCCAACAAAAATAATATTGGCTACAATTTTTTTAAGATTATTTTTTTCTATAAGCTCCTCTATGGGCAAACCGTACAAAATGTGTTTTAAAGATCCGGACGCCTTTCGCACGTCTTCTTCCAAGATACTGGAACTGTCAAAAATAAGCACTCCATCATCGCTCAATTCATTGATGTGCATTTTCACGGTATCGTCGTTGAGCGCGAGCAAAAGATTCACGGTCTTGTAAATTGCCGATATGGGACGCGACGCAAGGCTCACGGCATACGTTACATGCCCGCCGCGTATAATGGAAGGAAACTCGGAATAGCCAAAAGTATAATATCCGCGCCGAGCGACAATTTTTGAAAATATCGCTCCGGCAGACTGCTGTCCAGATCCCGCCTCGCCTCCAATTTTCCATGTAAAAATTGTATTTTTGTTTTCCATTAATATTTTTTTTATTTCTCCCACTTTACTTTCGAGTCTCTTAACCTTTTCTCTTCAATTTCTTTTTGTTCTTTTGTCCTTATTTCTGCATCTTCATATATTTCCTTTATAAGCCTTAATCCTTCTCCTCTATGATGTGGGCAATAAAATTGCCCTTCAATAAAACAACCTGCCTGCTCAAAGCAATCATCCCTTGAACATTGTATAAGCTCATCCTCTGGAATCTTTCTAATTTTACATCCTTTCTTAATGAGCTCAAGTTCAATTTTTTCCAATTCTTCTGAATTATCAAATATGTGTTCTCGTTCTTTCATATACCTTATTGCATATAATAACATTTAAAATAAATCATACTATAAAATACTCGCTTAAAAAACACCCTACTTGTCGCAGTAATAAAGAACTTTTGGATATTCATCTCCTAGAACATATGGCTCGGACTCATTCTTACTCACGCAGGTTTCAATAAAAGGATCAATATTTCGCGTAGAATCAAATAAGCGTTGGCATTTTGGATTATCACTTCTAAAAAATTTTCCGCACTCGGGTGGAAATTCCCAATTTTGAAAATGGCATCGTTTACATCGAAATTTTGGACATTCGTATCTCATAAAAAAAGCGTCCTCACAGCTTAAAAACGTGGAAACCGCCTTATTAAATACTCCGTGTCCAGAAAAACTAAACAACAACGCCACAATTATTAAAAATACAAAAAATATCAAACTGATAATTAGGATTTTTTTCTTTTTGTTAAACGAAAACGAGAAAGAACGGTCTGGAACAAAAGGGTCTTGGGGCGTCTTGGGAGGTGACTTGAGTTTCATAGTCTATATAAAAAAATCCCTACCGTCTTAACATATAATATCTCATTATATCTAAATAAAATTATATCACAAAAAATGCAAAGTGGCAAAAAAATTTGTTTATTATTTGAAAATTATCGAAACAAAATCTAACAGCCGAGCGGATCTGCCGTCGGATCGGGACCTGGTTCTAAAACTCCTGGAGCTGGGATTTCTTTTGAATCTGCGCTAGGGTTGAAAAGATATTGCAAAAGAAAAATTGCATCAGTAATTTTGATATCTCCAGAATCATCGGCATCCGCTGCATCAGAACATACTACCTCTTGGGGATTCCCTGAAAAAAGAAAACCCAAAATAGTTATAGGATCGGAAATGTTCATGATGCCGTCAAAATTTGCGTCACCTCGACGAAATATAGAATCATTGTTACGTTCATCTACTTTTACTGAATTTGACTCACCTCTATTCCCCAGATTATCAAAAGCAACAGCATAATATTCCTGAATAGTATTATCAATCTGATTTAACTTTACCGCAACTTGGAATGGAAATTCGCGATCATAATTAAAAGATGCTATTTCACCTTTTCTATAAAACAATACAACATCAACCCTATCGTCATCTCTTGCGTCTGCGTCTAGATAAAAAATATCATCTAACCTCGTTTGTCGTAACCTTACGGTCGGAGAATCAGAGTTTAATAATTTATTAAACGTAGAGAGAGTTATTCTCTTTGACGCACCTTGATTTCCTGCCATATCTTCAGCCATTGCGTATATATTATATGTTCGATCGGAAACCATAGAGGTCTCCCAAAGGACTTCAAAAGGCTCCGAATAATCCCAACCTATTTCTATAAGACTGCCGCTATCATCAACTCTTGTAAACCCAACTCGTTTTATTCCGTGCTCATCAAAAGCTCGGGCGCTTAGTTTAACCAGTCCGGATAAAGTTGCATAATTTTTTGGTTCAATCATTATCACGTTCTTAGGCAAAGTATAATCAATAATAATTTGAATGGGATCTGTTTGTATTATCGTGCCACTTCGAAAATGTGCCTTAGCAAAAATTTTGTATCCCCCTTCTTTCAATTGAGCAACTTGCCATGTGCCGTCAAAGGGAAATTCTTCCGCTACATCAAAGGGTTGAATATCATTATCCTGATAATACTCAACATAAGATACAGACCCATCACGAGTTTGAATTTGTATTGGTAGCTCTTTCCATTCTTTTGAAATAACTCCGTTTTTTGGATAAACAATTTTTGCTTGAGGCATTGCCGAAAGTTTAAAATATTTTGTATCGCTACGGGTTATATTACCTGTAAAATCTTTTGCTTCTGCAACAAAAGTGTAATCACATGTGCTAGAGCCGCCCATCGGCAAATCTAATATAACAGAATATGGAGGTTCAAAAAATGAAAACCCCGTTTTTGTTTCAGCAGTACAGCTTCGATTACACAATGGATCTATGGCTGGATTACACATTGGGTTACAGCGAGGATCGGCTCCGCATGCAGTACTTAAAAGTAAATTTACTTGAAAAATTCCAATATTATCATTCGCCTGTAAAGATAATGACACGGGATTGGTAATATTCTCGCCCATAGGATATGAGATGTCTGTTATCTGCGGCGCAGAAACATCGCCGGTATTTCGAATATTTAATTCAATATCATTTGACCTTCCTTCATTTCCGGGAAGGCCAAATTCAATTCCTGACATATCCGTAGCCACAGCAACAACCCTGTTGTATCCGTTCGAAAGTTTACTGACGGTATTAATAGAAACTTCGTATGGCGCTTGAAAATCCTCTGCTATAAGGTGGCGAACTTCGTGAATTCCATAGCCACCAATTTTATGAAATGAAACCTTTTCTATCCCAGATGTATCAAATGCTTCTGCTGACATCGTTATTACTCCGCTTAAAGTTGTATCGAAGTTAGGAATATGTAAAGTAACCGTAGGCAAAATAAAATCCGTTTTCCCAGGCTTATAGTCAAATATAAAGACACGCGGTTTGGCAAACAAATAAGTAAGTTGAGACTTACTGAAAGGATCAATAAAAATAGGATTTTCATTCCCCGTAAGGTTATTAAGGGTATTGATGCCAAGCCTGCCTATTTGAACGCTTCCTCTATAAAGATAAGCCTTTTGGAATAAAGTATCTATGCGTTCTGAAATAACACCATCCCAATCGTACGGCTGTCTAAACTCTGCATAGAGATATGGTTGAATCTTCAATGCTTTTGTACTCAAATACTTATACGACATCGGCGTAAGAACATATTGGCCCGCTTGATCCGGCATAAGAACCTCTGACTCACGAAACCAATTCATATTTTCTTTCTGGTGAGCTATATAATATCTGCTGGACCCCGCCATAACACTAATACCTCCATATTCATGAACAAAACAATCTTGACTATCTTCTGAATCTTCTGGGCAAATAAGCCTTTTATCATGCTCATTTCCAAAACCATGCCCAAGTTCATGGGTTGCGGTACTCATTTCGCCCCATGTTTGACCTAAGTTAACGGCTGAAACTGACGCATATGTCCTCCCACCAGGGGAATCAAAATAAAATTTCCCAATTGAGGAATATCCGCCCCATGATGGGCAAAACTTAGCAATAAGAAGAAACCGGTCATAATGAGTAAAATTATATTTTCCAGGGAAAAGATTTTGTATTTTTTCCATTGCCTCATAAAGCGCCGAGTCGATCAAGCAAGTATTTCCCATATCAATGGTGAAATCTCTTACCACGTCAGCACTGCTTAAAGGGTTTAATACTCCAGTAAATTTAGTTTGGTTATAAGAATTTTTTTCAAAATGATCATTCACATCCTTCAACATATTGTTCAGCCGATCTGAATCCAGCAACACATTGTTTGTATTATTAAAATTAAACATGAGAACAAGTAATTTTTGAGAACTCTTGGTTTCCGAATCCCCTGCTCCATCCTGTATTGCCACTCGAAGACCAGAACCTGAAACTGATGTAAAATCTTTTACTAAAAAATGCTTACTATCAATAAGAAACCCGTTCAAAGTCAAATTTTTTCCGGATTTTGGAGGATGTTCAACAGTATCCAGAAAATAAATACGCGTTCGTCCATTGTCCTTATTGAGTAAATAATATTTAGTAACACCATGCTCTTCCTCTGCAAATGAGTCCTCAACAATAGAAAGAAATTGGCCATTCAACTCCACGTTACTTTCAATACAATTATCAAACTGTTTTTTGAAAGTACGTATCTCGTGTGGCTCTAAAATATATTTTCCCGCCTTGACCGGGTCATCTTCAAGTATCAACAACAAAAGCTCTTTTCTTTGCTGAAAAATATTTTTTAATGTGAGTTTATTCTCTTGATTTTGTGAATCTTTTATTAAACCCTCCATTTTCTGTGAAATCTCTATAGCCTTTACATCCAGCTCTTTAATAAGAGAGGGTATTTTAAATTTTTTACTAATTATATCTCTGGCGACTATTTTATCCACTGTCACGACAGAATCTTCACATCGTATCTTTATTTGAGGAGTTTTACTGTTTATAGTATTCTGGCCAGGATTTGATATCACAAACGCCATCATCCCCCACGTCAAAAACATCGCCAGAGATGATGTGGCAAGCATTACGGACGCGGCAATGGTAGTGGTATGAGCAGTCTTTGTCTTTAATTGAATGTCATTATAGGGCATATGGCTATTATAACATAAAGGCTATTTTCTTTTTTCCCGCTCTACCGAATGTCCAATGTACGCCAAAAGGTGGTGCGGAATGCTGTTAGTTCTGCAAACCTCAGAATACACAAGCGCCGCCTGCCGATAGGTTCTCTGATATGTTTTATAATTCACGTCCAAAAGCCCGAAACGAGGCGCAAATCCCTTTTCCCATTCAAAATTATCCATAAGCGACCAGTAAAAATATCCGCGAACATCAACGCCGGCCTGAATAGCGTGATACACTTCTTTGAGATATGAAACAATATAGCGCGAACGCTTTGACTCGTTTGTTGTCGCAATCCCGTTTTCAGTAATGTATATGGGAATCTTATATCTGCGAAAATCTAGGAGCACGTCAAAAATGCCTTGCGGGTAGACCTCCCAGCCGACCGATGACATCTCGCGTTTTTCGTTGCGCGCTTCCAAAAAAAACTTAATGGTCCTAAAATGGGGCTCCTTAAGCCGATAGTGGAAATAATAATTAATGCCTATAAAGTCGTGGGTCTCTCCCGTAAGAAAATAAAATGAATGGTTCCAAATCCAATCCGACACGCGCATAAAAAGCCACGATAAAAAAGAATGTTTTTGATACGTATGGAGCGAAACGGAGTTTATCGCGGCGCCGACTTTTGGCGGATGCCAGTCTTTCTTTTTATATATGCCGTGGATAATGCTATATGCCTCCCTGTGCGCTCGCGCGAGATTGTGGTAGGCGAGATTGGCCAAAAAATAACTTTTCTTTCCCGGAGGCCATACTCCGGAAAGATACGACATAGTGCAATACACCATGGGCTCATTCACTGTTATCCAAAAATGCGCGATGTCGCCCAGCTCTCCAATCACAAACCTTACAAAACGTGAAAAATAAAAAACCGACCTGCGCCTCGCCCATCCGCCTTTTTTTTGAAACCATTCGGGATTCGTAAAATGATGAAGTGTAATTATCGGTTTGATATGTCTTTTATGCAAAGCCAAAATCACGCTCCTATAATGTTCAATCGCGTTTCTATCCCACTCGCCTTCTTTGGGCTCAATACGCGACCATTCAATGGAAAAACGATGCGCGTTTTGATGAAGATCTTTCGCATAATCAAAATCTTTTTCATAGAGCTCGTAATGATCGCAGGCATTGCCGGACCGAAATCTTTGTGAAGAATTTTTCTCCCACTGCCACCAATCGCTATGTATATTCTTTCCTTCAACCTGATAGGCCGATGTTGAAGCGCCCCAAAGAAAATGCCGCGGGAAATAAAGCGTTCGGTGAAATCGAAGCCTGTCCCCCTTAAAACGCGCGATGCGCTTAATATGTTGATGCAAGGCCATAAAAATTTTTATTTTTGTCTTTTATATATTATACCATATTATTAAATAATGTGGATATAATTAAGGCTTACGCACTTGGCATTTTTTCTCATCCTCGCCCCCATTTTCACGAGGGTAAACTCCAGCGGGAATCCAATATCAAACTATTCTTTATGTTCTGGATTCCCCTTTTCAGGGGAATGACACCAAGATGCTATAACGAAATTAATTTTTAAAATTCTTCACCGCCAGCTGGCGGATCAGAATGACAGTTATCGAACAGCTTGACTAGGGGAAATTAAAAAGCGGGTAACACTAGGCTACCCGCGAAATTTTGTAATTATTCTCTTCGTCGTTTGGTTTTATAAAACTATTACGCCTTCAATATTTCAACTTTCACATCAAGAATGTGTTTAACTGGAATAATATATCTTGGCAATCTGCAAAGATCATGATCGAGTTGTAGCACCGTGGGACGCAAAGCAAGATGGCCGTTAAAAAAACCGGCCTTGTGGGTGTGAGCTTTCAGTTCTTTCGGAGTCATAAAACCTATGACCGTCTTTTCACCGCAACCGCGGCGGCGAGACCTAAACTTTCGTCTCACTCCCAACTGGTAGCACGTCACGTACTCCCCCTTTCCAAGCAAAGCCACTTGCTCGCTGATTTGACGCTCCACCAACGCGATCACTTCTTGCTTTTCCATTTGGAAACCCTAACCCTTCGTGAAAAAACGCCACCGACAACAAAAACCACTCGACACAAAAAACTTTCAATCACCCCCTCTCCACCATATAAGAGAATAATTTTGAAAGAACGTCCTTCACATATCTTAGAATGCGTCCAAAAACTTGTCAATAAGTCTGACAATAATAAGGATCCCAAGATTCAGGATCCTTTTCTGCGATGGAGTAACAAAAATATGGGTTTATATCTATGGTTACCTCCAAAATTACAATAACTAAGGCGTAAGAAAGAACTTATCTTATTGTAAGATGAAATCAAATTTTAGTCAAAAAACTCATCCTTGGCTAACGCAAAGGATGAGTTTTACCTTATGATAATCAACTTTTAAGCTTACAATACCGCTTCTTTTGCCGCCTTAGCTACTCTGAATTTCACCACTGTTTTTGCTAGAATTTTTATAGATTCTCCTGTTGCTGGATTTCTGCCCATTCTCTCTTTTCTATGCACCTTAACGAGCTTTCCTATTCCTGGAACAACAAACTCTCCGCTCCCTTTTACTTCCTTGTACGCAAGCTCTGTTAATTTTTCCATCAACGTGGTCACGTCTTTTTTGCTCAACCCAGTGCTTTCAGCAAGCGAGCTAAGCACTTGTGACTTTGTCATTTTTGCCATATTTTTTTGTTAATTATTATTTATTATTTTCCTATATATATTATATCAAAAATCCTTAAAAACACCATATCTATTCATCCACAGGAGGAAATCAAATCCGAAGCACGAAATTCGAAATCAGAAACAATGCATAAATTCAAAACAACTAAACTATTCTGACTTTCGCATAATGGCGTTGCCCTAGGTCATATTGTTTTGAATTTTGATTTTTTTCCCTTGGAATTTGTTTCGAATTTCGATATTCGAATTTCGGATTTATATTATAAGTCGTTTAAATTCCTCCACCATTGGCACCTGTTCCGACTCAAGTCCATATGCTTGCGCGGTGTACAAAGCCGTCCAATCAGCCAAAACAAGTGATGAAAACATCCGTTGAAGCATGGAATTTCCTTCAAAGTCCAGAACTGTTACAGGAAGCTTTCGGTCGGTATAGAGCCTTTGCAATACTTCCATTCTTTTCTGGATTCTTGGATGATCGTGAGTATCGCGGAGGATAATGAAATGAAAAATTTTTGAAAGATGCAATGACTCGTCTTTCGTGTCGAATCCCGTCATCTCATTGTGATTGAGCTCGGGTAAGGTATTATAAAACGCCGGGACTTTGCCGGTTTCATTAAATTTTATTTTCCAGTTATACGCAATGGCCCTATTTTTTTGTGATGAATAAATCACGGGCACATGATTTTTAAGCGTTTGCGCGAGCTCGCGTCCGCGCGGCTCCAGAACTTCCGCATTCAGTGTTCTTGAAAGGTACGAAACTTCCTTGAGATCTTCCTCAAGCTTCATCGCTTTCATCATAGCCTTCATACTGTATCCGAGCGCAGATCGCGGCTGAATGCTGGCATTGGGCATCTGGATATATGGCGTTTCATTTTTTTTGGCAAGCTCAATGAGTTTTCCGCCTACTGCCAAAGAAATTACCGGCAATTTTTTTTCCACAGCTTCCAAGTACGCGCTTATGGTTTCTTCGGTATTCCCCGAATAAGAGCTTGCAATAACAAGCGCTTTTTTCCATCGCTCTTGTGTGAGGCTTGGCAGGCCGTAATTTCTGTGAATAACAATGTCCATTTCCGGATACGCAACCTGAAGCAGATCACCGGCAAGATGCGATCCTCCCATGCCACACACAACAAACGTCTTATATTTCTTGCGTTTTTTCGGAGAATTCTCAATCTTCGGCTCAAACTCAAATTGTTTGTGAAAACTTTTTATAGCGTCGGACATCATATGTTTAGGAGGTTAGCTTGCCTCGCCCGCCAAAGCTGAGCTTAGGCGATGCAGGCGGGTAGCTTATTAGCTTTTTAGAAAATTTCCCTCGCCCCTCTGGGGAGAGGGTGTCCGCCCAGGGCGGACAGGTGAGGGGAAATACTATAATTTAATTTTATAACTCACGCTGAACGGAACAAGCACCGCGCGGGCTTCTATTTTCTCTTCATTATTATTGTACTGGAACCAAAGGGTTTGCTCAACTTGCTCTTCCTTTGAAAGCAACTTCATAATACCTACTATTCTCACTTTCAGGTTGCAAACCGCTCTAATTGAGGCCTGCGTCATTTATTCACCTCTTCTTTGCGGACTTCTTCCGCGGATAATTTATTTAAATATTCATATAATTTCATATCCTTCCCTTGATCAATCTTGTAGCCTTGTAAGGCAATTCCAGGAAGGGGTAAATTTACAATAAACAATTTAAAATTTTTGTAAGCATCTTTTTCCTCCTTTTTTACGCCCTCATTCTCACTATTTATTACTTTAAATTTGTTTTTATTGTAATAATACAAATCAAGGAATAATTCTTTCTTTTTCTGATCAATAATCCCGTCAATATTTTTGCTAAATTTTCGTACCGTAATCTCTCCCTTAAAATGAGTAAACCAGAACGCTTGATTGATTTGCTCGTCCATAGGAAGCAACCTCATGATACTCTCGTTATTCTCACTTTCAAATTGCAAATCGCTCCAAGTTAGTCCTGCGTTTTCGATCCCTTGATACAATAAATCTAGACCTTTTCTCTGTAATTCCGGAGATCTTTGAGAAATTTGAAACGCGAAACTTTTTTTTAATTCCCTAATTTTTTTATCCTGCAAGCTTTCTATTCCTAGATGATCAATCGTTATATCCCCTTCCCTCATACGACTACCAATATTTTCAAGAAGGCCATTTTTTCTTTTGGTATCCGTGACTTTTTCCGCCTCTTTGTACAAGAACAGCAATGATTTTATTTCTGCTTCCTTCCTTGGATCTTTTTTCTCTTCATCTTGAACCTTATTTTTCTCGGATTCCTGACCCATAATCAACTCTGGCGCAATAATAGTTGCGGCAACTCCTCCTACAAATTTTAAAAAATTTCTTCGCGTTGTTTTCTCTTCACTCTCGTCTATTTTCTGCCCATCTGATCCTTGGATCTCCTCGTTCAAAGCTTCACTATCTTCGGGTAATATTTTAAATTCTTCGCGATTCGTCCCGCCGCCTTCAATACTATTCATACATATTATAATTTAATCTTATAACTCACGCTCAACGGCACGAGCACTGCTCGAGCAGGCGAGCCGTCGAGACTCATAAATTTTAGTGGCAAACCGATGAAAAAATATTTTCCTGCCCTTACTTTATCAAGCTTCAATCCTTCAAAAATAACAATACGACGTTTCAGCAATTCCGTATGCGGACGATTGTCTGCTCCTCCGCGTTTTTTTACTGACAAATAGTCAATGCCAAAAAGTAAAATTCCGATTTTTCCCAAATATACTGCCGCCTCTCCTTCCAAATACACATAATCGCTAAAAAATTTATCAAATCCGCGTTTTGAGTTTTTTGTTTTTACTATAATCCTCTCGCCTTTTTGGATTTTATATTTCTTTAAATCATCAATCTTTATAGATTCTTTCACGTGCGTCAAATCCAAAACCCTGCACGTTCCAACCATTTTCTCTAAATCCATAGCATCAACTCCCGAGCCAAACTTAAACACATGCCGAGGCGCGTCAACATGCGTTCCCGTATGGGATCCAATCAAAATCTCCGAATGCTGAGATGTTTTTCCTTTCACGATCTTAATCTGCAACTTCGGATTGCCCGGATACACGGGGATTTTGGTGTGTAGGGAGTGAGTAATATCAATGATGTTCATATTATTAAAATTTATAGCCTGAGCTTATCGAAGGCGATCCCTTCGACTCCTCCGCCAGCTGGCGAATCCGCTCAGGGAATAATATAATTATGGTGGCGATAATATTCATAAAAACTAAAATCAATTTCATATAAGTATAAATTTTAATAGCAAGGCAAAAAACAAAGAGCCGACAAAAGAATAAGAAAAAGATGTTAAATATGTCTTAAAAGTTTTTTGCCCTCTATAGATTATATCTAAAATCAAAAATAAAACTGTCCATGAACCTATAAATCCTGAAATAAAGATTAAAATTAGATAAAAGGGCTCCACTGCCCCTGTTCCACTTCCACTATGAATGAAAAAAAATAATAAAATCAATAAAATTATATTTATTAGATAGAGTGAAATTTTTAAAAACCATTTTTTCATATTTTTAATTTTAAATTTTCATTTTGCATCTTGATTTTTAAATTTTGAATTTCTATCCCCCCCCTCACCCTACCCTCTCCCACCAAGGGAGAGGGAGAAAAGATAAGATTACCTACAAGCTAAAAAGCTACCAGCTACAAGCTAATCAGACTATTCCAATCCGCGCTGAATTTTTCTATTCCGATATCCGTAAGCTCGTGCTGAATATTATATTCTTTCCACGATTTATTCAGATCAATCTCTTGATATGGAATTGGCTTCAAGCTCTTTGCGTCATACAAATAATTCTCCGGAATTTTCATTCCTCCCGCTCCCCATTCTTTCAAAATTTTCAATGGAGAGGTTATAATATCCGACCCTAATGATATCGCGTACAAAAAATGATCCATTGATCGCACACTCGCGCTTAACACCTCAACATGCCCGTCTCCCTTTTTATACATCTCAATAATATTTTTAACCAAATCCATTCCGTTCTCGCCACGATCGTCAAGCCGTCCGATAAATGGTGAAATAAATACCTGCCCTTTTTTCGCGCCAAGCGTTGCGGTATATACTGCAGCCGCCTGCTCCTGCGTGAAGCACAGCGTCATATTCACGCGCATATCAAGCTTTATCGCCATTTCGGCCGCCAGGAGCCCTTCATGGGTTATTGGAAACTTAATATGCGCGTTGGAAATCCAATAAAACATCTCTTTTCCCTCGCCAATCATTGTAAATGCCTTGGATCTTTTATCGCTACATACTTCAATGGAAACAGAGCCTTGGGGAATATAGTCGGAAATCTGTTTTACCACTTTTTTATAAAATTCATGAATTTCTTTTTTTGTAAACTTTTTTCCCTCGCTTAACATTTTTTGCGCTTCCGGATTTTTTGAAATCGAAGTCGGATTGGTCGTCTGCCCGTCAAGAAATCCAAGGATATGCAAAATTTCTCTTGTCTCATCAACATCCCCTTCATCCAAAAATATTTTTGTCTTTAAGTTTTGTGGTTTCATAATTATTAAAATTAAAATTGAATGGTATTGAGAATATCAATATACATTGAAGATTCAAAATTACGAATCAAGGTTACATAAACAAATTGATCTGTGCCAAAAACAAAAATTTTTGGAACCATGGGACCAGAATTATACTCCGGCTTTAAGGTGTATTCTTGCGCATTTATCCCTGCGAGCTTGATACTTTTTTTATTGTAATATTCTTGAGAGTTCCAAGTTCTGATAAATACTTGTTCAAGGCTCTCATCACCCTCTTTTTTGTATTTACTAAATTGGATATCCTCATAATCAATTACAGTTTCTTCGCCTTGAATTTTTTTTATTTCTGATCCTAAAATATGAAGAATCTCAGAAAAATAGTTTCCTCCAACAAGCCCAGGGTTACGAACTTTAAAACCCCTTGGTAATCGAATACTAAAATCCAAAGAATCTAATGAATATAACTGCCATGCATCCGAATCCAATAAAATAGCATATAAATCGCTATTCTTTACTCCCAAACTCAAATACTTCATAATCTGATATGCGTCATCGCCCGTCGGCATATAGTAGCGCTTGCCATTTATCGGGTGTACATACCATGCCTCGCCTCGAGATTCAACCTGCAAAAGGATTTTTCCCTTAAAACGATTAATAAGTCTTTGGTCTTTTGGCATTGTGCCTGTTCCCATGGGATTATAGCCACTGAGAACTTCTGCGCCATCTTTGTGGCCATCATTATCGGTGTCCGGATTATTTGGATCTGTTTTTAGAGATTCTTCCAGCTTATTAGAGAGGCCATCAAAATCCAAATCGTATTGCTGGAACTGAATAGTGGAAATTATGGCATTAAATTTTTGCATCACGACATTCATATCCTCGCCTGAATACGAGAAAGCATTAATATAATAGATGTCGTCACCTACTTTTACATAGTAATTTTTTTCAGTACGTATATATTTTAATTTTTTAACTGTACTGTAAGCAATCGGACCTCTTTTATATTCTACAATTGCGGGAACTCCAGATATTGAAGCAGAGATATATCTCTCAAAAACAAACTCTTCTCTGCTTGTGGCAGAATATCCAAGCGAGGGATTATTCCAATTTTCTACGGATGCTTGGATATTTTCTTCAGTAAATTCAGATTTTTCCCGATACCACAAATCAAGGCTATCTGGGATATTTAAATATCGATGTATAAAAATAACTTCATCACCGCCATCAATAAATAAATCTGCCAAATCAAGGCCATGATTTAATTTTAAGGATACCACGCCTTCTGACTCTTTAATACTGGAAGGGATCATCCACTCTTTTGGATATTGTATTTGTAATCCAAGCGTATTATTTTGATATATTTTCCAACCAGGTATTTCTTTTATTTCAGAATCAGAAGTAAAACCAACGGGAATTTTTGCCAAATCAAGATTTTTTATCCCCAATCCTTTGTTCCGCATTAAATCATACGCCGAATTACCGTCTGCTAAATAAATTCTTTTCAACGACGCTGAATCCACATACCATGCCTCTCCTTTTGACTCAACCTGCAACAAAATCCTGCCAACGAGCTTTTGCGCCAATGTTATCGCACTCACGCTTGAAAATACATATATAAAACTTGCCAAAACAAATAAAAAAATAAATGTAATTTTTGTCTTTAAATCTCGTGGCTTCATTGATTTATATGAGTAATAAATAATATGTAATGCTTGATTTGATTAAAAATTCTAATATAATTCTGCATCATAATCACATACTATCATTTTTCACGATCGTGAAATTCGTTAGTATGTATTTTTTTTAAAATTTTTGACATACATTTAGCATATATTTTATTTATACATTCTCTTATAAAAGCGTTCTCCAGATAGAAAACGACTCCTGCGCGCTTATTTGCGTGAGCTCGTGCGCAATGTCGTATGCCTCCCATGATTTGTCCAAATCTATCTGCCGGTACGCAATTGGGCGCAAATCTTCCGAAATATAATTATAGTTTTGGGGCACTGGCATTCCTTTTTGAACCCAGACATTAATGATTCTTAACGGAGAAGAAATATAGTCTACGCCCAAAGAAATACTGTAGAGAAATTGATCTATTGTTCCGATATCAGTGCTCAAGACTCCAACGTGCCCGTCGCTATTTTTATACATTTCAATAATATTTTTTACAAGATCCATCCCATTGACACCGGTATAATCAAGCCTCTCTATCCTTGGAGATACAAGCACTTGCCCTTTTTGCGCTCCAAGCGTTGCCACGTACACCGCTGCCGCTTGCTCCTGGCTAAAACAGTGGTTCATGGTGATATTCATCCCCTGCTTCACCGCCTCTTGAGAGGCTATGAGGCCTTCATGGGTAATGGGAAATTTTATTACTGCATCTTTAAACCACTGTCGCATTTCTTGCGCTTGAGAAATCATTTCCTGCGCTTGCGTATTCTGATCAAAGTAAAAATCAAGAGAAATTGGCTTATCGGGCAATATCGCAATAATTTCTTCAGTATATTTTTTATATAATAAAAAAAATTCTGATTTCGTAAATTTTTTCATAAAATTAAGGCGCTCTTGTATTTCGTGATTTTTTGAGATGAGCTTTATATTTGTCGTCTGTCCGTCCAAAAATCCAAGCAGACCAAGCGCATCCTTTGTATCGCTCGCCTGCCCGCTATAGAGGACTATTTTTGTTCTAAGATTTTCTGGACGCATATTAAAATGTTACAATTTTTTTATATAAAAAATATCGGAATCACAAACTTCAATACTTTTATTAATTCTTTTACCATAAACCTCGACTTGATCTTTAACTTTCAAATCTTGGGCTAGATTAGAATAATTTCTACACCCTATCCATCCGCGGTTATAAGTTATTGAATATTTACGTATTCCAGACCGGATTATTATATAATCATCGCCATCACGTGGCGACCCAATAACGTTTTCGATAACAACGCCCTTTACGACAACATTTTTATTCATCGAACGAAAATAAAAGAAGATGATTAATAAAATTGAAATGCCCAAAAATACCAACGGGCTAAGTACGATTTTCGTTTTGATGCTGTATGGACGCATGTGTTAGAATTATAAATTTTTAATTCTGAATTTTGAATAAATTTCTAATTTTTAATATTTCAAAATAAATTTTTACTAACCAAATCTGATTTGAGAAAGAAAATATACGAATACGCCTCCCCCCAATATAAGGGCGGCAACCATGCCCCAAAAAATCCATCTCCGTTGTTTAAAAAAATGTATCAAAA
>Ga0209541_10005672_pt1 | contig 21671 bp, 19 predicted proteins | sample RifCSPlowO2_01_FD_184027 | JGI IMG/M metagenome (GOLD analysis project Ga0209541, IMG submission 184027) | Groundwater microbial communities from Rifle, Colorado - Rifle CSP2_plank lowO2_0.1 (SPAdes) (version 2) | ecosystem: Environmental > Aquatic > Deep subsurface > Groundwater | place...
GGATTGAGAGAGAAGATAGAACGTTAATTCGAACAGTAAGATTCAAGCGTATGATCATCTTTGTTGACGAATCCGGCACTCACAAACAGTTGGAGCATTCGACATTTGCATTGGTGTACGTTACTGTTGAGGACAGAGATTATATAGAGCGGGAAATCACCAAAATCGAACAACGCCATCGGATCCCAGAATTCCATTGGGTGAATGAACCGTGGAAATTACGCGCGGCATTTCTCTCCGACGCAGCCCGACTGCCGTTTACCGTCAAAGTTGCGATTTTCAGAAATCCGATCTCGCCCGTGCCTGCCCTGGAGTGGTCATTGAAGCACGTGCTGGTCGAGAAGCGCTTCTACGCCATACTGATTGACGGAGAAAAGCCAAAGTGGGTAGAGCGACAGCTCAAGAAAACGCTCCGCGACAAAGGGATTTCGGTTAGGAAACTAAAAACTGTGCGCCGGAGCGCGTCGCCGGGGATTCGCCTTGCCGATGCCATCGCCGGATTAGTGCGCGCATACTATGACGATCCGCAGGGAAAGGCGAAACCGCTGTGGGAAAATATTCGCAAAAAAATTACCACCCAGCTTGTGGGTGGTCAGACGGACAGGTAAGACTTCTTCCGAAATCCCCTCCTAACGGGAGGTGTCCCTGTTGCCTTGTTACATTTATATGCTAGCATATACGACATTTTTGTGTCAAGCTGATACATATCAAAAATTGACGGATCAACCCGTTGCGCCCATCGCCGAGCGGTGGGTGAACGGATTGAGAGAAAGGATTAATTAGACTGATTTCTCGCCGTATGTCTGAAAAGAAGTATACTAATCCTAAATATCGAGAATTACCCTCCCCTGACACAAGCTACTCCTCAAGAAAACGTGAACACGCAAAAAAATTGCTTGAGAAAAAACGTTTAGAAATAGTGGTATTTAAAAAAATCGAAACATGTTACTCGCCGCATGAACACGATCATGAGTTGAACGATAACAGGGATAATGATATTGAAAAAGAGCTTCGTCTGTACATTGCTACTCTGGTAAATGAGGAGCAAAAATTGTTTGGCGGCATCATGTCAAAGTTTCAAACTCGAAAAGAATCGTTGGATTCTTTCGGCGATGGAGTTCGATATGACCTGATCTTTGATGATAACCGTTCGTCCAGCTATGAAAGACTGGCATATAAAAAATTATTTGATTTTACACCAAAAGGAAGTGTCAAGTTGGAATTCTTGTCGACATCAATTTTTGTCTTATTGGACAGCGAGTCTGATTATGAAAATGCGTTTGCAAGCATGAGCAAGTTTAACAAAACCGAAATGATTCAACGCTTCAATCCTGCATACAATACCAGTGGGTTTAAGTTACACAATCGTCAATATGATATAGATGTAACCGTCGGCTTGCGCCCTAAAACATACAATAAAAATGGCTCTAGCGCGAAAGATGGTTATGAGATGAAAAAAATACAAACAATAAAAAAGCACGAGGAAGCTCATTCATTCAATGGCGCCATTTTCAATGTGGAGCGAGAATTGCCCGCTGACTCTGAAACGGTATCACTCCTTTCACGCATGAGTGCGCATGAGACAAAAGAAGGTTTAAGCGGAATAATTCATGCATGGGCGCAACCGCTGTATTGGCGCGGCCTATCCGAGCTACTGTGCTACACCAGAGCCCGTTTTGACCACCATGACAATTTTGTTTCGAGTGTGTTGGATAAAGAGCGCGGTGAAGACGTGAAACTTTATGATTATTTCGGAGATGATAAGGCATTGTTTGATTCTCTGTGTGAATCTTATATAAAAGAAAATAGTGCATTAAATGAAGCAGAAAAAAAACAACTATTACAGGAAGCAGGCACTCAATTCATTTTGAACAAACGTAACTATGAGCAATTTATTACCAGGCTCGGTAATGCCATATCCCGTTTCCGTCAAAATAGTCTTGAAAACACATCCGACGACGATCTCTATATCTGCTTCGCTCTTGAGGCGGCCAAGTCAAAGGATATCAATGAATTTATAAATCGTTGTGAAATGCTGGCCGATGCGGCGCAAGTTGAATAATCTATACTCAGAATGAAATTCGACTACAAAACTTCAGGTGTTGACATCGATGCCGGAAACGAAGCCGTCGCGCGTATCAAGGGAGCCGTGCGGAACACGTACAGTAAAAACGTACTCGCCGATCTCGGCGCGTTCGGAGGAATGTACGATATATCAGAATTGAAAAATTACAAAAACCCGGTGCTGGTGCAGAGCATTGACGGGGTGGGAACAAAGGTGAAAATCGCCGCAATGGCGGGGAAATATTTCAATCTCGGACAAGATATCGTGAATCATTCCTGCAATGACATCCTCTGCCAGGGCGCCAAGCCCTTAACCTTCCTGGACTATCTCGCGTTCCACAAAACCAGCCCTGCGATCGTCGAGGAAATCGTATCCGGTATGGCGCAGGCGTGCACGGAGGCGGGCGTAAGTTTAATTGGCGGCGAAACGGCGGAAATGAGAAACGTATATCAAGAAGGGGAATTCGATATTGCAGGATGCATCACGGGAATGATGGAACGCGACAGTGTAATAACCGGGGCAAGCATCAAGGAAGGCGACGTGCTCCTCGGTCTCCCCTCTTCCGGGCTTCATACCAACGGCTACTCACTCGTCCGCAAAATTTTTTTCGAAATGAACAATTTCGCGCTTGATCATCGATTCGATGAACTCGACTGTACACTCGGCGAAGAACTCCTGAAGCCGCATAAAAACTATGCACCGATAGTCCTACCCTTGCTCGACAAACTCAATTCCGCGTCAGTCCGCGCTACAGAACAGCCAGCCTCGCCGAGTCTAGGCGGGCGGGGCGTTCCGCGTCAGTCTGCGGCCATCAAAGGCATTGCGCACATCACCGGCGGCGGATTCATAGAAAACATTCCGCGTATCCTCCCCCAGGGATTGGGCGCAGTAATTACAAAAGGCTCCTGGTCTGTCCTGTCGATCTTTAACCTCATTCAAAAATTAGGGAATATTGACGAGCAAGAAATGTACCGCGTGTTCAATATGGGAATAGGGTTGGTGTTGGTAGTGAACAAGGAACAGGGATCAGTGATCAAGAACGCAATCGAAAAATCAGGAGAGAAGATATATGAGATAGGAAAAATCATCGACAGAAAAAGTTCGCCTGTCATTATTTACTAAGACTGCGCTATGAAAAGAAGTGAGGATTCGTGTATGTCATACGAGAACAATGAGCCAAACAAGGTAAACGATATGGAGAAAACAGCCGATATGGCTGACCCTAACGCTATTGTGACTTTTTTAAAGAAACAATTAAATAAACTTTTTAAGGGAGATCGAGAGCCAGGCGAGCCTAAGATATCGTTTGTGGTGTTTTATGCGCCTCATAATACAGCCAAGGATTTTGAAAAACTTGGAGATCTTCTGCCAGAGGCGGATGTGTATATACCTGAATCACCTGGAGCAGTAAAATCCAATCTTTTTTTATATGAGAAGGTGTCCAACGGAAAGCTCACGCCAAAAGAAGCGATAAAAATGATGCAAGATGTTTATGGTCAGCAAGATGGTCCTTTGTATGTTATTATTGAAGAGGAGTTTAAACAGTTGCATAATAAGAATAAACACATTTTTATAGCTGATGATCCAAATTTTGATCTGCCTTCTGGAAAAATTGATTTATTGCTGGACAATTTTGAGAAAGAATTAGCGCAGGTAAAAAAATCAATGAAAAAATTTGCTGAGGTTCAAAAAATACGGGAAGATTTCATGTTAAATCAGCTTAACGAGCCTCTGAAGAAATTCATTACCTCTCGTACAGATTTGAAAAACAAAAAAGAAGTAAAGGTCTTACTACAACTAGGCTCTTTCCATACACGAGTGTTTCTCAAATTAAGGGAAAAAAATAGTGCGCGACGAGAATTCAGTACCTACCCCTACGTATATTCTTTTTATTCAGAGACAAGGAGAGCGCACGTATTCGGTAAAGAAGTCGACGACGATTTGGCCGCGAAAGCTTATTTCGATCTGGTGGTTACTAAATTTTTCAAATTTGAATCAATATCTGATGATACTGCTAAGATAGGCTTGCTCAAGAGAAACATCATTGAGCAATTCAACTACGATGAAATCAAACAATTGCATGATTTGCTGAAAGAGCACGAACTATCCGAAAACCGTGATTAATTTTCTTTCAACCAAAAACATCACCCTGCCGCGGGATGAGAAAGGAATGGATGCAATGATCGATGAGTGGAAGGAGAGGCATAAAGTCAAGCTCAAGCCCCCTGAATCACATTCGGGCGATCATTCAGCTTACGATTCGGTTTAATTCGGCAATAATTCGGAAAAGTATGCATAGGATAGCCATCATCCAATTCCCCGGATCGAACTGCGAATACGAAACGCGGAGAGCCGTGCAGGCCGCTGGCATGGAAGGTGTGTTCGTGCGGTGGAATGAGGATGCGCACGAAGTCAGAAAATTCGATGCCTACATTCTTCCCGGCGGATTTTCGTACGAGGACCGCGTGCGGTCAGGCGCGATCGCGGCGCGCGATCCTATCATGGACGTGATCAAGGGAGAAGCGGAAAAAGGGAAACCTATGCTCGGCATTTGTAACGGTGCACAGATACTTGTCGAAGCAGGTATAATTCCCGGAATCAATTCTCACGGTAGGGGCGTATTGCCATACGCCCCTACAATCCAGGGTGCGTTAAGCGCCAACAATCACGGGTGGCTCAATATCTGGGTTTCAATCATAAATGAAGGAGCGCCCGGAAAAACGCCGTTCAATAATTATCCGAAAGACCATCACTTCCGTCTCCCCATCGCGCACGGCGAAGGAAGATTTGTGATTCCGAAAGACACGCTCAAACAATTGATTGCAAACGGACAAACAGTATTCCGTTATTGCGATGAACACGGCGCGGTCAAAAATGAATTCCCGGTCAACCCCAACGGCGCCGTTGATAATCTGGCGGGCATCTGCAATCCCGCGGGCAACGTACTCGCCCTTATGCCGCATCCGGAGCGAGTAAAGGAAGGGCGGGTGATATTTGAGTCGCTAAGGGAATACCTTGAACGACACACACCCCGTCCCTTCAAGGCACCCCTCTCAAGAGGGGAATCCCCTCCTACGGAGGGGTCGCCCCGCCAAAACGGGGTGGGGGTGGGTTCATGTGAGCTGGAGGAATACGTTGCCCCAGAGAATGCCTTAGAACTCTTTATCGATCTCGTCATAACGGATAACGAAGCGGTTACCCTGGAGCAAGCGCTTCGCCGGATGGGATTTGAGAATGTGAAGGTGGCGAAAAAAACACACTGGGAGATCATGATACACCCCCCTCTCGGCTCCCCCCTTACTAGGGGGGAGAACACACATCAAGGTTCTCCCCCTAACAAGGGGGAGATGAAAGAGAGGGTGTTGATCATAAGGAAATTGATCGCCTCCGGCGAACTCTTGAACACAAACAAAGAAGTCCCCTTCCTTCGCGCGGACGCCACATGGTACGGGTACCGCGATCACGCGCTCCAGGAAATTCCTGCTCTGCTGGAGCCAGCGCGCAAAAATATTTTAGTGCGCCATGCCGATGATTACGAAGGCGTGGGGAAACTGAAGACGCTTCGGGTATTGGGTTTTGGCGAACTGCAATCCGTAAAAAAAGGCGTGGTGTGGCATATTGAGATTTCGACGGAAGATTGGGAAAAATTTCAAAAAACCAATATACTGTTTAACCCCTACTCGCAAACCGCTTTTTTTCTATAAAAACCATATTCCAAGAAAGATTCTATCCTAATATGGATAAATCCCGCATCGAACAAAACCTGAACAACGTTCTCAAGGAAACGAACTTTCCCGGTTTAGGGACTCCCAAAAAGGGCAAGGTTCGCGATGTCTATGTACAGAATGACAGGATAATTCTGATCAGCACGGATCGACACTCGTCCTTCGACCGCATCATCGCCCATATTCCTTTCAAAGGCCAAGTGCTCACGCAAACCAGCGCATGGTGGTTTGAACAGACCGCGGACATCGTACCCAACCATGTCCTTGCCATCCCCGATCCCAATGTGGTGGTGGGGAAAAAGTGCGCCACGATCCCGATTGAAATGGTCGTGCGCGGCTATCTCACGGGCGTCACCGACACCGCCATCTGGACCCGCTACCAGCACGGCGAGCGGAATTTCGGCGGCGTCCTGCTCCCTGACGGTATGAAAAAAAACCAACGACTTCCTCAACCTCTGCTGACCCCCACCACCAAATCCGAAACGCATGACCGCAATGTCACGCCCAAAGACATTATCGAAGAAGGGCTTGCCGATGAAACCACATGGGAAGAGCTCTCCGTTACCGCGCTCCGGCTTTTTACACGCGGACAGGAATTGGCGCGCGCGCGCGGACTTATCCTGGTGGATACCAAATACGAATTCGGACGCGATGAACACGGATCACTGACCCTAATCGACGAAATCCACACGCCTGACTCCTCGCGCTGGTGGAATTCTGACTCCTACGATACCCGTTTCAATGAAGGCCTCGAACCCGAATACTTCGACAAAGAATTTTTACGCATTTGGTTTAAAGAGCACTGCGATCCGTACAAAGACGCCACGCTTCCTGCCGCGCCCGCTGATATGATTGTCGAGCTCGCCAGCCGCTATATCCGGATTTATGAACAACTGACCGGCACACCGTTTGAAATCGATCCCCGCCCAATAGAGCAGAGAATTAAGAAAAATTTACAGTCCCATGAGTATGAAGTACAATAATACCATCAGCCCCTGCCCGAATATCTCCCGAATCAAACCGAATGCGATCGAATCCCGACCGAATAATTGATTCATGCGATATTCGATATTATTCGATAAAATTCGGTATTCATTCGGGCAAACCAATATGTTGGTACCTATAATCATCGCCTCCCCCCAAGACCAGGACTGGGCCGATAAAATCATTGAAGGCCTGAAAGACTTTGGTATTCCGTACAAAGTCCATGTTGCCTCCGCGCACAAAGTACCGGAAAAGGTATTTGAGATTGTCGGGCGCTATAATGACGAAAAGGAAATTTGCTTCATCACGGTCGCGGGCCGCTCCAACGGCCTCTCGGGCGTGGTCGCCGCGAACTCCGTGCATCCGGTCATCGCCTGTCCGCCTTTCAAAGATAAATTGGATTATCTCGTGAACATCCACTCGTCTCTCCAAATGCCCTCCGACACGCCCGTGCTCACCGTGCTCGATCCTGCAAACGCCGCTGCCGCCGCCGCGCGGATTCTGGGAATCAAGGACGACGGAGTGCGGATGAAGGTGAAGCAGAAAATTAGAGTCGTAAGGAAATCATTCGAATAGACCATCACTGTCATTCCCACGAAAACGGGAATCTAGAAAAAAAATAAAATCGATAACGTTTTGTTTATTTTTTGTTTCTGGATCCCGTATCCAGGTACGGGATAACGATTGAGTGTATCTCACCACTTTATGCCCTCACCCCTCGAAGCTCTTTCCCCCATCGACGGCAGATACGCGAGCCAAGTAAGGAAGCTCGCGCCGATTTTTTCTGAAATGGGATTGATGCGGAAACGCATCATGGTGGAAATCGAATACCTCATTGCCCTGGGAGAAGAGGGCGGGGTGAGAGAAGTGCCGCCGTTTGACGAGAAGCAAAAAAAGGCGCTGCGGAGCCTTTATCAAAAATTCACGTTGAAAGACGCTGAAGAGGTGAAAAAGATCGAAAAAACGACTGACCACGATGTAAAAGCGATTGAATATTTTATCAAAAATAAACTCCCAATCCTTCTGTCATCGCGAGCCCCGCAGGCTGCGGGGCGTGGCGATCTCCGTGAGTTTGCTTCGTCCGGTTCCCTCGTTGACACTCGGAACAAGCCTCGCAATGACGGATTGAAAGAATTTGTCCACTTCGCGCTCACGAGCGAGGACGTCAACAACCTCGCCTATTCGCTCATGTGGCGCGACGGACTCAATGTATATACGCAATCACTAAATAAACTAATACACATAATAAAGGGAGTTGCTAAGACCAATAATAATCAACCAATGTTATCGTTGACCCACGGCCAGCCCGCCTCCCCTACCACGCTGGGAAAAGAGCTGGCGGTGTTTTATTTTCGGCTCACCCAACAACGAACGGAATTGGAGCGAATCCGACTGATGGGAAAACTGTCCGGCGCCGTCGGCAACTGGCACGCCCACGCCATCGCGTATCCAAAAATAAACTGGCCAGCCTTCAGCGAAAAGTTTATCACATCCTTAGATCTCGCGTTTAGCCCTTTGACCACTCAAATCGAGTCTCATGACACCCTCGCGCAGAGTTTTGACGCGTTAAAAAGAATCAATTCGATCGTTATCAATCTCTGCCAAGACATGTGGCTCTACATCAGCCGCGGGATATTCAAGCAATTAGTCAAGAAAGGCGAGGTTGGCTCATCTACCATGCCGCACAAGGTAAATCCGATTAAATTTGAAAATGCGGAAAGCAATGCGGCGCTTGCGGCAACGCTGTGCGAACATTTGAGCCGCACCCTTCCCGTCTCCCGCATGCAAAGGGATTTGAGAGACTCGAGCCTCATGCGCAACCAGGGCGTCGCGCTGGGACATAGCCTGCTTGCCGTTCATAATGCGGCGGCAGGGCTTGCGCGCGTAACGCCCAATACAGAAGCGCAGAAAAAAGAATTAGATGCGCATTGGGAAGTGCTCGCCGAGCCGATCCAAACCGTGCTGCGCAAAACCGGCTATCTCAAACCCTATGAAAAACTCAAAGAGCTTACGCGAGGAAAATCAGTCACGAAAGAATCCGTGCAGAAATTCATCAAAGGATTGGATATCCCGAAAGAAGAGAAGAGTAAACTGATGAAACTGACGCCGCAGAATTATACGGGGTTGGCAAGCAAGATTGTTGCCCGAATGCTTCACGAATAACACCGAATCGTGAACCGAATGATCGCCCGAATAACAACGATCATTCGTGTCGATATTCGGGATTATTCGGTAAAATTCGATATTAATTCGGGCAAATAGAAATATGTGCGGCATTATAGGAACAATAGGCAACCAGGACGTCGCCGTCGAAATCTACGAGGGTTTGATTGCGCTGCAGCATCGCGGGCAGGAATCCGCGGGCATCGCGACCTATAACCGGCAATTCCACCTCCGCAAAGGCATGGGCCTCGTCCGCGAAGTATTCAAACAGCGCGACATTGAAGCGCTCAAAGGCACGATGGGCCTGGGCCTCGTGCGCTATTCCACCATCGGCTCAAGCGTCCTGGAAGAAGTCCAGCCCTTCATCGTGAATTCGCCGTACGGCATCACGATGGTGCACAACGGCAACCTGTATAATGCGTGGAAACTCAAGGAAGAACTTTTCGAGCAGGATCTGCGCTTCATTAACTCCGGCAATGACGCCGAGGTGCTCCTCAATCTCTTCGCGCACGGCCTTGCCCAGTCATCATCCGCGGACTTCTTCGATAAAATCTGCGACGCGGTGCATCACGTCTACGCGCGCGCGCGCGGCGGCTATTCGGTGGTGGCGCTCATCGCCGGCAAGGGCCTCATCGCCTTCCGCGATCCCCACGGCATCCGCCCCCTCGTGTGGGGCACGCGCCGCGTGAGCCTGCGCGACGAGCATCTCTTTGCGTCAGAAAATACGATGTTCCAAACGCTCGGCTATGAATTCTCCCGCGATGTCGCGCATGGCGAAGTGGTGTATGCGAGCCTGAACGGCAGCGTACAGACCCGCGTCGTGCTGCAGGAGGAATTCCGCCCCTGTATCTTCGAATACGTTTATTTCGCGCGCGCGGATGCGTTCCTCAACGGCGTGAGCGTCTATCGCGCGCGCCTGCGCATGGGGCAGAATCTCGCGCGCAAAATCAAGCGCGACTATGCCGGTCTTCCCATCGACATCGTCATCCCCGCGCCCTCCACTGCCGTGACCGCTGCGCTGTCCTGCGCGTATGAACTCGGCATCCGTTTCAGCCAGGGCATTCATAAAAACCATTTTATCGGCCGCACCTTCATCATGCCGGGGAATTCGCAGCGCCAAAAAGCGAATCAATACAAGCTCTCGGTCATCGACTTAGAGGTACGCGACAAAAACGTGCTGATCATTGACGACTCCATCGTACGCGGCAACGTATCGCGGCACCTCGTAGGCCTCGTGCGCCAGCACGGCGCAAAACAAGTGTACTTCGCCTCCGCGTCTCCTCCCCTGCGCTGGCCCGACCTCTACGGCATTGATTTGCCCACGCGCGAGGAATACATGGCGTACAATAAATCAGAAAAGGAAATCTGCAAAGATATCGGCGCGGATCAGCTCATCTACCAAGACCTGCTCGACCTGATCGAAGCCGTCACGCGCAAAGGCGATCTCAAATTCTCCCGTCCTCACGCCGCCTACTTTGACGGAGCGTACCCGACTGCGGACGTCAATGAAGAATTATTGAAAGAAATAGAAGACCGCAGACGGGCGGAACGATCGAAAATTGCCGCTACCTTATAGAAGCGAGTTCACGCCATGGCAACGCAGCTTCACGCCATCGGTCGCGTGCACTCGCGTAGCAAATCGCGTAAAGTCGCTTCTACCTCCTATGAAAATATTACTTATTGGATCAGGCGCCCGCGAACATGCGATCGGAGAGGCGCTCACGCGCAGTCCGCAGGGAGCGGATCTTTTCGTCTTTGGTTCATCCCGCAATCCCGGCCTCCTGAAACTATCCTCCGGTTACGAAACGGGAAAAACTGATGATCCTTCTGCCGTCGTTTCCTATGCGCAACGCGTCAAGCCTGATTTCGCGATCGTTGGTCCCGAAGCTCCGCTCGCCGCCGGCGTCGTCGATGCCCTTCAAACAATCGGCGTTTTTTCTGTCGGTCCCACAAAAATGGCTGCGCAGCTCGAATCAAGCAAATCCTTCACCCGCAAGCTATTGGTTGAGGCGGGCATTGAAGTGTATCCAAAATTCAAAGTCGTATCAGACCTATCTGACCTCTCCGACGTATCGTGGTTGAATGGAGAAATGGTAGTGAAACCTGATGGATTAACAGGAGGAAAAGGGGTTAAGGTGCAAGGTGACCACTTCCAGACGGCGGAGGAAGGCATTGCGTATGCCAAAGAATGTTTAGATAAAGACGGGAGTGTATTGATTGAGGAAAAATTGATCGGCCAGGAATTCTCGCTCATGAGCTTTACCGACGGCGCGCACCTCCTTCACATGCCGAGCGTGCAGGACAACAAGCGCCTTCTCGAAGGCGACCGCGGCCCCAATACCGGCGGCATGGGATCGGTATCGGATGCCGACCACTCGCTCCCTTTTCTGACTGAAAACGATATACACATTGCTCAAGAAACGAATGAAAGAGTGATACACGCGCTCAAGAAAAAAGGTATTGAGTATCGCGGAATCATTTACGGCAACTATATCGCCGTGCGCGACGGAATAAAATTAATTGAATACAACGCCCGCCTGGGCGATCCGGAGGCGATGAATGTACTCTCGATCCTCGAGTCTGACTTCGTTGAAATCTGCCAGGGGATTATTAATGGTAACTTGAATGACGTTAAGGCTGCTTTCTCGCACAAAGCAACCGTATGCAAATACGTCGTGCCAGAAGGCTATCCTGATAAGCCGGTGAAGGATGTAAAAATTGACGTGAGTGCAGTTAACCAAAATAAAGTTAAATTGTACTTCGCCTCCGTCGACGAACGCAATGATGGTTTGTATATGACCGGCTCCCGCGCCATCGGTGTGGTGGGTATTGCCGACACACTCGCCGAAGCGGAACGTTTGGCTGAAATTGAAATTCAAAAAATCCAAGGCCCGGTCGTTCACCGCACCGATATCGGCACGCATGCTTTACTCAATAAACGTATTGAGATGTTGAAAATAATCAGGCACTCCTCAATTAAATAACATAATATGTTGGATAAAAAAATTATACTCCCCGATCCCACACAATCAAAAAAAGAGACTCACAAACGAATGCAAATTTTAAAAAAAGTGATTCCTAAATTTGTACCTGCAACTGAAGCAATAATGGTGAGCGGCTCATTGGCATACGGAGCAAATTACAGCGTCACTGAAAAATCAGACATCGATTTACAATTGCTTGTGACCCGACGCGGAGTGACGCGGCTATATACTGTAGGACTATTTGATTTGGAAAAGCTTAGACACTTCGTCAAGGGATATCAGAAAGGCATTGCGCAACAATTCAGCCTCACCGCTGAGGTCGAAGGAGTGCCGCTCGAGTGTCATTTCTGGGACGTCAATGCGTTCGCAAAAGCGGCGACGATGCGGACCAGGCAAACGCTCCGTTTCCGAAGTTCAATTAATCCTCCCCCCATCGATTATGCGCACTCTTTCGCAGGGGAAGAAGATATCTCTAAGCTATCTACCGCACATAAAGGAAAATGGTTAGTGAGTTCGTTTCCTTCCTACCGGATACGGAAAAAGAAAATGTTTTTTTGCAGGCCAATAACCAATATAATTGGCAGTCCGATTTTTATACACGGTAATGAATGGCTCGTCCGACGACAAAATGAAGCATGGGACGCGCTCATAATGCGATTAAATAAGGAATGCGGGGAGCCTCTCAATCTTAAGATGTACACTATCGTCAATATCTTGCCGGGAAAAAACAAAATATCACCCGCAGTGAAGGAAAAAATCATGAAGAGAATGCGCCGAACACTCGCATAAATATGAATCTCGCAGTATTCGCTTCAACCAAGGGCACCGACTTACAAGCGATTATTGACGCATTGAAAACAGGTGGGCTTGAGAACGTTGAACTCAAGTTCGTGCTTTCCAATAAAGCCGATGCCTACGCACTGGAACGCGCCCGTCTGGCTGGTTTAAAAACCATCTTTCTCGACCCCAAAGGCAAAACCCGCGAAGAATATGACGCCGCGTGCCTCGCGCTCTGCCAAGAGCATCAGACAGACCTCATTCTCTTCATCGGCTATATGCGGCTGGTGACGAAAACGCTCATCGAGCCTTACCGCAACCGGATCCTCAATATCCACCCCTCCCTGCTCCCCCAATATCCCGGCATGGATTTGGACGTACACAAGGCAGTCCTCGACGCGGGAGAATTCGAGTCCGGCTGCACGCTTCATTTCGTGGACGAAGGCACGGACACAGGCCCCATATTCATTCAGCGCAAACTCGCCATTAACCCTGGCGAAACCCCCGAATCGCTTAAAGAACGCGTACAGAAACTGGAGCAAGAAGTGATACTTGAGGGAATTAAAAAATTCCTTGTCTCGTCATTCCGAGCGTAGCCGAGGAATCCCTTGAAAACAATGTAAGGGATTTCTCCACTCACTCCGCTCGGTCGAAATGACAGTAGTGACTCTACCTATGCCCAAACGCGCCATAATCTCCGTCTCTGACAAAACCGGCATTAAAGAATTTGCCCAGGGGCTCGTTGCGCTCGGCTGGGAAATCATATCCACAGGCGGAACCGCAAAATTTCTGACAGAAAACGGGATTAAGGTGACCCCGGTAGCAGACGTAACCAAATTTCCCGAGATCATGAATGGGCGCGTGAAAACCCTGCACCCGGCCATCCTCGCTGGTATTCTTGCCGATCAATCAAAGCCAACACATTTAGAACAATTAGAGCAACTAGAAATTAGGCCAATTGACCTCGTCGTGGTGAACCTCTATCCTTTTGAACAAGTAATTCAAAAAAACACAGACGGCTTCAATAATTTGCGATCGCAAAATCTTGAAGCCTTTGAAAATGAAGCGATTGAAAATATTGATATAGGAGGACCGACGATGTTAAGAGCGGCTGCGAAAAACTTCCATTCAGTCGCCGTGGTGGTTGATCCGCACGATTATGGTACCGTGCTTGAAGAATTGAAGAAAGGCGATATTTCACTTGAGACCAAAAAGAGGCTTGCAACAAAGGTCTTTGCACACACGGCAAAATACGACGGCGCCATTGCCAATTATTTCCACTCGTCATTGCGAGCGACCCCCTCGACCTCACCCGGGATAAACTCCGGGAGCGCGGCAATCCCTTCCAACGAGATTGATTCGGCGTTGCCTCGCAATGACTTTCCTGACTCACTCACACTCTCTTTCAAAAAAATCTCCGACCTCCGCTACGGAGAAAACCCCCACCAAACCGCGGCATTCTACCGCGACGCGGACAATGGAGCGGAAGGTATTGCCGGCGTAGAAGTGCTGCAGGGCAAGGAATTATCTTTCAATAATATCCTCGACGCCAACGCCGCTTTAAACTTGATTCAAGAATTCGATGAGCCAACTGCCGCAGTGATCAAACACAACAATCCCTGCGGCTGCGCAGTGGCAGAAAACATTACTGATGCGTTCACCCGCGCATGGGACGCTGATCCCCTCTCTGCCTTCGGCGGCATCGTCGCCCTCAATCGCACCTGCACGCCTGAAATTGCCGAAGCACTCTCCAAAGTCTTCATCGAAATCGTGCTCGCCCCCGACTTCACCCCAGAATCCCTCGAATTATTCAAATCAAAGCCTAATCTTAGACTGCTATGTCTTCCTCGACTCAACCGTCATCCCGCACTTGATGCGGGATCCAGAAACAAACGAAAAGATTCCAAGAGAGTCAACGGAGGATTGTTAGTCCAAGACAAAGATGAAAGCGTCGTTACCGAAAAAGAATTAAAAATGGCCACAAAAAAACACCCTTCCAAAGAAGAAGTGTATGACATGCTCTTTGCATGGAAAGTGACGAAACACTGCAAATCAAATGCGATCGTACTCGCACACAACGGCGCGACGGTCGGCCTGGGCTTGGGGCAAACCTCCCGCGTCGGCTCCGTCAAAATCGCCATCGCTCAAGCAATGAAACAATTTAACAATGTAGCAGTGAAACAATTCGTCTGTGCAAGCGATGCCTTCTTCCCCTTCCGCGACAGCGTGGACGAACTCGCGAAAGCTGGTGTCACGGCTATTATACAGCCGGGCGGATCAAAAAACGATGGGGAAGCCATCTCCGCCGCCGATGAGCATAATATTTCAATGGCCTTCACCGGTATCCGGGTGTTTAGGCATTAAACACTGCTATTTCTTCTTGTAATACACTTGAAAATTATTCAACTCATCAACTAATTCGTCGGCCGTCTGTCCCCTATAACATACTGCACGGTCGTCAAGATAGACATGGGCGACTGGTTTACCCGGATTCTCGGTATTAAACTCAGGGTTTTCGTTAAAGTAATCAACCGGCACGTCATGCGTCTTGCACCATTTTTGAAGCACGGCGTTGCCTCGCGTGGAATGCACAAGAATTTTATGACCTTGTTTCTTTAATATTCGAATTGCCTTAATCACCTCTGGTCGTGGTTCATCCACAATGGTATGGCCTAGAAATTTTCCGCCATAATCGGTCATCGTCCCGTCAAAATCAAACGCGTAAATTCTCGTTTTCATATAAGAAATTGTGTATCTTTATAAAGATACGCGATCGCTTCAATCATAAACTTCCATTCCTATACGCCCTCTGCACCATCTTCGCCACCTTATCGTAACCGAGTTTTTCGTTTAATTCCGTAGCGACCATCGGATTGCGGTCGAGATAATACTCGATCTTTTTTTTGTTTGCCTTAATCCCCTTCACGCATTTATCCGCGAATGTCTGTGAAGCGTGAGAGAGGATAGTGAGCACGTGCAGGATATCGTAGGCAATAATCGGCATCATGGCATTGAGCTCTAATTGCGCCGCCTGGCCTGCGAGCGACACAGCCAGATCCATGCCCATCGTTTGGAAACACACCATAGTGACCATTTCTGGGATTGAAGGATTCACCTTCCCCGGCATAATGGATGAGCCAGGCTGTACCGCGGGCAGGCGTATTTCGTCAAAGCCTGAAACAGGGCCGGAGCTTAGAAGCTGCAGATCTGATGCAATTTTACCCAACGAAACCGCATAATTGCGTAGTGCAGAGCTTAACGAGATAACTGCATCTACATTTTGCGTGCCTGCAAATAAATTGGGATTGCTCTTAAACGGATAACCGGTTATGCGTCTGATTTCTTTAAGCGCAAGCTCGCGGAATTTCGTCCCCGCATTAAGGCCAGAACCCACTGCCGTGCCTCCAAGATTAATCGCCAATAATTCTTTGGAAATGTTTTCAATCTGCCTTCGGTGATAGCCAATCGTCGCCGCATACGCGCCAAATTCGTCTCCCAGTGTGAGCGGTACGGCATCCTGCAGATGCGTTCTGCCGGTCTTTTTTATTTTCTTAAATTCCTTTGCCTTCTTCTGCAAACTCGCTTCAAGGATTTTCAACGCAGGCAGCAGCGTTTTCTGCACCGAGCGGAAGCACGCGATAAACAACGCCGAAGGAAACGTGTCATTGGTGGACTGGCTCATGTTCACGTGATCGTTGGGGTGAATGGGCTTATAGGCGCCTTTTTTCTTGCCTAATAATTCATTCGCGCAGTTTGCCGCCACTTCATTGATATTCATATTCTGCGACGTGCCTGCGCCCGCCTGATAGGCGTCCACAACGAATTGATCGTTAAACTTCCCTCGCATAACCTCTTCACATGCTTCCACAATAGCTTCCGACAGTTTCGTAGGAAGCTTCTGAAGCTTCGCGTTGGAAGCTGTTGAAGCTCGTTTAATAACAGCCTGCGCCCGGATAAATTCAGGAGGCAAACGCAATCCTGAAATCTGGAAATTTTCAATGGCACGCTGCGTCTGCGCGCCCCAATACGCATCGCGGGGAACCTTCACGCGCCCGAGGGAATCTTTTTCAATCCGAAATTTTGATGGCATATCCTTTTCTTTACGTCATCCCGAATTCATTTCGGGATCCAGATCCGAGAAGCTCGGTTCAGGATGACTCTGTGCGACACTCTCAATAATATCAGAAATCTTCTCCGCAGTCGCCTGCCAGTTGAATTGCCGCGCCCATAGCGGTCCTGTTTCGGCACAGCGCGTACGATAGTTCGCATCGTCTAAGCTCAATTGGATTGCGCGCGCAAGATCGTCTGCATTATACGGATCCACGGTGATAGCATTCTCCCCTACCACTTCAGGCAGTGAGGTCGCGTGGCTTACCACCACCGGAGTACCGCAAGCAAGCGCTTCAAGCGGCGGAAATCCGAACCCTTCATAGAGCGAGGGGTACACGAAGCAGGAGCTTAAGCGATAGAGCGCATTCTTGTCTGCGTCAGCCACAAAGCCCAGGCGATGAATGCGGCGGGCGTAAGGATGCGCGCGGAGGGCGCGGAGAATAGGGCGTGCGAGCCAGCCGATCTCGCCCGCCAAGACTAAATCGGCGTCAGAATGCTCTGCAACCTTCGCAAACGCCTGCAGAAGCGTCAAGATGTTTTTCCTGGGCTCCACAGTTCCCAGGAATAGTATAAAGCGGGGCGGGAGGCGATATTTCGCGCGCACGGCATTCTGCTCGTCTGCTGAAGGCGCGCTGAAGAACCGCCGATCAACGCCAGGGTACACAGTAACCGTCTTCTCGGGCGGGATATGATAGTGCCGTGTGAGCTCTGTTGCGGTATGCGCGGAAACCGCCACCACGCGCGCGGAATCGTTCAAAGTCTTTCGAATTCCCATGCTCCAGTGCCAATACCGCTTGCGCAGGGAGAAAAAACGCGGGTAGAGAAACGAACAGTCGTGCACCACGACGATTTTCTTGGCGCGCCTCACCGGCGCAGACGTCACGTGCGGCGACAGCCATACGTCCACTGGCTTATCCGTGCGCTGCGCGACCAGATCGTCGAAGAACGGGCGATGAAATCCCCGCGCCGCCAGATCGAGCAGGCGATTGGGATAGCGCGTATGCACTATTTCAATATTAAAACTCTGCAACGATGATGAAGGCGCACGCAGGCTGTTGGAAAACAAAACAAGGCGCCAGCGCTCCTCCTGCCGCAGCGCGGCAAGCAGCTGCGCCGCATACTCACCCACGCCTGTCTTCACGCCCGCCATCCTGCCCACAAAAGGACCGAGAAGAGGACGGACGTCATAAACCACTGTAGACTTATCCATAATTCTCACTATACCTATCAAGCGAAAGGTGACTAAATTTTGTAGCGAGGACTGTTTGAGCCCCGCACTATGCGGGGCGAGTTCCGCAGCAAAAAATTTGCGTCACCTTGAGCGAAACCCCTCCCATGCATCGGCGATAAACTGCCGCATTGCGTCTTTGAATTTCTGTATGCTGAATTGTTCGGCATGCGCGCGCAGGCGCTGCGGGTCGAAGCGCGCCGCGTCAAACCGCACCACGGTGTCGCCGAGGCATTCCCACGTCTGTTCGGGAAAATGCACGCCCGTCTCGCCATCCTTGACCGTCTCCAGAATGCCTCCCGCGGCATACCCGATGACCGGCCTTCCCGCCGCCATGGACTCCACGGCCGTGATGCCGAAATCCTCCACTTGCGGATAGATAAACGCCCGGGCGTCGGCAAAGAGACGCGCCCGCCGTCCCTTATCAAGATATCCAGTAAATCGGATCGTCGTCCCTGCCATCGCCTTGAGACGCTTATATTCCCTCCCATGGCCAAATATCACCAGCGGCATCCGCAGCTTATTGAATGCCGTGACGACCAGATCAAATTGCTTGCTCTCCACCAGGCGGCCGCCGGTAAGAAAATAGCCGCCCGTGCCCTTCCCTACCGAGAACGCATCCACATCCACGGGAGGATAAATGACGCTGCTCTCCCGCCGGTAATAATGGCGGATGCGCGCGGCGACCGCTTGCGAATTTGCGAGCATGATCTGCGGCCGCTCGGCGGCGAGCCGGTCCCAGATACGGAGTTTCGTGAGATGCGGCTGGACAAACGCGCGCACGAAAAAGGAGAACCGGCGGCTCGCAATATACGAATGCGCGTCCGTCCAAAGATAGCGCGTCGGCGTATGGCAATAGCACATATGAAGCGTATGCGGCTGGGTAATCACGCCTTTGGCAAATGCCGATGCGGAAGAAAGGACAATATCGTATGACGATAAATCGAGCGCCTCCACTGCCGAGGACATGAGCGGCAGATACCATTGGAAATGCGACACGCCGAACGGCAGACGCGAAATGAAGCTCGGCCGGATGTCCCACCCGCGGTAGTCTTCCGGCAGACGCGCGCGATCCGCGATGATAGTATACACCGGCGCGTCGGGAAACAACGCATGCAGCTCTTTCAGCACCTCCTCCTGTCCCCCACGCGTGCTGCCGAGAAATTCATGGACGAGCGCGATGTTGAGATCACTTAACATAATCAAACCTTGCACTATGTCATTGCGAGCGGAGCGAAGCAATCTTTCACAAGATCGCCACGATCCGACAAATGTCGGATCTCGCGATGACGATTAACGAAACTCATATACCTTAAACGCAACATCTCCCGTCTCTCTCCGTATTTCCATCGGCATACTGCCGCGCTCCTCAAGCGCATGTCCTAACTGCATCGCCGCATCCGATCGTATGGTGGTCGCGCGAAACGTATCTTCGGCTTTGATGAACACAAATTCTTCAAACCCCGCGTCGCGATAATAATCCTCCCTCTGTTCTTGGACAACCTTGAGAAAATCATCGGCCGTCACGACCGGCAGACCTTGATACAAGGCACGGCGGTTAAGATACCACACGCGGGGGAACCAATTGATATTGACGTCGTATACGAGCAAGGTGGCAAGCGGCTTCAGCTCACGCTGCCGGCGCGGCTCAAAGTATCTATCGGTCACCGCGCCCACCAACGGGCTTTTACTCTGCAATCGCAGTGTGGTCACGCCGTTGTCAAACTTCTCATGCAAATACCGCTCCAGCTCATTATACCCCCAGTCGCTCCCCTGCGTCAGCACCTGCGTGTGCGTCCAGGGCTGCGGGCCGACAGGGAATGTGAACAAATGGCTATTCACCGAAAAACCGAGTTCATAGACCAATGCAAACACACAGGCTGCCATCCATATTTTTCCTGCTCTCCCGCGTGCGCGCTTCCCCATGTCTGATATGAAGGCGGCAAATATCATCGCCGCCCATGGCATGATCATGGGCAAAAACCGCGCCCCCGGACCCATGACGCTGATCAATCCAGTCGTACCTGCCAACCCCATCAAACCTATAAGACCTACGCGCCCTATCGGACTTATCTGGCCTATCCGGCTTATCACCCTCTCACGTTGCGTCAACAAACGATATACCGCCCACACCGCGCCCGCGCCCGCGAATGCGATCATCACCGGCGACATCGCCCGCCCTAACTCCTTCCACAAATCAAGAAACCGCTCTGCAATTGATCCTACGGGCTTGCCCGGCAGGAGCGTCCACTGCGGCACATGCTGTCCCAGAATATAGGAAAACTGCAGATCGAAATGCCCGAACTCCCGATACAAACCGGCGTTATAGAGAATGACCGGCGTAAAAATCATCAACGCAATCACATGCGCAAACCAAAACTCTTTCAGTCTCAACGATTTCCGAGAATAAATTAATAAAACAATAAACAAAATAAACCAATACACCACCACCGTATATTTCGTCATCATGCCTATCCCAAGCGCAAGCCCGAACCAGTACCAATTCTTCGGCTCTCGCATCGCGCGCACGCCAAGCCATACGATTAACAATCCTAACGCAACAACCATGGACTCCTGCAATGCAATCCGCGAAATCCAGACTGACAAACTCCCCACCGCCATCACCGCGGCACTCACCTGCGCTATGCGTTCAACTAAGTAATTATCGGACTTATCCGACCTATCGAACCTATCCGACTTATCCCATACTTTACCACCTCGAACCACACTCGCTCTTCCCAATTCTCTCACCACCGCATACACCAACCACACCGACAATATCCCGAACAGCGCGAACGGCAGGCGCATCACCGTAACCGAATCGCCAAACAGCCTGAAAAACACATGCTGTACAAAAAACGATCCCAACGGATGATCATGAAATGATAATCCCAGCCACCAGATCGGCGCCTGCAGCCACTCCATGGGCGTGGTCTGGAATTCCGTGGACAAAAAATCAACTAAACCGTAAGCGCGGAACGAATTAATCGCCTCATCCGTCACCACATCCGGCCCGCCCAATCCCCACAGGCGCAGCACAGCGGCGAGGATGAGAATACTCAACAATGTATAAGACTTATACGACATATCCGACTTAATCACTCTATAACTTCCCCTCGGCCTTGACAACTCTCTCTCTCTGCTAAACTCGCGTGATGAAAATTTAACAATTAAAAGCCCGGCTCCGTGGCGTAATACGGGCAGGAAAAAATGAAAAAAAAATTAATCTTTTTATCGACGACAACAGTCGTCCTCTTGGTACTGTTGTACCGAGAGGTAAATCTAAATCTGCAGTTGGATGCCAAAGCATCCAATTGCAGATCCAATCAGGCTGCTGTTGAAGCAACTGTTTCAATCATTTATGTACAAAGGGCCGCTAACGGCGATCCAACGTTCCCGCCCGCATTAGCTGACAGTATGTTTAAAGGTGGAAGTATTCCTGTCTGTCCGGATGGTGGTGATATTTCTTATAACAATACCACTGGTGCGGCTGCTTGTCCAAATGCTGTTGCAACACATGCAGCACGTTTTTAGGAAGCCAAAATCCCGAAGTGTTTTGTACTGCACTTCGGGATTTGTTCATTATTATAGAGAAGAACTTTTATTGAGAAATTCCTAATTTCTCAAAAATCTCG
>Ga0209541_10005674_pt1 | contig 21667 bp, 19 predicted proteins | sample RifCSPlowO2_01_FD_184027 | JGI IMG/M metagenome (GOLD analysis project Ga0209541, IMG submission 184027) | Groundwater microbial communities from Rifle, Colorado - Rifle CSP2_plank lowO2_0.1 (SPAdes) (version 2) | ecosystem: Environmental > Aquatic > Deep subsurface > Groundwater | place...
TCGTATGTACCTCGCGTGTTGTATGTATAGGTGCCGGAAGTATCTGTCCGTCCTCCCCATTCACCCGGAACATCATTTTGAATGCTTGAGCCACTGACATACCAGAAATACGGCAAGCCGCTCGGCACGGAGGAAACCGCCCAATAGACACTCTCGCCCTCGGTAATAGTTTTGGCATTATTGCTTGCGCCGCTTGCGGTGAGTTGGCAAGTGGTGGCTGTCGGCTGTGCCGAACATTGCGCATTTGCCCCGCCGTTGCTTCCAGCACAAGTCCAATTCCATGGTCCAGAACCACTTACGGAAGAAGCAGTGCCAGTTTCGCAGATTGTTCCAGAAGGGGCAGAAGAAAGTATTGCTCCGTCCGGAGGTTTCTGACATGTTCCATTAACTGGTGTAACCGGTGTTTGGGGTTGAGAAGACACAACGTAATTTACGGTAACAGTTTCAGAAGAGGGATTAACGACTGTGGCATTTTCCCCAGTGGCTTGAACTTGAAAAGTTGCCGAACCGGAAGTTCCTGGATTACCGATAACAGAAACTGAAAAAGGCTTATTTGTCGTAACACTCTGTCCTATAGGACATTGTATAGAAATACTATATTTAAACAAAGTTTCGGAAATATATGGGCAATCCGTAATCGTAAAACTTCCCCCATTCGTCGTATTAACATTTGAAATAACACCTGAACCCGTTGGCGCGCTAGGACTAAGGTCAAACTGATTTTGAATTAAAGAATTTGTAGAAACCGCGAGACTGGCTGTTTTGACCGTGCGGGTGGTCATAGCCAAAAAATCCAGTTTGGCATCGTCGTCAAGATTGAAATAAATGCCGGTGATTACTCTACCCGAAGGAGCGCGAGCCACGGCCTTAAGCTCGCCCGGAACATTATATCCGCGGGAAGAGCAACTACCGTTGTATTGGTATCCGATTAACTTGGTTTGGAGATTTATATATTCCTGATAAAAACACTCATCGGGCGGAGAATCGTTATTGCCGGGTTTGCCACCAGATGTATCGGCTCCCCATGTCCAACCGGTTACAATATCGCCGGAAACTGGATTAAAATATTTTATATTTGCGCTTCTTCCCGAGTCGGGAGCGCCCGCCGAGCAATATGTCATCCGCCAAGTAAAGTCGGCAAATCTAAAGTCCACGGAGCCGTCGGCATTAATCGGAGCTGTCTGAATCCCAATGACACATTTGTGGTCATCGGAGCCGTAACCAATAGCGGTAAGCCCGTATCCTTCGGGAATTGTTTGTATCTCGCCTGCGGAAGATGGATTATTTACTCCCCATTGTCCATAGTCGGCATATGCCGGTGTGGCAAAGGTCAAAAGCGACAGAAAAGCAAGAATTGACAGAAAAATATTACGAATTTTTATTGTCATTGTTTTTTATTTATATCGGAAACAACTAAACTGACGCTGACCATATTTTCAAACTGGTTCTGGTTGACAATGCGAACGGTCATCAGTTGTTCCGTTGAACCGGAAATTTTATTGCCGGACATATTATAGACCTTGCCAGAGACATTATCTTTGTCCAAAGTAACAGTATATCCGTTCTTTGTCAGATAGGCTTCAAAAGCGTTTGCCGAAGCCAGAGCGTTTGTGTCCGTTATATACGCATACGTCGCTTGGGTATGACGGATATCGTCGGCATCTTTATTTTCTTCCACTGTTTCAATGTAGCTTTCAAGCACTTTCAAAGGGTTTTTGTCAATCGGCAAGCCGGAAAGACCTGGCGGAATGACTTCTCCCAATTCTTCACGGCTACGACCGGCATCTTTCGGAATGGAAGCGCCTATCGGATTGTCGTTTTTATCGGTTTTATGGACCCTGCAAAATTCCGGAGGGCATATTTCAGATTGAGAAAACAGCCAGATATGAAAATACTTTGCCGCCAAAAATAATATACCTCCAAAAACTGCGACATATAAAATTACCTTAAACAAACGATTCATATTGGATATAGTATAGGTCGTATTGATTATAATCGCAACATTTTTATCCACAAAAAAATGCCGGGGAAGCATTTGCTCTCCGACATCCTGTCTGAGAGCAAATGCTCTCAGATGACAATGTACTAAAACGTAGTCCCGCTGGAAAAAGTGGAACCACTCATCGGTATGCTCATGACGGCAATCAATTGGTCAGAGCTAACCTCAATCAGCCCTCCGCTCCAGTTCGCCTTGAGTTCGGGCGCAAGTTCAGTGATGAACTTCGCCACCTGACCTCCGGGTGGAATGGAGATACTGACTGATGCCACTATCTGACCAGCCATGTTGTGGACCAGCAAACGCACGTTTGCCGGCACATAATTGAAATTACAGATAGCAACACCGATATCGGAATTTTGATTGGCCCGAACGGCCTGAAAACCAAAATTCTTGGAAGGTTCCACCGGAAAAACGGCGGCTTGACCCTCCACCACTCCGTTGGGCTGGTAACTGTACGTTACCTGGACTTTGACGGTATCCTTTCCGTCAACAACACTGACAATAGCGCTCATGGCACCGACAGTAACCGTCGGCTCTGCTGACTGTAACACGTTCGTCCATGAACCCTTTGGCGGAATTTCGCCGGGATTGTACCCGGGAGTCAGTATCAATTCTCCGCTCCTGCGCACAATCGGGGCGTACAGATTTGTACCGTCCTGGTTACCAAACCCATAGGTTACTTGCGCGCCACTGTTCGAGATGTTAGTGGCCACTATGGTGGTCACCCACCCACTACCATAAACAATTTGTGGGAAGGCAATCCGATGCAGATTATCAAACACTTGGCCGAAAGCCAGTGGTGACATGATGCAAAAAACTAGCACAAACAGAACCGAGGAAACAAGAACTTTTTTCATAGACACCTTTCTGGCCTTTTTGGCCGAATTGAATTTTGAATTTTAGTGCGTTGTCAAAAAACAGAACGATACAAACTGTCCTATGTCAATGCTATCACACTCCCCCATTTCCTGTCAAACCAAATATGTAAATACTGTGTATAAACTGTTAATAACAATGAGTATATCTTGATTTTATTGATTTTATTGATTTTTATTTATATCAGAAAAAATCATACTGATAGTGACAATATTTTCAAATTGATTTTGAGTTGCAACACTTACGGTTATAGATTCATTTATATTGTCACTCTTTTTAATACCAGATATTGTAAAGTTAGTTGGCTTAGAATTTTCTTTATACAAAGTAACATCATAACCTTCTGCTTTTAAATATTTTTCAAAATTTAGAGAAATAACCGTGGAACTTTGGGAAGTAATATAAGAATAAGTTATTTGCCGATGAGCTTCCTCCTCTAGAGTACCTGCCACACTTTCCAAATAACTACTGATTATTTTCAGAGGTTTCGGGTCTACTGGCAACTTTGACGGAAATCCGGTAGGAGGGATATTGCCAAAATCTTGGTGGACACGACCTTCCTCGTTATTGGGTGTGCTCATAGTCTGACCATCTGTGCTAACAGTGTATGTGCATTTATCCGGAGGACAAACTTCGTGACCGAAAGGTCCGAGATTAAAAAAATTTAATTGCTAGAAAAACAGCTAGAAGAATCACAATTGAAATAAAAATTTTAGAGTTCCGACTCATTTATATATTATACTCTAGCGGATTTTGAAAGACAATTATTTTATCCACAAAATTTTATTGTCCTAGTTACAGCCACTTTACAATATCGAGCTGTAATATATACTTATCTATAGAAATCATGGGTAGCCAGACTGTGATTTACTTTAGCTCTCGGAAAGGAGGTGAGATTATGGGAATTATCAGCAATTTCTTTGGTATGAGCAAGGAACAAGCTGACCGAGATGTGGACAAGGGACACGCCGAACCTCGCAACGATGCGGAGGATGCGGCAGCGTTTGACTACTGTAACGAAGCACTCGAAACTGGGAACGACCCTATCCCAAGCGGAAATGAATCGAGTGAGAAGTAAGAAGAAAAGGTCGGTAGGTGAAAACTTACCGACCCTTTAATAATAATGAAAATATGTTTGATAAAAAATCTGAAAAAGAATTAAAAATGGTCGAAAACGCTTTGCAGGATGAACAGAGCAAGGGTGATTTTAAAGAATACCTAAGACCGCTTGTAGAAGATATAGCTGATAAATTTGTAAACAATGATCACGCTAAAGGAATATCTCGAAGAAAGTTGATTGAAGCTGGATGGACTCATTTTGATTTTGCATTAAAAAAATATAAAATGAGAGCAGATTTAATACTGGAGAATAAAAAGGATGTCTTCTTCTTCAGCACTTATTTCACTTGGTATATAAGACAGGGAATTGTTGAGTATTTAAATTCTCTTAAAAAGACCCGAAACTAAAATATTTAATAATTTTTATTATAAAAAATGCCAAGAAGCATTTGCTTCCGGCATGTTCCCCAGAAGCAAATGCTTCTGGGGTGCAACGCACTAATTCTGTGGTAACGGGAACGTCGTTCCCGAGGAGAAGGTAAAGTTTCCTTCCATATTTACCGTCGTCTGAAGTGTCATCCCGGCAATCGGCACATCAGAAGTGACTTCCACCAGTCCTCCAGACCAGTTTGAGGGTAGAGTGGTCATTTCTCCAAGAAACTTGGCTATCTGGCCGTAGGGCACAATGGTTAGAGGAAAAGAAGCGACCTCTTGTCCCATTCTGTTTCGTCCCCTAAAAGTAAGATTGGCAGTCCTGCCTGTGGCGTTTGTGATAGCCACTCCTGTTCGCAACTCATCTTGGTCTGGCTCAATAGAGCGTACTGCGTGAAAGCCAAAGCCCATGGAAGGTTCGTTTACAGAAACCGCGGCCTGACCCAGGACTGTGCCGTAAGGAGCGTAACTGTACTGCATGGAAACCTGTACAGCATTTTGCCCACTTACACTCCGTGTGATTATGGCTCCAAGACTTCCAACCACAGGTGTTAAGCTGGGCGAAGTGAGAGTAACTTGGACAGAACCCCCCGGAGGTATACCGCCTGGGTTGTAACCAGTGGAATTCCAAAACAGCTGCGGAAATCTGGCATCGGTCAACTTCACAAGAAGTGTTGAGCCATCTTGCATGCCGAAAGACAACACCACCTGGGTAGGAGTGGACGACACATTGGTAATGGTAACATCCGTCCTGTACCCCCCACCTATAACAAGCTGTGGACCGTAAAGTCCAACATGTCCTGGCAACCAAAACGTCATCTGCCCGTTAGCCATAGTCGGTACCAGAAAGTACGCCAACACGAACACGAATGTCAATAACTTCTTCATGGAACCTCCTCTGGCCTTTTGGCCGAATTTTGAATTTGAATTTTAGTGCGTTGTCAAAAAACAGAACGATACAAACTGTCCTATGTCAATGCTATCACACTCCCCCATTTCCTGTCAAACCAAATATGTAAATACTGTGTATAAACTGTTAATAACAATGAGTATATCTTGATTTTATTGATTTTATTGATTTTTATTTATATCAGAAAAAATCATACTGATAGTGACAATATTTTCAAATTGATTTTGAGTTGCAACACTTACGGTTATAGATTCATTTATATTGTCACTCTTTTTAATACCAGATATTGTAAAGTTAGTTGGCTTAGAATTTTCTTTATACAAAGTAACATCATAACCTTCTGCTTTTAAATATTTTTCAAAATTTAGAGAAATAACCGTGGAACTTTGGGAAGTAATATAAGAATAAGTTATTTGCCGATGAGCTTCCTCCTCTAGAGTACCTGCCACACTTTCCAAATAACTACTGATTATTTTCAGAGGTTTCGGGTCTACTGGCAACTTTGACGGAAATCCGGTAGGAGGGATATTGCCAAAATCTTGGTGGACACGACCTTCCTCGTTATTGGGTGTGCTCATAGTCTGACCATCTGTGCTAACAGTGTATGTGCATTTATCCGGAGGACAAACTTCGTGACCGAAAGGTCCGAGATTAAAAAAATTTAATTGCTAGAAAAACAGCTAGAAGAATCACAATTGAAATAAAAATTTTAGAGTTCCGACTCATTTATATATTATACTCTAGCGGATTTTGAAAGACAATTATTTTATCCACAAAATTTTATTGTCCTAGTTACAGCCACTTTACAATATCGAGCTGTAATATATACTTATCTATAGAAATCATGGGTAGCCAGACTGTGATTTACTTTAGCTCTCGGAAAGGAGGTGAGATTATGGGAATTATCAGCAATTTCTTTGGTATGAGCAAGGAACAAGCTGACCGAGATGTGGACAAGGGACACGCCGAACCTCGCAACGATGCGGAGGATGCGGCAGCGTTTGACTACTGTAACGAAGCACTCGAAACTGGGAACGACCCTATCCCAAGCGGAAATGAATCGAGTGAGAAGTAAGAAGAAAAGGTCGGTAGGTGAAAACTTACCGACCCTTTAATAATAATGAAAATATGTTTGATAAAAAATCTGAAAAAGAATTAAAAATGGTCGAAAACGCTTTGCAGGATGAACAGAGCAAGGGTGATTTTAAAGAATACCTAAGACCGCTTGTAGAAGATATAGCTGATAAATTTGTAAACAATGATCACGCTAAAGGAATATCTCGAAGAAAGTTGATTGAAGCTGGATGGACTCATTTTGATTTTGCATTAAAAAAATATAAAATGAGAGCAGATTTAATACTGGAGAATAAAAAGGATGTCTTCTTCTTCAGCACTTATTTCACTTGGTATATAAGACAGGGAATTGTTGAGTATTTAAATTCTCTTAAAAAGACCCGAAACTAAAATATTTAATAATTTTTATTATAAAAAATGCCAAGAAGCATTTGCTTCCGGCATGTTCCCCAGAAGCAAATGCTTCTGGGGTGCAACGCACTAATTCTGTGGTAACGGGAACGTCGTTCCCGAGGAGAAGGTAAAGTTTCCTTCCATATTTACCGTCGTCTGAAGTGTCATCCCGGCAATCGGCACATCAGAAGTGACTTCCACCAGTCCTCCAGACCAGTTTGAGGGTAGAGTGGTCATTTCTCCAAGAAACTTGGCTATCTGGCCGTAGGGCACAATGGTTAGAGGAAAAGAAGCGACCTCTTGTCCCATTCTGTTTCGTCCCCTAAAAGTAAGATTGGCAGTCCTGCCTGTGGCGTTTGTGATAGCCACTCCTGTTCGCAACTCATCTTGGTCTGGCTCAATAGAGCGTACTGCGTGAAAGCCAAAGCCCATGGAAGGTTCGTTTACAGAAACCGCGGCCTGACCCAGGACTGTGCCGTAAGGAGCGTAACTGTACTGCATGGAAACCTGTACAGCATTTTGCCCACTTACACTCCGTGTGATTATGGCTCCAAGACTTCCAACCACAGGTGTTAAGCTGGGCGAAGTGAGAGTAACTTGGACAGAACCCCCCGGAGGTATACCGCCTGGGTTGTAACCAGTGGAATTCCAAAACAGCTGCGGAAATCTGGCATCGGTCAACTTCACAAGAAGTGTTGAGCCATCTTGCATGCCGAAAGACAACACCACCTGGGTAGGAGTGGACGACACATTGGTAATGGTAACATCCGTCCTGTACCCCCCACCTATAACAAGCTGTGGACCGTAAAGTCCAACATGTCCTGGCAACCAAAACGTCATCTGCCCGTTAGCCATAGTCGGTACCAGAAAGTACGCCAACACGAACACGAATGTCAATAACTTCTTCATGGAACCTCCTCTGGCCTTTTGGCCGAATTTTGAATTTGAATTTTAGTGCGTTGTCAAAAAACAGAACGATACAAACTGTCCTATGTCAATGCTATCACACTCCCCCATTTCCTGTCAAACCAAATATGTAAATACTGTGTATAAACTGTTAATAACATGTCTATAAACAGGGATTTTTTAGATAATTCCCTTGAGTCAGAGCATTGACAACATAAATAGTCGGAGTAGCATTATTTATAAGGTCAGTGGGAACCTGGCCATGATTTGTTTTAGTTCTCGGAAAGGAGGTGAAAACAAATGAAAGCATCTGCAAAACCCCAAGTACCCAAAAGGTTGCTTGGAAGAATTGATGAGGATGGATTTCGTGTCTCCTCGCTTACCTTCATCAAAGACAAGTATCGTTCATGCGTCGCCGTCAAAATGAGAAAAGGTAAGATCCAAGTGAGAGACACGAAGGATCCTAGCAAAACAACTCTTGCCTACACCCCTGCCGAATGGAAAGCATTCATCGATGGAGTGAAAGGTGGTGAGTTCGATTTGTGAGTTTTGGCGAAGGGTGGGACGTAAAGTCCCGCCCTCTATTTATTTTACTTATGAAAATACAAGCAATAACAAAGAAAGATAAGTTTTTATATGGAGACTTTTTAAAAAACAAGAAAGCAAAAACACTCGTAGTGTTTTTAAGTGGACTTTCTGGAAGCAGAGAACTTCCTCTTTTTAAATCTATTAGCACCGAATTTTTAAAGAAAGGTTTTAGTACAGTGAGATTTAACTTTTGTACAGATAGTGACGATACATATAAGAAATCCGATGCTTTTAAAACTATCGATATGTCATTTTCAGTTTACATAAAAGAATTAAAAAATATTGTAGATTCACTAAATTATTCCAAAATAGTGCTTATTGGGCATAGTTTTGGCGCCATAATAGCAATGTTATTTTTGAAAAAATATAAAAAATATGCAAAAAATATAAAACTTGTTTTGTGGGACCCAAGTCGCTTACCGTGGCCTAAAAAATACGTGGATATGGAGAAAAACTTATTAAAAATAATGAGTAAAACCCTCTATAATGAGGTAATACGTGCAAATAGTGTAAAAATATTTAAGTCATTAAATCAGAAATCTTGTATCATTTCTGCAAAAGATGGTGGAGACAAAGATGCCAAGAAATACGCTTCACAAACAAAAAATAGAGGGGCTACAAAACTGTATGTTATAAAAAATACTGGGCACTGTTTTGAAGGAGCAAAAGCTCAGAAAGAACTGGTTGAGAAAACTTTATCTTTTATACAATAGATAAGTTATAAACGAGATTAGATATTTTTCAATCAAACCCCACTCCGTGATAACAAAGTTTCTACAGTTCTCAAGGCAATCTTTATATCCAGCCAGAATGAACGGTTTTTGATATAAAACAGGTCGTAGGAGAGCTTTGTTTTGGTCTGTTCATAATCTGTGGAAAACTTGGGGACTACTTTTTGATAAAGCTGTGCCCAGCCGGAAAGACCTGGTTTTATAAGATGTCTGACATTATAAAAAGAAATCTCTTTTTCATAAAGATGAACCAAGTTTGGTAATTCAGGGCGTGGACCAATAAGAGAGATATCGCCTTTCAAAACATTCCAGAGTTGAGGAAGTTCATCAATACGTGATGCTCGAAGAAATTTCCCCACCCGTGTTACTTTGTTTTCCCTGCCTTGCTCGCCTTCCCCACTGTCGTCCACCGACATAGTGCGAAACTTTATGATTTTGATTTCTTGATTGTTCTGTCCGACGCGCTCCTGCCAAATGAAAATATTTCCTCCATCATCAAACTTCACGGCAATATATACAAATGGATATAGTAAGAAAGAAATAAGACCGAGGAAAAAAGACAAAACAATATCCATTATCCTTTTCAGAAAGTCGTATGTAAACTTTGGAGAGACGGAAATATTTTCCAAAAACCAGCTGTAGGTTATAAGCGACAATGGAATCCTGTCAAAAATATCTTCATATATGCGATGCGAATCTATGAAACGAACTTTTGAAAAAATCAGATTGTAGAGATGTGGCAAGAGAGGAGTTATTTCTTGGTGAGAAAAGTCCACAGCAATAATTTTTATATTATTTGAGTAGATTGGTGTAATAATTTCATTTTGAATATCAATACCATCTATTTCGCTAAGGTCCACAGACGAAACAAATGAAAGTCCGTAGCGGGGATTATCATTTACTTCTTCCAAAAGCTCTTTCATTTCTAGTCCAGAACCAATAAGAAGGGCTGATTCCCTATGGCCACGACTAACCAATGACAGACCATAAAGACGCCACAAAAGGACACAGATAAAAGAAACAAAAAGATAAACAAAGAGAAGAGTTTTCGGGGTAATGCCGAAGATTGGAAGTGCGTAGAAAAATATTATAGCAAAGGTGCTATTGATGAGCTGGGCGCTCCAAATAACATTCGGCAGTTTGCTTTTCAGTATCAGGGTATGTTTTTCGTAGAGACCAGCAATAAAATAAACCAGAAACCAAACCGCAAACAAAATAGAAAAAGGGATAAGATGTTTGATGAATATATCCACCGACGGCAAAGTGGCAAAACGGATATAGAGGGCAATCCAAAGAGAAAAACTAAAGAAAAATATGTCGCCGAAAAATAGAATTACGGCTTCTTTTTTACTTAGACCACTCATAGAAAGTAGTAGGATTATATGCTAAAATGACCAAGTATGCAACCCGGTAGTAGATTTTGGCATAGCGCTTTGCGCCGTTCCGATTGTATCGGAACAATGCCAAAATTCACTACCGGGTGCAACCCATAAAATATGTCTGAAAATCGAAAAAAAATATGTTTTGCAATCACCAAAGGCAACTGGGGAGGCGCTCAGAGATACGTCTACGACCTAGCAACTAGTCTGCCGAAAGACCAATTTGAAGCAGTTGTTATTTGTGGCAAAGGCGAAACTCTGCCAAAAAAACTGGAGGAAGCTCATGTCAAAACATACAGACTACCGTATCTCTCGCGAAACATATCTATTATTTCTGAAATAAGAAGTTCTTGGAATTTATTGAAAACTGTATATAAAGAACGTCCAGATGTCCTGCATTTGAATAGTCCAAAAGCTGCCGGCTTTGGAGCTGTTGCTGGACGACTCTGTGGAGTGAATAAAATAATTTATACGGTTCACGGTTTTGCATTTAACGAAGATAGAAATTTTTTCAGTAAATCGATTATTTCATTCTTTTCTTGGGTTACTATTTTGCTTTCTCATAAAACCATTGTTATAGCGAAAAGAGAGGAAAAACAAGTCCTGGCAATGCCTTTCGTAAAAAACAAAGTCATCTTAATTCATAACGGCATTGAAAAAATAGATTTCAAAGAAAAAAATATAGCCAGAGGAGAACTTTTAACACGCATTGGTGAGAGCTTTAGACTCTCACTGACTCTAGAGACACTCTGGCTTGGAACAATCGCTGAACTACATAAAAATAAAGGTTTGGAATATGTAATTCCAGCTCTTTTTAAAATAACTACTCCATTTGTATTTTTCATTATAGGTGAAGGCGAAGAAAGAGAAAATCTAGAAACTCTTGTGGCAAAATATAATCTACAGGAAAAAATTTTTCTAATAGGTTTTATGGAAAAGGCAAATCAATATCTGAAGGCATTTGATATTTTTACACTTACTTCAACTAAAGAGGGTTTACCTTATACTCTTATTGAAGCCGGACAAGCGGGAGTCCCCTCAATTGCAAGCAGTGTTGGAGGAATTCCAGATATCATAGAAAATGGAGTAAACGGAATTCTGGTAACCACGGCAAGGTCAGGAGAAATTACTCGAGCGATAGAATATCTCGTCCAAAATCCGGACAAACAAAAAGAATTTGGTCAAAATTTAAAACAAAAAGTGTTAAGGGACTTCTCTATTGAACAAATGCTGGAAAAAACCATTTCGCTTTATAAAAAACAATTTTAAATTCTAAATTTTAAGTTTTAAATGAATGTTTTAATTTTAAAATTTGAATTTTTGATTTGATTTAAAATTTAGAACTTAAAATTTTTTGCATTTAGACACCTACCATCTCATTTCCCGCCATTCCCTTGTGCACTGGCCTAGAATGTTTTCTCATACCCATAAGTATTCCTAAACCAATAAATTCTGTTAGCAAATGACTGCCTCCATAACTCATAAAAGGCAGTGTATTTCCTGTCACCGGCAGAAGCCCTATATTCATGCCAATATGAATAATGGTGTGAATAAAAAAAAGAATAGAGAGGCCTACTCCAAATAAAATCTCAAAGTTACTGCCGCCGCGAAATGAAATAGATAGCATCCGCCAAAAAATCATGCCGTACAAAATAAATAAAAGCATGACACCAACAAATCCCCACTCTTCGGCAAAAGCGGCAAATATAAAATCGGTCTGATACTCCGGCAAAAATTGAAGTTTGCTCTGGGTGCCGTATCCTATTCCTTTGCCTAAAACCTGCCCTGAACCAACAGTAATGGTAGACTGATAAGCAGTATAGCCAGAACCGCGAATATCGTAGAGTGGATGTATAAAATTTTTTATGCGGTCTTTTTGATACGGCTTGAATACTCCAAACCAAAGCCCGCCAAAAGCCATGAGCCCTGAAAGAAAGACCACAAGTAAATGTTTTTTGGAGATACCAGAAACGAGAACTATGCCAAGCCATAAAAAAAAGATAATAATGGCCGAGCCAAAATCCGGTTGTAAAAAAACTAGAAGAAAAATAACGAAAACATAAAATCCAGAAACCAGAATATGTCTCACTCGGGCTATTTCTATGTGCCTACGTGAGAAATATTTGGCCAAGATAAGTATGACCACTAGCTTGACCGGGTCAGTCGGTTGAAAAGAAAAAGTTCCCAGATCAAACCAGCTCTGAGAACCCTTGAAAACACTACCGAAAATAAATAAAAAAGACAAGGTCAGAGTAGACAACAGAAATAAGCTGACAATAATTTTGGTATTTTTCAAAAAACTCCAGTCTATGGTACTGGCAATAAAAAAAACGGCCAGAGAAATACCAAACCATATGCTCTGGCGCTCAAAAAATCTGCTGGTGGCCGTGAAAGAATTCATTGTAATGAGCCCTGCAAATGTTACCATGCAAACAGAAAGAAACAGCACCCAGTCAATATTTCTGAAAAGATTCTTAAAAAATGAAAGTGGCATACCTTTGAATACTTATGGGAAGCGATACATCACTGTAACGACACTTGCATCCCGCTCAAATGAACGTGGCCATGTGAAAACAAAATCCTGACTAGTGCGACTTTTAAGACTGTCTACAAAAGTTTCCGAAGCAGCAATAACATTTTCGTCTTTATCAAATACAAACACAGTAATACGAACTTCAGAAACATCTTCCAAAGAACTATTCAAAATAGTACCTGTAATGCGTGGCGAGGTCGTAGTAGCCAAAAGTTCAGAATGTGACAGAGATATCTGTGGCTCTTTTGTTGTATCCTTTTCCCATGGAGAAAAAGAGGTAAAGTTAAGTTCGGCAGATTTCGGCTTTTGGTTTTTTAGTATAATTCCTGTTTCAAATATGGCAAATTTTTTATTTTTTGGAATAGAAGTCGTGCCTTCTTTGATTGTAATCAATTTATTATTTGCATCGAAAATTTTGAACTGGTATCCAGCTTTTGTGTTTTTAGAATTGATGTTTGGGTTTTGAACAAATGCCACGGCAGTATAAACATCGCCGGAAATGTTAAAGATTTTAGCCCACAGAACAACCGGCTTCAAAGCGTCAGAGGTACAGAGTTTCAAACAACTTCCTCCACAATCAACCCCAGTTTCATCGCCGTTTTTGACGCCATCGCTACAAGTCGGCGTACGATAAAAAACTCGCCAAAATAATCCAGCGGCTATGAACGCAATAACCAAAATAAAACTACCTCCATATATAAAACGTCTTTTAATTGACCACGATACCATAGGTTAATTATAACAAAAAAAGTGGGCGCCCGTAAGCGCCCACTTTTGTAAAATCCTGCCAAAATCAATTGTATAAGATTTATGCATATGCATAAATCTTATACATTCAAAAATACAAATCAACGAAGAGGTATAAAAACCTAAAAAGTTTTGGATTGAAAACTAAGTTCTGGCGGCTAGCTACTCCTCCTACAGAGACTGTACACCTTTCGCATCTTGAAGGATGCTCAAGGTTCTTCGGTCGGGTCCCAAATCCCAACCTCAGCCCGTTGCCAGTATCATCAGCACTATCGGGCTTAACCCCAGTAGTAGAAATTTGAAAAGTTGAATGCTTTGTTCTGGCGGCTAGCTACTTGTCCTACTTATTTTTTTATTATATACATAAAATTTACGCATATGCGTAAATCTTATGTATATAATAGTGAACCAGAGGTACTATAAGTCGAGGGTTGCGTGATCGGGTGTGACCAAAAAATCGATAGCTTTGTTCTGGCGCCTACCTACTTTCCCACAGAGTAGTATCATCGGCACTACAGGGCTTAACTTCGGTGTTCGGAATGAGAACCGGTGTGACCCCTGCGTTGAGGCACCAAAACAAAGCTATCGATTTTTTAAAGACCAAAACTAAATTTTCAATTTATCCGCACACTAACTTTGTTATTAATTGCATCTTGCGCGAAGCGCAATAGCAGAGTTAGTGTGCGGATGTACGGAAACTGAAGGAAGAGCCCGAGCGTATGTTACCGCGGCTGCGTGCATACGCTCGGGTCTTTCGGAAAACTGATGGTAATTTGTATACCCGTCATACACACCGCGAATGTGTACACCCTTGCCGGGTCCGCTAGACCAACCCATACCGTTTCATAAATCAAAACGAACGAGTAGGAACTCCACGTATTTCACCACATTGGCTATAAACGACACTCCGATTTCCACGGAGAATTCACGCCGCCTTTCAGTTTTCCGAAATCAAAGAACAAGAGTTTTCACTCTTCTTTCAATTTCTGTAAGTAACGTAAAAGTGTAAACATCATGGAATTCATTCCATGTAACAGGACAAAGTATGTGATTGTTAAATTTCCTAATAGAAATCGGCTAATTAGTACACCTCGGCTGAACACATTACTGTGCTTACACCTAGTGCCTATCACGTGATCATCTCTCACGGGCCTGTGCGGGACTCCATTCATCCGACTAATGCAAAATCCCGCTCTTTCGTCGCCTGCTAGACTTTCTCTCGAAAAAACTTTCATCGTATTTCTAATACGCTTTAAATTTTTTCTTGTTCCAAGTCTTCGCATTCGATCAAAATATCAAAATTTTTCTATTACTCGTCTGAATGGAGTCCCGCGCGATTCCTAATCTTGAAGTTGGCTTCACTCTTAGATGCTTTCAGAGTTTATCCGTTCCCGACTTAGCTACTCTGCGGTGCCCTTGGCAGGACAGCAGACACACCAGAGGTCAGTTCACCCCGGTCCTCTCGTACTAGGGGCAAATCTTCTCAAGAATCAACGCCTACAGTAGATAGGAGACCAACCTGTCTCACGCTTCTTTTCCAACATTGCTGTTGGGAATGGACTATACGTTCGTTACATTAATAACGGTATGGCTGTAGTCTCTACGGACCCATATAATGAGTCCTCGGTATTGTCCAATTTAGATTTTGGGTTTTACCGATTTAGCCACACTTCTCTAAACATTTCTGTTTAGCCGCCGTGAATTTTTGGTTGATCTCAATTTTATAACAGTTTTCATTTTCCTCTGAGGATTCAGATTGCTCCTTTACCAAGATTGACAAAACTTAATTTGTATTTGGTAATGGGACGGTCTGAACCCAGCTCCGTTTTTATTCCATTATTACTAATGGCACAGACTATATCTTTGCCCTTCTGTCACCCAACAGAGTAGGGTACTAGCGTATTATAGAGTTTAGATTTCCGTGACTGCATCTCTATCTTCAATAGCAGAGTGTGTTATTTCTGCCATATTCAGTCGTTACGGGGAAAAGTTAGGGATTTTATAGTAAAACTGCGGCAATATAAAACTTTTGATAATCATCTTTAGTTTTTTAGTGCTTTCAGTGTCAATTCGTATTCTGTATAATTGCACACCATTGCTTTTACTATGACTGTTCACGGTCACATGAAATCCGTAGACATCATGCAGGACTTGTGAAAGTTTTTCCTGTTCTTCAAAAGAAAAAGATTGAGTGTTGAGAAAGACAGCGTTGTGATTCTTATTTCCATCATCCATAAGCCACACGGCCAATGCAAGCGGAGATTTCCGCAACAACAAATCAATATTTTCTGGTATAATTTTTGTCCCATTTTTATAGAACATATGATACAAATCAGAAAATATTTCATTGGTTAATGTTTGGAATCTCCAAGAAATAGTTTTTCTACTTCTGTCTCTATGATATATTCTCTCTTCTCTCCATGGTGGAGTACGGACGAATCTTTTAAGCTTTTCATATTTCCACAAGACATAGTCTTTTTGCTTTTCGCTATGAGAAACAGAAAATGCTGGGAATTTGGTCTTCCCTATTATTCGTAAACATCCGTCACCCAAAAGTGAACCGATAAGAATATCTCTTTCTTCTTTTGATAACATAAATTCCTAACTAGTCTTCCCTCGGTATTACCTTCATGCCTTTATTGGTATAAAGAGTAAGGCTCCACCGATATTAGCTAGAGTAGTATGTTTACATTATAACATGTAAACATATTGGCTCGCTCCAAACGTTACTGTCTGGACACGTGAATTCTCGCGTAAGATTTTAAATGGCGAACAGCCATACGCTTGGGAGCTTCTTCACCCCCGCGCTATCTTGAGCCGACATCGAGGTGCCGAACTGTGCCGTCGCTATGGACGCTTAGGCACAACCAGCCTGTTCATTTCTGTATTAACAGGTGTTTGGCTGGTGAATAGACTATATCATCACCCTGACAAATATTTTTATATTTGGAAGGGGACGGCGTGTTAGCGTAAAACTGTGTTCGAAGCAGAATTACACTTCGTTCCAATCTTTCAAATATTTGAAAGATATAAATATAATATTCTCAATTTTTAGTTGTAAGAAATTACATTCGTCGCCATTGCGACAGAACAAGTCGTTACAGGGTCAACCCTTCGATTTCTCTCAGGGCGACTTCCCACGGGATTGCGCACTCTAAAACCCATTTCTGGGAGACCTGTGCGTGTCAACCGTTATAAGCCGTTTGTATCGTGACTAGATATCACGACATAAGATTGCGCACAAAAAAACTTCCATTTTTCATACGACCTTATTTCTCCGCAAATTACTTCGCGGGAGGACAACAAGACTCTTATTTCAGAGTCCATCCCCAGGGTAGCTTTTATCCTTTGATCTTTGGCCGCCTCTAACACGGACCATCGGCTCACTATGCTCCACTTTCGTGTCTGTTTGTCATGTACGACTTACAGTTAATCCAGCTTATGCCATTACACTATCGACACGGTTTCCATTCGCGTCTAGCTGAACTTAATAGAATCCTCCGTTACCTTTTAGGAGGAGAGCGCCCCACTAAAACTGCCCGCCAGACACTGTCTCTCGTCGTTTTTTCCGCCGAGGTTAGAAAATATAACAAACAAAATGGCTATTTCACTGTCGAGTAGATCTCATCCGAGAACGAAACCATCAAACCTCTCGCCACTATGCTACGTATGCAAGTCATATCCTCAATATCAAGTTGCAGTAAAGCTCCTGGGGTCTTTTCGTCTAACTGCAGGTAACCGGCATCTTCACCGGTATTGTATTTTCACCGAGCAAATCCCCGAGACAGTTCTCCAGTCATTATACCATTCGTGCACGTCGGAACTTACCCGACACAATTCTGTTACTATGAATCTTGTAAGTTAAGATTCTAACTTGCAATTTTTGCAAGCGGTCTGGCGCGAGCCAGACTCTGCATGTCGCCATGCAGTTCAGACTATATCATGTTCTCTAAACAGAACGTTTAGAGACTTTGGCGTGTAGTCGTTGAGGATTCTGGTTAAACATTAAACACCGAGTGTTTAATGTTTAACCAGTCTTTCCTGCTGATTGTCCGCACTAAACAGATTTTCACTACTTGGAGGCAAGGCCTCCAAGTGAGTACTGTCAGATTACACGGAGTTTCCAGCATTTGGCCAAATTTTCAATGAAAATCACTTCTCATTGTCCCAGTCATTTTTAGGAATTTCGCTTTTCGTTTCTTTCTACGAAGGACCATATCTTAATCTTTCTTTCGAAAGATCCATGGCGTTTGGTCTCTGAGGGGTATTATAAACTTCATAGAAGAAGTGAAGAAGAGGTAATGTGATATACACACAAAACCTCCCCTTCACCTGTGAGAAGGATATTGTTTCTAGATACAACCCCTCCCTCCGTCACCCTGTTGAGAAAAAATTCCTCTATGAAGTTTATAATACTTCCCTGCGAATAATCTTGACGCTTTCGTGTCAAAACCTCTTCGCATATAGCCATGTCTTGGACCTGCTATACATCACTGTATAACGAGGCAGCTTTGAATGATTATAATGATTATGTTGTTTAATTGTTTATCAAAGTTTACTTGCGTAAACTTACTATAATAGTCCTAGTCCTTCTGAAACTTTCCGAAGAAAGTCCCAGAACCTTAGGACCGTTCACTTTTTTCTCCTACATTCGTATGTAAGAGTTTTTGTTAGCTCATTGTCGCCAATGAGGTCGGACTATATCATCGTTTTCAAATCGTCGACTTCCAATGATTGACTTGAAACCGTCTTGCGTATAGTCTCTGAGGATTCTTCTGAAGTTACTACATCTGATAATGTGTATTTTCGTTTTCGTCCAATTCCAGGATTAAGTTTTTCTCTTAATTCTAGAATTTTGCGAAATCCTTCATCAGTCAGGTGTCCGCCTACATGCATTATTTCCACAATTTCGGAAAAAATTCTGAAATTGTGTTTTTTGTATGCTGAACGAAAACCATATACTTTGAAGAATGGTAGGATAACATCGTACAGCGAAGCAACATTTGTCACTTCGTAATATACGATACCATCTTTTCTTTCCCGTAATGTTCCACATCCCAAAATATGTTTTATCCATGCGAGGATAACTCTATCTTTTTGGGAGATATTGAACGATGCGGTTAATTTCCAACTTTCTTTATAATCTAACCTCTTTTTGATTGAGACGTTGAAGCTTCCTTCGCCGTCTGTAAATCCTGCGATATAGTTTCCTATATCAACTGGGATATGTTTCATTAAGTGTTTATTAGATTCAGAAGCCTTTCCTGCTGATTGTCTGCGTAATTACATTGTCACTGCTTCTCGATCGAAGCGAGTAGTAATTAACACTTTTTTATTCACATAATTAAATGTGAACCCAGAGTTTCCAGCATTTGGCAAGATTTTTTAACGTAACTACAACAATTATAGTATTGATTTCTATAGTTACGGCCGACATTCACCAGGGCTTATATAGTCAAGCTAAAACCTTGCGGCTCTCACCTCCCATATTTGACCTTCTGGCATTGGTCAGGCATCACCCCCTATACATCCTCTTGCGAGTTCGCAGGGAGCTGTGTTTTTGATAAACAGTTGCCAGAGAAACTTTTGTTGCACCCCTCCCTACTTTTGGCTCAAACGACTTTTCTTTAATCGCTTAAGAAGAGAAACCATAGCACTACCGTGTATCTTTAATTTACCTTCACGCTCGCGGGCATCAGATTCACTTCTATACGCTTCTGCATATATTATAATCCATTGACCACTGTTGCGTGTCGTAAACTTTTTCCCGCGAGCATTATGCTCACGAATTCGTCGTTTGAGATCAGTCGTATATCCAACATATGACTGTCGAGTTACCGAATGTTCCAACATATACACAATATACATACTACTATTCTACCAAAAGTAGGGAGGGGAAGCCTTATTCCGAAGTTACGGCTGCTTTTTTGCCGAGTTCCTTGGGGATCTCTCACTCGTTCGCCTTACTCTACTCGAGCTGACCACCTGTGTCGGTTTGCGGTACGGATTTCATATAGTTATGCTTAGAAAATTTTCTAGGAAGCGCGCTTTGTACAATCCCCTTTGACGTATCGCCGGGTTTCGAAATAGCTCGGATTCCTCATTTAAGAGAGGGCGCGGATTTACCTACGCCACATCCTGACCACACCAACTCAAATCCAATAATGAGCTGTACATACTGCCCTCCGTCCTTCCATCGCACTATACAAAAGTCAGGGAATATTAACCCTGTGTCCATCGGCTGCGGATCTCTCCATTGCCTTAGGCCCGACTAACCCTGCTCTGATTGACATTGAACAGGAAACCTTAGTCTTTCGGCGTAGAGGGTTCTCACCTCTATTGTGGTTACTTGTGCCAACATTCTTACTTCGCAACGCTCCAGCGCGGGTCACCCCTTCGCCTTCAGTGCAGATGCGAATACTCTCCTACCACTCGTGCGAAGCACGAGCGAGTCAAAAGTTAAAAGTTTGTAAAGTTTGTAAAGTAAAATGCATTTGCATCCAACTTTATGGACTTTATAACTTTATGGACTTTATAACTCGTTCGTGCTTCGCACGAATCCTCAGTTTCGGTACTACGTTTAGCCCCGATTATTTGCGGCGCGGAATCTCTTACTGAGTGAGCTGTTACGCTATCTTTAAAGGATGGCTGCTTCTAAGCCAACCTCCTCAGTGTCTGAGAAATTCCACCACCTTAAGCGCACTCAACGTAGATTTAGGGACCTTAAATAGAGATCTAGGCTGTTTCCTTTTTGACGTATGGAGCTTAGCCCCCACCGTCTAACTGCCGTATATTTGGTCTTCCGTATTCGGAGTTTGATAGGTCTCACGAGATTGCTCCCTGTTGAGACCTTCCAGTGCTCTACCCCGGAAGGGTAACTACGACGCTAGCCCAAAAGCTATTTCGGAGAGAACCAGCTATTACCAGGCTCGATTAGCTTTTCACTTCTTATCACAAGTCATCCGATAGTATTGCACGGCTAAACGGTTCGGGCCTCCCAAGAGATTTCTCCCTTGTTCACCCTGCTCATGACAAGCTCGCTCTGGCTTCGGGTCTAATGCGTGCGATAACTATGCAAGCATAGTAAACGCACTATTCATACTCGGTTTCCCTACGACTCCACCCGCCTAAATTTTTCCAGAAAGTTATTTACTTGCATTGATATTCATCACTAAATATTTCAAAAAATATTCAGCAATATTATCTCGAAAAAACTTAGGCGGGCTTAGTCAAACCGCACACATTAACTCGTTGGCTCATTCTTCAATAGGCACGCCGTGACGGACAGCACACTATGTATTATATATTTTGTATTGAGTGATAGACCCGACCTCTCCAGCGAGAGGTCGGGGATTTCACATAAGTTAGGGGTGCTAGGATATTCAAGTTACGAGTTCGCTGTCTAGGAGGTCACGAACTTGCCTGAATAGGGTTGAGATTTCTCTCTCTGAAAAAATCCTGTGCTTGGAAATTTTTCATTTACCTTATGCCCTAGTAACATTAATCCTGCTCCACCAGAGCACTCATCTGCATATATCTTTCACACAATACAGAATATATCCTCCAGTGATTAGCGTTTGCTTTTCCCTTCTTACGATCCATCACTCAATACAAAATACATAACACACACTGTGCTGCCCGCTCCGACTCCTTGTAAGCATATGGTTTCAGGTCTATTTCACTGTCCTTATCGGACTTCTTTTCACCTTTCCCTCACGGTACTAGTTCACTATCGATCTCAAAATGTATTTAGCCTTACCGGTTAGTTCCGGCAGATTCCTCCGAGCCACTCGTGTCTCGAAGTACTCAAGAACAGAAACAAAGAAGATATTGTATTTTTGCGTACGGGACCATTACCCTCTAGGGTCGCGCTTTCCAGCGCATTCTGCTAACACAATATTTTGTAACTTCTCTCACTATAAATAGTAACGTTCCTGCCTTACAACCCCCGCCAAACTTTTTTAAGTATAATCGAGAAAGTTTTTCAGATTCTTTTTGAGATAATTTCTGCCCCAGCCAGTTTTTAAAAACCGTTCTCGG
>Ga0209541_10005675_pt1 | contig 21667 bp, 19 predicted proteins | sample RifCSPlowO2_01_FD_184027 | JGI IMG/M metagenome (GOLD analysis project Ga0209541, IMG submission 184027) | Groundwater microbial communities from Rifle, Colorado - Rifle CSP2_plank lowO2_0.1 (SPAdes) (version 2) | ecosystem: Environmental > Aquatic > Deep subsurface > Groundwater | place...
ATCATCAGAAACAGCAGTTTCTGAGTGCCAGAAAGCGCTATTTCTGAGCATTTCCATCAGTCTATGACTGATGGCAAGCTTCGCTTGCTTTCGACTTCACAAGCTGGAAATGTCAGAAGCGAAGCTTCTGAGCACGCTCAAAAATCTTTGATTTTTGACGATTCTGAGCACTAAGAACCACTAGTCTATGCAAATATTACAAGTAAATCACACCAGTTTTTGACTGGTGGTTCTTTAGGCAAACTTTTTATATTTTCAACTACGCCTAAATACAGGGTGATGACTTATGAATATAATGAAAATAGCTGCTAAAATAGCAGACAAATTCTCAAAACCAGGCGTTGCATACGCGCATTGCGACATACCCTGCGGCATTTATGACCCGCATGCTGCGCAGGTTGCAGCCCATACTGTAGTGAGAATGGCGCAGCTTATTGGCAAGACAGGCGATGACGCCCATGCTGTGGCGAGGTATGCCAAAGTAAAGGAAGAGCATGCAGAGCTGTGCAAACATGAAATAAGGATTATCTGGGGAGACTATTTCAAACCCGAAATGCTGGAGAAGCACAAGGAGCTGCACGGGCTTGTCTGGAATATAATGAAAGCTGCCTCCAAAGCAAGGCAGGAAGCAAGCGCGCAAGCAGCAGAGGAACTTCTTGAGCAAGTGAACAGGTTTGCAGAAATTTTCTGGGAAACCAAGGGCGTAAAGACTTATAAAACAAAAGCCCCTTACCCTACAGAAAAGGAAATAGTCCTGCCAAGGTTGTAAATGCTAAAACGCTACCTCGTAAAAGGCCACAGCATGGAGCCAGCATTTCGCAACGGAGACAAGCTGCTTGTCTCTTCCTTGCTTTTTAAATTAAAAAAAGATGATGTTATTGTATTCAAGAATGGTAATAGGGATTACTTGAAGCGGATAAAGGCAGTATTTGGCAAAAGCGGCTTTTTGGTGACAGGGGATAACAAGGGTCATACCGGCAGTTGGAAGATTGCCCGCAAACAAATAAAAGGAAAGTTATTAATGAAATATTAAGAAGCTGCAAAGAAATTATACAGGAATTATCTCGGCTTATTCAGTTAAACGATAACTTTTTATAAGAGCCTGCAAGTGTTAATAAAATGCCGAAAGTAACCGTTTACACCACGCCAACATGCCCTTGGTGCGTCAAGACCAAAGAGTTTCTTGCAGAGAATAAAATAGAGTTTGAAGAGGTAAATGTTGCTGCAGAGCGGAAAGCAGCCCAGGAAATGTTCCGGAAGTCAGGCCAGATGGGCGTTCCTGTGACAGACATTGACGGCGAAATCATAGTGGGATTTGACAAGGCAAGGCTGAAAAAGGCGCTGAATACGGCATCCTGATTTTCTTGGGCTAGCCGTTATTCACAAAACTTTTATAAACTTCTTCCCGCACTGCTGTTAAGGTAAAATGCCAGCCCTAATGCCATTTGGTATGGTTTTATTATTAAGCGCCGTGCAGTTTTTCAGCGACCGCATAAACATAGAGCGTTCAACCCTAAAGGGGCACATATCATCTTTTGCAGCGGCAATAGCGATAACCTACTTGCTTTTTAATTTCCTTCCTGAAGCATATAAAAAATCAGAAGGCTTAGTGCTGTTTTTCCCTTTAATTTTAGGGTTTGCTCTAATCCACCTGCTTGAGAAATTCTTTTACAAAAAATACTCTTCAAGGTTCTCACTGAAAAAAGCAAAAACATACCATGACGAGCTTCATGCGGTTGTCTTATTCATTTACCATTTTGTTATAGGAGCGGTGCTTATTGGAATCCTTGAAACAAACCTGGTATCCGGACTCCTTTTTATGCCCCCCCTTTTGATGTTCACCACAATAGGCAACTGGTCTTTGCATCACGCATATCTTCAGCAGATTCCTCATAGACGGCTTTTACTGGCATCTTCAACAGTTTTTGGAGCGCTATTTGCAAAGTCTGCAGCCTTCAGCCCTTTAATCGGAAATTTAATGGTTAACTTTACAGCCGGTATTCTGTTGTTCGTTGTGGTAAGGGAGTCAATACCCCAGCCAAAGGAAGGCAACCCGTTCCTTTTTGTTCTGGGAATAGCCCTCTATGGGGCAATGTTATTCTTTCTGCACCAGATGCCTTATTAAGAAGCCCCAAAAACAATGCCAAAGGATAAACTGAAATGCGTCGGCCGGGAAATTCAGCTTGAGGCTGAAATCCTTGTTGGCTTCGTCCCCAAGTATTTGAACCCGGACAGGTGCCTTGGAAGGGCACAGTCATAGCCATTAGACCACCGACGCATTAAAGGGAAAGAACTTTTCCTGTTATTTAAATGTTTTATTGCTGCGGTAATCTCACGTTAAATGGAAAATTGATTTTTTCACATTACCTGTTGCTGTTGCTATCCTAAGTTACAGGCAGGGTATTTATTCCCCCGATTATCGAGGAAGCTATCGCATTGAAGACAACGGTGACTGCAAGCGCTATGAACACATAAACTATCGTGCTTTTCACAAGATTATTGCCGACTGTGTAACGCTCGCTGAGCCTGTCAGAGCCTGACTCAATGCCGTTTATCAGGATGCTCATTATGTAGATAACCTCTATGATATAAACCCCTATGATAATCTGCAGGTAATATGTCGGAACGCCTTCTCCAAAAAGGCTTAATAACCCTGCGGGAATAGTGCTATCTGGTGATAATGCACTTATGTTGGCTATTTGCTTGTTAAGCGAGCCAAGAATCCCCACAATCATTGACGTTATCCCGACAACTATGCCTGCAATTGCAGGAGCCAGGATGCTAACCTGCTGCTTCATGTCTGAAATGATGTCCGCCATCAAATCGCGCAGCCGTTCGTTAACCCGGTGGATGTCCTTAATGTATTCTGAAACGTTTATCAGGGCGGATGACGCCGACTTCGGGCCTTTCCTTGAGCTCTCAAGCAAAACCTTCATTGCGCTCTCAATAACCGGTGAAGGGAAATAGTTAATAGCGCCTGTTTTTGAATCAAAGATAGCTCGTTGGAGGTCCATGCCGCCTTTCCTCATGTTTACGCTTAAAAGGCTGAAGAACTCTCCAGAAGCGGTTCCCTTCATCATATCAGCAACCTTTTCAATAGCAACCTCAACCGGAATCCCGTCGCCAACCCTGTTGCCAAGATGAAACAATGCAGATGCAAACTCGTTCTCAAGCTTCTTTGAGCGCTCCCTTATCTTGAAAACGTTCTGGGAGCGCAGCAAAAAGTAAAGCCCAATGCCAATTCCGAAGGCAAGAGGGACAAACATGCTCAAGACAGAAGCGCCTAAACCGTAAGGCCCGATGAGGCCTCCGTCTGAATACAGTCTGTAATCCAGTAATTTAAACCCAAAGGCGTTTTCAAACGGCTGCTCGCTTAAAAGAACCTGTTCGGATATCGTGAACTGCAACGCCCAGGGAGCCAGCCCAAACAGCAGCATCACACCCCCTGCCAGCAGGCTCAGGAAAAGAGGGCTGATAAGCAGCTCACGATTACCTAACCTTAGCACAATGTTCCTGTATTTCTTCAGGGCAGGAATCTCTTCGGCAATGTCAGCCTCTCCATACCCGGTTGGCCTTTTTGACAGGGTTGTTTTTGTAAGGTAATAAAGGAATATCGGAATGGTCAGATTGTAAAACAGGGCTATGTAAGCAGCAATTGTTAACGGTGCAGTATCAGAAGTCATAAAGCTTGCAACCATTGGCAATATCACCAGTCCTAGAATCGGCAGCACAAGGCCAAGCATGTAAAGCATTGTTATGGGTGATTTTAAGTCATGGGTGTAGCGCAGCATGCGCTCGTAAGTTTCCTCAAGCATGAGGTTCAAGCCCTTGTCAATCATTCCAACCCGCTTGTCCTCTGAAGGCTCATAAAGAGAGCCCTCAAGAAGATGGACAGACTCAATAAACTCTAGGTTCCAGTCCTTCCAGGTTTCCAAATAATTGTCAAGGGACTCCTTTAGCGTCTCATACTTTTCCGTCTCAACATCCCACATCACTTTTTTAAGGTCAAGCGACAACGGCGGAGATAAGCGGTCTGCTGAAAATCTTACTGCCAGTTCAATGTTTGATGTGTGGCGCATGAACGCAGCCATGTAGAATATGCACTGCACCATCTGGTTAGATGCCTGAAGCCTCCAGTTGTTTGCAAAAAAGTCAGGAAGCTTAATCAAAGCAATCATTACTACGAGTCCGATGATGAGGGCGTAGCCCAAAACAAACAGGGAGTTTGTTAAGAACCATGCTGCGCCTCCCAGAATAAGAATCAGGACAAAAACGATAACTGAAAAGCTTACTGTTGCCGAGGGCGTGGTGTTTAAATGGGAAAGGGTTATTAATTTTTTAAGCTCCTCTGTGCGCTTTTTCCCCGGGTTGACCTTCAGAATGCGGCCGCAAAAATTGCAGGCCTTTTCGTAAAGCGTAAGCTTCTTGGGCAGGTTTTCCTTTTTGAACTGCTCGTAGTTTGAAGAATACTTTTTTGCATTGGCAACAACCTTTGACGTTTCTGCATTAAAAGTTGTGTCATTAACTCCAAGTTCCCTGGCAAGCCTTAGACTATACTTTCTTGCCAGCACCTCTTTTTCTTTCTTATCCGCACCCATGTCAAAAACCACTGTTTTTGATCACTCAGAAATCCAACGGATTTCTGATGTTTCTAATCTAACTGACTGTAAGCAGCCTGCACATTGCCTTTCAGCTTTTTCCTAAGCCACTCATTCCAGTTGAAGAATATCCTCTTGTTATCAAGATAGTCTATTTCACTTTTTACCTCGTCTGAAATACGGTGAAACTGGTCGTTTGCAGCAACAACAAAGCCTGCTTCAAGAAGCTCGGGCATCTTGGCCTTTTCAGAGGCAGAGACAATAGCTTCCTTAACTTTTGCCCTTAGCATTATATTGTCCCAAACCGCATCCCAGCTGCCAGCCCACTCCTTGACGTTGGAAGCGATTGACTTCAGAACTTCAGAATCTCCGTTCATAAGTTCAGGGGTTGTTTCAAGCATGTCAGAAGCAGCATCATACTTCATCAAATCAGTAAATCCCTTTTCAGCCAAGGGGTCCTGCTCCCACAGCTTCCCGACTTCTGTGATTTGCACAACCCTTCTTTGCCTGTGCAAGCCGTCAGGGCTCTTAATAGGGTTGGCTACAATTATAACGTCAGTTGCCTTGAATGAAGTTCTCGGAACCCCCAAATCATTGACAACGCGGTCAAACACCCCGTAAGGGCTTTCTCCGTGAATTGTTCCAGCAACCACATTTGCCAAAGCGCCAACGCGCATTGCCTCATACAAAGCGCGGGCCTCGACCGAGCGAACCTCCCCAACAATCAATCCCGAATCCCCCAAGCGGAGAGTTGACCTTATGCCCTCATCAGCGCTAGCTTCCTCTGTCCCTGTTGTCAAAGCCCCTGCAACCTTTAAGGACTGGATATTGTAGTTAAGCTTCTTCAGCGAGGCAACGGGCAGCTCCAGCGTGTCTTCAATTGTAATCAGCCTGTACTTTCTCATGACTTCTGTCATCAGAGCGCCCAGAAAGCTTGTCTTTCCAGCCGAGCGAGTTCCGGCAACAAGCATTGTCCTTGAGCCGTCAATAAGAAAGCTAATCAGCCCTGCAGCTGCAGTGGTTATCATCCTGTTTTTAATAAAAAGCGGCAGTGTCCAGGGCCTGTCACGATGCCTCCTAAAGGCGTAAGCAATGCCACTCGGGTTTAGTGGGCTGGTTATTGCAGCAACTCTTGCCCTTGCTTTAGGCAATACCAGTTCAGTGTCAAGAATCGGGTTTGCCTCGTCAAGCGGCCTGCCTGAGAGCAGGCGCAGCTTTGTTGCCCAAGACTCGCCCTCATTAGAAGTAGGAACAATGTTTGTAATGCAGTCGTCGTATTCCTGGTGGACGATGAATGCAGGCATCCTCCCCATAGGGCTGTTGATTGTTATGTCCTGAACCTTTTCATCCTGCAGCAGCACCTCTACCAGACCGAATCCGATAGTATACCTAACCAGGATGTTTGCAAGCTCCTCTATCTCTTTCGAGCGCAAACGAATACCTTTGCTTTCAGAAAGCTCGTCAATAAGGTCATTGCCGACATTAAAGAACACCTGCCTCATTCTCTCAGGGTCTATAAACTCGGATTTCTCCGGCTTATGCTCTGAAATTATGTTTCTCGCCTCATCAAGAAGCTCGTAATTGTCTTCGGAAAGCTTGAACTCAGGCGGTATTATGTGGTAAAGTTTCTGAACCGTATTCGGAAGCCTGAAAATAGTCACTCCTGTATCGTTAACCGTATAGCTGTCTATTTCTTCCCCATCAATCGGGAAAGAGGACATCAGCCTGGTGAACATGAAATCCGGCTTTATGGACTGCCTTAGCACTTTCCTGTATATGGAACGCTCGCCATACTTGTAAGGGAACTCCCTAGCAAGGGATATTAATTTGGACGACTCAATAAGCTTTACCGCCCTTCCAAGAAAAGCCGCTGCCATCAAGGAAGCATTGTCTTTCTTTGTCTGCTCTGACTTGTAAAGCGTTTTAAGCTCATAATACGCGGCAAGGGGGTCTGACTTCATTTTTTGATAGAAAATATTTTTCAGCCTAACAAAAAGCGTTGACTTCGAAGTAGCGAAAACAGGTTTCTGGCGAGAGAGCTGAGACTGGATTACTGCAATCTCCCTAAGCATCCTTGTCTGCTCATAATCGTACTCGTAGTCCCTTTTCTGTGAGAGAACAATCCTTGTCGCAGACGGATTTTCGATAAGGGCGTCCAAGACTGCGGCCATGCTTGTCTCGTTATCCTCGATTGAGGGAAAGAAAGGGCATTCCTCGCAGTCAAAGCGCAAAACACTGTCCTCGCCCTCTTTTAAAAACTCATAATCAAGGCATTTATTGGCCATTTTCAACAGCAAAGATTTTTATAGACAACTTTGATTATCCCTGTTACATAGCAAAGTTGTCTAAGAGAACTTTGAACAAAAGTTATAAATAGGCGGTTATTCAAAGTTCTCTATATTAAACTGTTTATTTAAATTATAACCTTTATAAATGTATTGTAGTCAAAATGCCGCAACAAGGATTATTCAGAAGAAAAGCCGCCCCAGAGCCTGAACCTGACAGGAATATTCTTGAGATTACAAGACGATCCAGAATTCTTGAAGAGCGCTATTCAAATCTTGAAAGGCGTTCGCAAGTAGTGGAAGAAAACATGCTGGAGCACCACAAAAAGATTTCCTCTGAAATAAGGCTCCTCAATGACGACGTGGCTGATGTTAAAAAAGCAATTAGCGACTTAAACGAAAAAATCCAGTACCTTGTAGCAGAGCTGCAGGAATTCGCCAGAAAGGATGACGTCCAGGTCATGAAAAAATACATTGACTACTGGGAGCCTCTTAATTTTGTAACCCAAAAGCAGGTTGAGAAAACAGTTCGCGAAATAATTGACGAGAAAAATAAGGAATAAAAACAAAACTTTATTAAAGTAAAAAATTCAGTTGGGATAACATGGCATTGTTTGGCTTGGGAAAGAAAGGAGATGCAGGAGAAACGAAAGTGGCTACGCCAGTTGATGAGATTCTCAGAATGCGCGAGCAGGGCTTTACAAACAACCAGATAGTCCAGGCCCTGCAAAGGAACGGCTATAAGACGCACCAGATTTTTGATGCGATGAACCAGGCAGACCTAAGAAATGCAGGCCCTATTGAAGGTGCGGTTCCTCCAGAGCTAGCGGAACAGCAACCTGCCTCAGAGGCTTCAGGGGAAGAACCACTTCCAGAGCTGGAGGCGCAGCATGAAGCTGCTGCACCGCAGGAAAGCTACGATGAGCGGGTAGAGGAGCTGGCAGAGTCCATAATTGAAGAGAAATGGGAAGACCTCATGAAAGACATAAACAAGTTGCTTGAATGGAAAGAGTCCATGGAAAACAAAATGGCGGCATTAGAGCAAAATCTTAAGGACTTAAGGGGCGACTTCGGAACCTTGCAGAAAAGCGTAATAGGCAAGGTTGCCGAATACGATAAGAGCATGAGAGAAGTGGGAACAGACGTTAAGGCAATGGATGTTGTTTTTCAGAAAGTACTCCCAACACTAACAGAAAATGTTAACGAGCTCTCCAGGCTTACCAGAAAAGCCAAAGGAAAGCAGTAGATTTCCTTGCTATGTCTTTAAACAACAGAATTATGGATAAGAAAATCGTTTTGTTCTTGCTTTTATTGGCTGCAATTTTTGTAGTCGTATTTGCTTACAGCGCCACAGAAAAAAAAGAGGCAACCCGCGAAATTGCTGTCCTTGTAAATGGCCAGCCAATATATGCTTACGAGGTTGATGAGGAGTTTTCAACCTTAAGCCCTGAACAAAGTGGAATCGTTGATACGCTAGGCGTAATTGATTTTCTGATTGAAAAGAAACTGCTGCTTCAGGAGGCTTCTTCAGAAGGCATTGAGGCAACCAAAGAAGAAATTGATGCGCTGTATACCGATGAAGCGGAAGAGCTTATCAATCAGCAAAACCTCACTAAAGAATCCCTTATGAAAAGGCTTTCCGAACAGGCAGCCATAAACAAGCTGCTTGACAAAAAAACAACTGAAAACCTTATCATCAAAAACTCTGAAATAATGCAAATATACGAATCAAACTATAAAAACAAAAACATCTCTTTTGAGGAGGCAGAAAGCGAGATTTTCCTGGCTCTGCTCAACCAGAAAAGAGAGAACCTAAAGGTATCCTACATAAACGAGCTGAAACGCAACGCTGATATTGTTGTTCTCTTCCCGCCTTGAAGTGGAAGGTTTAAAAACCCGCTTAGATTCTCGTTTCGATATGCCTCATCATATTTCCAATTTAGGCGATTCTCTTGTTATTCACTGGAGAGAAGACCAGCCAACAATAAGAACCGTCAAAGAGCAAATTGTTGATAGCGGTTTGGTGAGAGAACTTGTTGGTAGATTAGAAAGTGGCATTGAAGAAGAAGTTGAAGAACGTGGCTTGTATTTAAATCGTTCAGGCGAGGGACACACTTACGTGTGTTTTCTTAGAAGGTTGCCTCCAACAAAGAATGCAAGTACTGAAGCTATTTTGCCTAAATATGAAATTTCGATTAAGCGAGAAGGAAGCGCTTCAGATGCGATAGGGGATGTTTATACAGATGGAATCCCAGACTGGTTGCAGGAATAATTGCTTGAAGGTCAAAGCTCGTTAATTGTCGCTACCGCTATTCTTGTTTCGTTCTGCTTAACTCTGGAGTCCATTGCAATTATATGCTTTACACCTGCAGCCTCCGCTGTCCTTATAAACTCGCGGTCTGCAATGCCGTCGAACACTATTGCATGCACGTTGTTCAGGCCTTTTAGGGTAAGCTGAAGCTCGCTAACCGGGACCTTTCCAAGAATGTTGAGATTCTCATCCAAAAGATATGCCGCCCTTGTTCCTATAAGCTCTTCGGACATTATTTTGAATGCTTCCCTTTCCTTTTCGCTTATAGGAGGCTGCCTCTGCGCTAATATGGTCGGCACAGGTTTGGCAGGGCTAGGCTTAACAGGCTGTTGGTAGGTTTTCTGGAACTGCTGTTGCGGTTTCTGGGCTCCATCGGAACGCTCAAGCCTTACCTGCTGCGGAACAACCCTTGCCCTTAAAGCCTGGTGGATTTCCTTTTTGGTTATTTCCTCCACTTCTTTGCCGTCAGGGGCCTTTGTCACATAGTCAACGTCTGCAATCATCAGGATTGACTTCAATATCAAATCCCCTCCTCTGTCGCCGTCAACGAATACCGTCATTATTTTCCGCTTGCTAAGCTCAATTATCGTTTCCGGGACAGAAGTGCCGTTCATTGCTATTGAGTTCTTTATGCCGTGCCTTAGCAGGTTGATAACGTCAGCCCTGCCTTCCACGACAATCACTTCATCGCCCTCATCCACTAAAGGGCCTGCAGGAAGCCTGTCTTTTCCATACTCCCTTATTTCCATTACGCGAACTGCAAACATAACCTCGTCTGCAAGTTCCTGCGAATCCGGCATTGAGCTGTCAATAAGGCTTTTCAGCAAATCCTTTGCCCTGCTAACAACGTAATTTCTCTTGCTTACCCTGACATCCTCTATCTTTTGCACCTTTATATTTGCATTACACGGGCCGATGCGCTCAATAATCTCGAGAGCAGCGGCAATTATGCTTGTTTCAGCCTTGTCAAGAGAAGAAGGAACGTTAATCATCCCTGAGGTCTTGCCGTTCTTTGTCTCAACATTTACCTCTATTCTCCCAATACGTCCTGAACGCTGCAGTTCGCGAAGCTCAAGCTCAGCTCCAAGCAAGCCTTCGGTCTGGCCAAAAATAGCGCCTATAACGTCCGGCTTGTCAACTACGCCTTCAATGTTTATGCTGGCATTAACTATGTATTTTGATGATACCTGGCTTATTTTTCCCATTTTTATCGCCCCATAATTTTCAAGAAGCAGTATCTGCTACAGGTTCACTTACAAACTCCGACTTTGACGTGAGCAATGAACATGCAAATACCGCTCCAATTCAGAACAAGTCAATACCGATTTATGCTATTTCACTTTCAATCTACATGCAATTATTCACAAAGTGAATAACAAATGATGATGTGATGATTTGACTTGTTCTGCTAAATGTTTAATCATGATTTATGAATCTGCAAGCCCGCACTAACTCCCAGGTTCCTCGCAGGCAATGCCTGAGCTCCCCTGAGTAACGCATTGCGGGCCCAACGCAAAACTGTGGCTCTTTAATCATCTTTTCTCATAAGAGGACCTAATTTTGCGTTTGTTGTGATTAACAACTAAATCTAGGAAGCCAACCTAGTTAATAAATGTTTGCCATATACGCAACTGGCACCACCAGTTATTTTCTATATTGAAAATATATGTTGCTGCCATAGGCGCAAAACCACTACAACTGCTGCGGCAATTAACCTTCGCACTTAACTTGAAAGCGCTATCTGTTGCGGTGAAGTCAACTTGCGTGTTTTGGCTCGCTTACCCTGTCTCACTCCCCTTAGTTGCCAAGCAAAGCGAAGGCAACCTGCGAACGAAGTTAGTTTGACTTGCGTGGGGGAGATGAGACTGGGCATAAGCAAGAACGTTGCCTCGTTTAAGTTCCTCAAAGAGGGGTGCTGAGACCAAAAACAATAAAAAACCGTGAAAGACCTTTTCTGAATAATGGCTGTAAAGTCAACATTAGGGTTTGAAGTGGAATTCTTCCTCATAGACAGCGAAGGCAGGGTAGTATATAACGCAGACAAAATAATAGAAGCTTCAAAGAAGATGGCCCCTGAAGCTGCTATAATACCTGAAATTGCAGAGAACATGCTTGAGCTTGGAAGCACCCCGTCCACAAAGATTTCCGAATCCGCACAGTCGCTTCTTGACAACCTTAACATTGCAGTCAAGGCAGCAAGCGAAGAGAAAACCCTGCTGCTTCCAATGTCAACCTATCCAGGAGACTTTTCCCCGAAAATGAGGGATACAGGGCTTTACAAGATAAAGAAAAAACTTTTTGGAGAAAAATATGATATAACCGGTAAATGCGTTGGTTTCCACCTCCATCACGCCCTGCCCGAAGGAAGCTTTGATGCAACATCAAAAAACCTCAAAGCAGTGCTTAGCAAAAAAACGAAAAAAAGCCTTGTCGAGGCTTATAACCTCTCAATAGCCATAGACCCTGTTTTAACAACATTCATGCAGTCATCCCCCTTCTACCACAGAAAGCACATTGGAAAAGACTCAAGAATTATAGTCTACAGGGGAGGCAAGGCGCTTGGCTATGAAGAAGGGCTATACTCAAAGCACCTTCAGGAGTTTGGAGAGCTTCCCCCATACGAGCTGAATGAAAGCGACTTGCTTGACATGGTAATTGAACGCTATTCTGTATGGAAAAAAGTGATTCGCGACCTCGCACCAGAAATCGTGGACACTGCAAACTACGAATCTATTCTTGACACGGCATGGAACCCTGTGAAAATAAACCCTCATGGAACGATAGAACTTAGAGGAATGGACATCAATCTCACTTCCTCGCTTTTTTCAATAGCAGTTGCAGTAAAATACCTCTTTCAGAATGTTTATGAACACGCATTGCACGTAGTCCCATCTGACGCCGGAATAGCGGAATACTTTAAGGAAGAAAAGGGAAAGCTGTTCGTGCCGCCTGACGATTACGTAAGGAAAAAGCTTCAGTACCTTTCTGCATACCTCGGAATGGAAAACGATTCTGTTAGAAACTACTGCAAATCATTCCTTAAACTGGCGAAATCAGTTATGCCAAACAGTTCAAAGAACCTGCTCAAGCCTTTTGAGGAAATGGTTGAAGAAAAGCGCACTGTTTCAGACCAGATACTCGAGCATGCAAAAAAGCTCGGCTACAAGCCAGGAGAAGAACTCCCAAAAGAGGCAGCAGAAAAGCTGGTGCTTGCCCATGCAAACAGGCTGTTAGACGACCTTGAAAAAACACAGAAGCTAATAGAAAAACACAAGAGCGTTTAGAACACAACATTGCCTGCAGCCCTTTGCACAACTTCCGGCAGTGCAGGGTGAATGTGGACTGTCCCTGTAAGATAGCCCAAATCGCCGCCAGCTTTCATGGCAACAGCCACTTCCTGAATCAGAGCAGATGCGTCTGTTCCAATGATATGGCAGCCAAGTATTTTTCTCTGCCTGTCCACCAAAATCTTCACGAACCCGTTTTTGTCCTGCAGGGCAGCGCCCATTCCTGTATCTGAATAGCGATACCTCCCAACCCCATAAGCCCCTTTTTTCAAATCCCTTTCCCTTAAGCCAACACCGGCAATCTGGGGAGAGCTGAATATGGCGTGAGGCATAGGCTCGTAATCAACTTTTATCTTTTCCCTGCTGAATGCGTTATGATACATATACTGCGCTTCAAGGTTAGCGGAATGCTTAAACAGGTATTTGCCTGCAATATCCCCGCCAGCCCAAATATCCTTTGCAGTTGTTTCAAGATAATCATTAGTCACAATGTAACCCTTGTCATTGACTTTAATCCCCCCATTCCCAACTTCAAGAATGTCCGAGTTTGGAACTCTTCCGACAGCAACCAACAGCTGATCTGAGCTTATTTTCCTTTGCAGCTTTCCATGGCTGGCTGTAACAACATATTTCCCGTTTTTCTTGCCAACTTTCTCAGCGGTATAGCCAAGCAGAATGTTAAACCGCTTTCTGAAAGCATCGGTAAACGCCTCAGCAATCTCACTGTCTTCATTTGGAACAAGCAATTGGTCCTGCTGTAAAATAGTTACCTTACTTCCCAGAGAGCCAAAGAAATGCGCCAATTCAGCAGCGATATAACCCCCGCCTATTATGGTTAAAGCTTTTGGAAGCTTCTTCAGGCGTAAAGCCTCCCTGCTTGTAATATAATCAACATCCTCCAGCCCTTCAATTGCAGGAACTGACGGCCTGGTTCCAGCCATAATGAAAATTTTATCCGCAGTCATTGTAGTCGAACCTGCCTTAATCGTTTTCTTACCTACAAATCTGCCTTCTGTTTTGAACAGGGTTGTATTGCGCTCTTCCCTTATTCCCTCCTCTATTCCACTGGCATCCGCATCAATAACCTTTGAAACCCTCGAAACAATTTTTTTGAAATCAACAGCGTAGCCTTTCGGGTTTATGCCGAAATTCCAGGCATTCCGGACAGTCTCGGCTACGTCGGCAGAATGAATAAGCATCTTTGAAGGGATACAGCCTCTGTTAAGGCACGTGCCACCCATCGGACCTTTCTCAACCAACGCAACCCTCAAGCCGCGCGAGGCTGCACCGTCAACTATTGTCAGCCCAGAACCTGCACCCACAACAATAACATCAAACTCTTCCATTCAAATTTTCTAATATCCGCCGTTTAAATAGATTGCGTTTACGAAAGCCTTGGCATAATTCTTTTGTTACAGCCTCTGCTGCCCCAAATCTCTCTCTGCCACGCCCAGTCAATGCAGAGGAAATTGGGAGCAGCCAAGCCAAGAAGCAGCAATCAAGGCAGAACTGTTTAAGAAAACAAGCGCTCCCTCTGGGACTTTCGACATTCTCTAGCATTATCCGTGGGGCTTCGCGAAGCGAACGTCCCACTTGACCGTCTCTTTGCTCATTTCTCGCCAGAGAAATGTTTCGAACCCAGGTCACAACCTTTCTGCAAACTGTCAGAAGCTACGCTTCTGAGCACCATCAGAAACTTCGTTTCTGAGGTTCCGCAAGGTCGTATCTTATCCAGGCTAGACCAAGGGAGCAACGCCATTATGGGTTTTAAAGCGACTTAAATATGTTTTGCCATGCTCGTCTGGCCCTTTCTCTTCCCTTGAGGGACTTCCTTAACTTCCTGCCCCAGCTGCTTCTTTACATCAATGGCAACCTTGCCAGAGCCGAGAACCTGCGTAAGCGTCGAAACATCCGCTTTCTTAACATCAGCAATTGTCCTAATGCGGTTATTGAAAAGTTTCCTGCCTCTTACCCTTCCGATATTTTTTAGCTGTAGCAACGGCAGCAGTTCCTCTTTCACGCCATACTTAACCCTAGACCTTAATTTAGCCACTTCCTTAACCTCCTGCCTAAGCTGAAGTATCCTTGCCAACTCACTCAACGAGTAAAGCAGCCAGTCTGCATTGGAAAGCTTGTTCCTTATCTCACCTGGCCTTATGTCGTATTTTTCAAGCAAAAACTCCTCTGTATTTTCGCCAATCCAGCCGTTGAAAAAAAGCGCTGTTTTGACAGAAGCCAGGAACTCCTCATAATCAGCCTCAAACACAGAAGGCTCTCTTGTCAGCAAATTCATCTGGTGCTCAAGCAGCGAGTTCTGAACTTCCTCGTATTCCTTCACTTTTACCCTCAGCAAAGGAGCCAGTTCAGCGGTGTTGGAAATAAGCTGCAACAGCGTAAATGGTGTTAACCCCTTGTATGGTGCCTGCTTTAGCCCTTCAATAAGATTGTAAGCTGTCAGAGGGTCAATGTAAAGCTCTGCAACCCTGCTGCCGAGCAGTGTGGCGACTATTTTTCCCTTATCCAAATCATCGGCAGAAGTGAAATCAGAGCCGTCAGAAGACTTGATTAACTCCCACCTTTCCAGAAGCTGAAGCATTTTATTAATCCTCTTTTCCAATTGTCGCATTTCCTTAAACTGGTAAGCCCAGAACGTTTTTTCAAAAAAAGACAGAATCTCTTGCTTGTTAGTAACCAGTCTTGAAGCGATTAAGGACAGCAGGTAAGTCCTTAGAACAGGCTCGCTTGAAAGCTTGGACAGGATTTCCTCAGGCTCGCCATTGATGAAATGTCCCTCCAGCTCTTCAGCCTGCCCTTCAGAACCGGCAAAGATTATGGACTGACCCTCGCTGTCGAAATTCGGCCTTCCGGCACGCCCAGACATTTGGTGATACTCAAGAACCGGAATCCAATCATAGCCGTGCTGCGTGAAGCGCTTCAAGTCCCGGATTATAGCGCGGAAGGCAGGCAAGTCAACGCCTGCTGCCAAAGTGGGAGTGCAGCAGATTACCTTTATCATGCCACTACGAAAATTATTTTCTATCAGTTCCCGCTGCTTGCCAGTCAGTCCAGAATGGTGAAAGGCAATGCCTTTTCTTACGCACCTGCTTAACCGCTCGCACTGCCTTGTTGGAGAGTCCAATGAACGAAGAACGTTCTCCGCAACCTTTGACAAGTTCCTGATTTCGTCCCCTTTGCCAGCCCCAAAATTAATTCTCTTTGCAATCTCCTCGGCACATTTCTCGGAACTTGGCCTTGTTCCAAGAAAAACCAGCGCCTGCTTCCCAATCTTAACAGTATCGAGCGCAAGGTTAATGCTTGGGTTGTCGGTTACAGGCTCTATTTCTATATCCTCTTTTGCCATAGTTATTCTGCTGCAGAACCAACCCCTGTTTTTAATCTTTGTTGTAATGTTAAGTCAAGTTGTTAAGTGTACAACGCCTTGCTGTTGCTGGCTGCGCCTAAACTGTTTGCTTGGTTAGGAGAACCGCAGCCAGCAAATGGGCACTTGGAAAGTTTACTTAACATGTAAGCAAAGTGTTTGACCTGCTGTGTTTTTTCCCATGAAACAGCAAGTAAAATAGCGGTATTTTCAAAGAGTGTGCAAAACAAAAAATAAGCAAAAAAAGAAAAGTTTGCATAAGCCTATACTAAAAGAAGAATCAGTAGCTCTTCCTTTTCATATAGCAGTCTTTGCAGTAAACGGGTCTGCCTTCTTTAGGCTTGAAAGGAACTTGGCATTCCTGACCACATTCAGAGCAGGTAGCGTTGTGCATTTCCCTAGGCCCAAAGCCACCACCACTATTAAAGTCTCCCATGGTTTTTTTCCTCCTTCTAATCAACTAACATACTACGAAATCCTTTCGAACTCTCTTATATGTTATTGCATATTATTAACATCAACCCCTTTATAAACATTTTCTTTTGAAGTATGAATATGGGCCCGCTGTGAGTTTCAACATCCCAATTTCTGGGATATTCTTGAACACAGGACCTCCGCCTTATCAGAGTCGCCTGCAATGATGCGGCGCTATAGTCGAAGGCAGCTAAACGCTTAGCTTCTCTAACCAAGCTGAGCTACGGGCCCGTAAAAAGCGCCCCCAGCCAGACTTGAACTGGCGACCTTGCGGTGGCTGCTGAACTTAACAGCCGCACGCTCTACCTGTTGCTCCGCTCATCAGCGTCTAAGCTATGGGGGCACTTAATTATCCGAGCTGAAAGTTTGTTTATATAGTTTTCTGTAAAACATTTATTTTGACCGATAAAAAAGCTTTTAAAACAGGGAAACTTTGCTAAATTGTATGGCGACTGAAGCAAAAGAAGAATTTTCCATAAGCAGCTCTGCTAATCTTAAAAGCACAGCTACAGGGGCACTCTACCGTGTTAGAGGACTGCGCGTTGGTGATTTCTATGACGCATATAACGTAACGGCAGGCGTTACAGGGCGTCTAAGCTTTCTTCCAATTAAACTGACTACCGCCAGTCTGAAGCTGGACCAACAGCTTCTGATAGCAGCATACGATGCGGCGTTGACTGGCATAATGGCAGCGGAGATTGAGCGCATCACCCGTGGCTTGGTATCTGTAGTGAGCAATTTCTATAACCCCAAAGGAGCATTCCAAACGCCAGAACCGCGATACCAGTTTGACGGGAGGAACAAAAGCCGGTCTGCATCTTTCACTGCGCATTTTGCAGCAACACTTCCGGTTGATGAGGCTTATTCCCGGCAGAAGTCCCACGAATTAAGGCGGAAGGTTTTTGGTAATTTAGGCAAGCTGGAAGGGCTTGAGTGCAAATTTGCAGCCCATTATCCACCTTAAGATATGTGGTGATTTTGATGAAATCCGAAGACTTCAAGATGCAGATAGGGGCGGATGCTATTGACTTTAATCTGCCAGGAGTAGACGGAGACAATTATTCGTTAGATTCTTTCAAGGGTAAAAAACTTTTAGTGGTGGTTTTTACATGCAACCACTGCCCTTACGCCCAAGCTTACGAAAAACGGCTTTTTTCACTGGCAAAAGAGTTTTCCGGAAAAGCGGCTTTTGCCGCAATCAATTCAAATGACTCAGAAAATTATCCTGATGACAGCTTTGAGAAGATGAAGGAGCGGGCTGCTGAAAAGGGCTTTCCATACCCCTACTTGCATGATGAATCGCAGAAGATTGCAAGGGCTTACGGCGCATTGGTAACGCCGCACATCTTCGTATTTGGCAAAAGCAGGAAGCTCATCTACCAGGGCGGTGTGGACAACAACTGGGAAAACGGGGATGCGGCAACCAAGCAATACCTTTATGACGCGCTTAGCGCAGCTTCTGAAGGCAGGGAAATAGCAAGAAAGATGGCGCCTGTGATTGGATGTTCGATAAAGTGGAAGTAATTATTTAAACACTTACTGGTTTGCCTATGCCATGAAACTCGCAGCACTCTTCTCCGGAGGCAAAGACAGCACCATGGCGTTGTATTGGGCCATAAAACAAGGCCATGAAGCAAAATGCTTAGTTACCCTTCATCCGCAGCGCGATGACAGCTACATGTACCAAGTGCCAAATGTGGAGCTTACGCATTACCACAGCAAGGCGTTAGGCATACCGCTTCTTACCGCCAAAACTTCCGGTGTTAAGGAAGAAGAGCTTAAGGAACTGAAAGAAGTGCTTATTACGGCAAAGAAAAAATACGGCATTCAGGGGGTGACTGCAGGAGCCCTTGCCTCAAATTATCAAAAAGAACGGGTGGAAAAGATATGCAAAGAGCTTAACCTGAAGGCTTTCGCTCCCTACTGGCAGTGGGAGCCGGAAAAGTACCTGAACGAGATTTTAAAGAGCGGTTTTAAGGTTGTAATAACCGCCATTGGCGCAGAAGGGCTGAAAAAAGAGCTGCTTGGACAGTTACTGACACCTGAAATAATAGGGCAGTTAAAGAAGATAGGGGAGAAAACAAGATTCCACCTCGGCTTTGAAGGGGGGGAGGCGGAGAGCATAGTCATTGACTGCCCAATATTCAAAAAAAGGCTTGAAATAGTTGAAGCAGAGAAGATAATCGAGGGGGAATACAGCGGCTATCTAAAAATAAAGAAAATTCTGCTTGTAGACAAATCCTGAAGTGTCAAATTATTCCTAAATAACAGGCGTGCCAAAGCACTTAATTTTTGCCTTTTCAGCCCTAGAACAGGTTATCCCCAATCGAAACATATTTAAAGTCGTATGCCTTCTTTTTTGTTGCAATTTTCCGACGAGAAAAGTGTTCTCTTAGGCTTTTTGAAGGCGAACAAAATGGACGAGAAAATTAAAAAACAGGATTACGGGGCAGGGAGCATCCAGGTATTGGGCGGGACGGAAGCCGTAAGGAAACGCCCTGCAATGTATATCGGAGATACGCAGGCTGCAGGACTCCACCATTTGGTTTATGAGATTGCAGACAACAGCGTTGACGAAGCCCTTGCAGGGCACTGCACGCTGATAAAAGTAACGATTAATTCTGACGGCTCTGTTACTGTTGAGGATAACGGAAGGGGAATCCCTGTTGACATAATGCCCCAGTTCGGAAAGCCTGCGCTTGAGATAGTCATGACAAGGCTTCACGCGGGTGGCAAGTTTGACCACAGAACATACAAGGTTTCAGGAGGACTGCACGGAGTGGGAATGTCTGTTGTGAATGCGCTATCAGAAAAGCTTACTGTTTACGTAAGCAGAGACGGTAAGGTTTACAGCCAGAGCTACAGCAGGGGAAAGCCCCTTAATGATGTAACTGTCGTTGGCAGTTCAGAAGTTACAGGCACGAAAGTAACGTTTGTTCCTGACAATCAGATATTTGAGACGACTGAGTTTAATTTTGACACGCTCTCAAGCAGGCTGAGGGAGCTCGCATTCCTCAATTCCGGGCTCCGGATAGAAATAAAGGATGAGGGGAGCGGGAAAGAGCACGTTTTCAGTTACGATGGCGGCATAAAGTCGTTCGTAGAGTTTCTCAACCAAAACAAGGTATCATTGCACCAGGTGATTCACCTTAAGAAGGAAAAGGACGGGACACAGCTTGAGCTGGCAATGCAATACAACGACGGCTATCTGGAGAATATTTTCAGCTTTGCCAACACAATCAACACAGCAGAGGGGGGCACTCATCTGTCCGGCTTTAAGACAGCACTTACAAGAACCCTGAACAGCTACGCAGAGAGCCACAACCTGTTAAAGCAGAAAATAAAAATCTCAAGCAACGATACTTTGGAAGGGATATCTGCCGTCATATCCGTAAGGCTGACTGACCCCCAGTTTGAAGGCCAGACCAAACGCAAGTTAGGAAATTCTGAACTCAAGGGGCTTGTTGACTCAATGACCAGTTCAGGGCTTGGCGCATACCTGGAAGAGCATCCAAAAATAGCCAGGATGATAGTGGACAAGTGCGTAAACGCTGCAGAAGCCAGGGAAGCAGCAAAAAAGGCAAGAGAACTCACAAGGAGAAAAAGCGCGCTCAACTCAGGAAGCCTTCCAGGAAAGCTTGCTGACTGCTCAAACAGAAATCCTGAAGAATGCGAGCTGTATGTTGTTGAAGGTGACAGCGCAGGAGGAAGCAGCAAGCAGGGCCGCAACAGGGAATTCCAGGCAATACTCCCCTTGAGGGGAAAGATTCTGAACGTGGAAAAGGCAAGGCTCCATAAGATATTCAACAGCCGCGAAATTGTAACGCTCGCAACAGCAATCGGGACAGGACTTGGAAACGAATTCGACATCAAGAAAGCGCGCTACCACAAAATCATCATAACCTGCGATGCAGATGTTGACGGTGCGCACATAAGAACGCTTTTGCTTACGTTTTTCTTCAGATACATGAGACCGCTTATAGAAGCAGGATACATTTATGTTGCACAGCCTCCTCTGTACAGGGTGGTGAAAAACAAGAAAGAGCATTACGTCTACAACGAGGCGAAACTCAAGGAGCTGCTTAACGAGATAGGCAAGGAAGAGACTTCACTGCAGCGCTATAAAGGCCTGGGGGAAATGAACCCAAATCAGCTATGGCAAACCACAATGGACCCTGAAACAAGGACTCTTGTCAGGGTTGGCGTGGAAGATGCTGTTGAGGCAGATAAAATATTCTCCCTTCTAATGGGCGAAGACGTAGAACCCCGACGCCAGTTCATAGAAAAGCACGCACTGGAAGTAAGAAATCTGGATGTTTAGTGCGCTGGCTGAAGCCAAAAGCGGTGCTTGGCATTATCACGCTGACCACAGCTTCTACTGGCTGCAAACTGTTTCTGGCATAAACAACAACGCAATAGAAAACAACCTGCAACGCACCAAAAGGAGTTCCAGAAAGAGAAAACAGCAAGCTGCGAATGACGCCTGCACAAGCAGCCAACATAAACCTCACAGAAAACAACAAGCGGCTCAGCTTGCTCCGAAAATCTTGCGGAAAGAATTGGCAAAAGCTTATAAATGAAGAGGTGTTTTAAATGAAAAAGGGAAGGATGGAGCTTAATAAAATCTATAATGGGGACTGTTTGGAAATTTTTAAGAAAATGCCTGATAACAGTGTGCATTTAGCTATAACTTCTCCGCCTTACAATGTCGGTAAAAACTACGACAACCACAATGACCAAATGGACTATAAAGAATACCTCACATGGCTAAAGAAGGTATGGTTAGAAGTCAAGAGAGTTCTCGTTCCAGGAGGAAGGTTTGCCTTAAATATAGCCCCAACTGGCATTAAAGATTTCCTTCCGATACACCACGACTTTGCTAATCAGTTAAGAGAAATAGGCATGATTTACAGAACTGAAATAGTTTGGTATAAACAGACAATGCTCAAAAGAACTGCGTGGGGCAGTTTCAAAAGTCCTGCAAACCCTCATATTGTCCCTTCGTGGGAATACGTGCTTGTTTTTTCAAAAGACCGACCAAGATTAGATGGTTCAGACGAGAAAGCTGACATCACGAAAGAAGAATTTATGAAGTTCTCAGATGGCATGTGGCAAATACCGCCTGAAACTCAAAGAAATGGACACCCCGCTCCATTCCCAGAAGAACTAATTTATCGTCTAATAAAGTTCTATTCTTATGAAGGTAATACTGTTTTAGATATGTTTGGAGGAACGGGAACAGTTGCAGTTGTGGCAAAAAGAACAGGAAGAAATTTCATACACGTAGATATTTCTAAAGAGTATTGTCAAGTAGCGCAGAGGAGACTACAAAG
>Ga0209541_10005679_pt1 | contig 21655 bp, 24 predicted proteins | sample RifCSPlowO2_01_FD_184027 | JGI IMG/M metagenome (GOLD analysis project Ga0209541, IMG submission 184027) | Groundwater microbial communities from Rifle, Colorado - Rifle CSP2_plank lowO2_0.1 (SPAdes) (version 2) | ecosystem: Environmental > Aquatic > Deep subsurface > Groundwater | place...
TTATCGTGCCCTTTGTCGTCAACGATAAGAATTTCTGCGTTGAGCTTTTGTTTTACGAAAAACCGCTCGATTTTAGGGATAAGAATGGGCAGATTCTTCGCCTCGTTCAATGTAGGAAGAACGACCGTAAGGTCAAGCTTACTTCCTGAGCTGGTAGAGTGAGCTGATTTCATTCGATCCTGTTTCTCCCGCTTTCACTTTCGCGCGCCAATAATCAAGAATATCCTGAACGGTTTTTTCAAATGGAATTTCGGGCTCCCAGCCTGTCGCTTTCTTGAACTTTGTGCAGTCGGGAATCTGTAATGTGACGTCAGAGGGACGTAATAACGCTGGATCCACTCGGATAGAAATTTTGTTTTTCATCGGTGTTCGGGCCAGGAGATGGTCAAGCATCTCCTTAATCGTCATCGTGCGGTCACCGCCGATATTGTACACCTCTCCCGCGGGACATTTCTGCGTGAGCATCCAATACGCGCGCACGGTATCGCGGACATCCGCAAATGTGCGGACACTCTCCAAGTTTCCTACGCGAACTATGGGCTCTTGTTTCCCAGCTTCAATGAGCGCGATCTGCTTCGCAAACCACGACATGACGAAAACCTCTCCCCTTCTCGGGCCCGTATGCGTGAACATTCTTGTCCTGATCGTCTTCATCCCATAACACAACCAATACTGGTACGCAACGAGATCCTCTCCCACTTTCGAAACTCCATACGGTGAATATGGCCTCAGCGGATTTGTCTCCTTCATAGGCACTTCATCTTCTGTAGGATTTCCATACACTTCAGATGATGAGCAGACGTGGATGATTGGATCGAGATCGAGTTTTCTAATCGCTTCGAGCAAATTGATCGTTCCAATCACGTTTGTTTCTATTGTGTCAGCTGGTTGGGTAAAACTCACGGGAACATAGCTCTGGGCCGCAAGATGATATATAACATCGGGCTTTACCGCCTTGATCGCCTGATAACAGGATTCCGCATCCCTCAGTTCGCAAGGAACGAGGATGATCTTGTTGAGAATGTGACGAATATTATCCTTTGGACTTCTCCAGCGGTACGTTCCATAGACTTCCTCGCCTTTTGTGAGCAAAAACTCCGCAAGGTGCGATCCGACAAATCCTGTGACCCCTGTTATGAGTGCTCGTGTCATGCTAACCCCCTTCCCTTGAAGAATTCATCAAACACTTTAACTATATATTCTTTTTCATCTTCTGACAGTTCCTGATGGCATCCAATGTAAAAACCATTCTCGTCAATCCATTGCGTTATCGGAAATTGCTTATATAAATCGCCGAAGAGCTTAAGGTAAACGGGTTGCTGCATAAGCGGATTCATGTTTCTTGTTATGACATTATGGTCTTCAAGGAAAAACACAAGTTCGTGCTTTTTGAAGGCGCCGGATTTTATGACAATAGGATACATCATGAACACATGCGTGCTTCCGGGCCTGATTTTAGGAAGCTGAAGATATTTTTCGTATTTTTTAAGACGATTTGTAAAAAACGCAGCGTTTTCCTGCCTTTTTTTCACGATTTCCTCCCAGCGCTCAAGCTGCGCGCAGCCCAAAGCTGCTTCCATCTCGGTGATCCGATAGCTGTAGCCGAGCCGCTCAAATGAGAATCGCTTTGATATGATCGCATGCAGCTCCCCATCATCTTTGTCCTTGTCATCATCTATGCTCATGTATGCTTCATTCCTGCCATGATTGCAGAGGCTTCTCAGCACAGCCGCATACTCGGGATTGTTCGTAATGCACATGCCGCCGACACCCGTCGTGATAATATGCGCGACGTATGTGGAGAAACAGCCGATATCGCTTAATGTGCCAACAGGCCTTCCATTGTATGTCGCGAAAATGGTCTCGCACGTGTCCTCAATCACTTTGAGATTATGTTTTTTCGCGATGGCTAGAATAGGATCCATGTCCGCGGGGAGTCCATAATGATGCACGACCATAATTGCCCTCGTTCTTGGAGTGATCGCTTCCTCGATTTTCTTAGGGTCAATGCAATAGTACTCTTTTTCGACATCGACAAAAACGGGCTTCAGGTTATGCATTATAATGACATTTGATGTAGAGATGAATGTAGACGCGGGGGTGATGACTTCATCGCCGTCGTTCCAATCATGTAGTTCTTTCATGCAGGCGATCGCGACCCTCAGCGCGCTTGTTCCTGAGTTGGAGATAATGCCATATTTCGCGCCGTGCCATTTCGCGATGAATTCTTCCATGCGTTTTGAATAGGGGCCATAACTCAAGCGCTGCCTCATAAGGACGTCTATTACATACTCTTTCGCCTTCTCGTCGATATTTGGGACCCCAAAACCGATACGGTGGTCAATTTTTTGCATGATGTTGTTGAATAGAGAAGCATTTAAATAGGTTTCTGTGCTCTATTCCCATATGAAACGCGCGCTGATCACGGGCATCGCAGGACAGGATGGAAGCTATCTTGCCGAATTCCTTTTAAAAAAAGGGTATCAAGTATACGCTATTGATCGGAAACGAGATGTTCTTCCCCCATATCTCGAAGCGATTAAAAACAAAATCACGCTTGTTCAGGCGGATTTGCTTGATATGCAAACTCTTGTAACGTGCATGCGCGAGGTTAAGCCTGATGAGATCTACAATCTCGCGGCGCAATCGCTTGTACAGGATCCTCGCAATCCTCCGTCATATACATTTCAAGTCAATACGATCGCAGTGTATAACCTTCTTGAGGCAGTCCGTGTTTCTGGCATTACTACACGGTTTTTTCAGCCGTCAAGCTCGGCGATGTACGGTGATGTGACTACTAGCCCACAGAATGAGAAGACACCGTTCAATCCCAAAACACCGTATGCGATCTCAAAACTCGCTGCGCATGAGCTCACGGAGTTTTATCGTGATCGTTACACTATGTTTTGCGGCATTGGCATTCTCTATAATCATGAAAGCCCTCGAAGAAGCCCGGAAGCGATCATGCGCAAGGTTGTCTCTACCGCAGTGAAGATCAAGCACGGCGAGGAAAATAAGCTCAAAATGGGCACACTCGATACGCACCGCGATCAGGGCTTTGCGGGCGATTATGCTGAAGCGATGTGGATGATCCTGCAACATGAAAAACCAGACGTGTTTGTCATCGCAACGGGAGAAGTGCACAGCATACGAGAACTTGTTGACGCTGTTTTCAAAGAACTTGGCATGGGCTATGAGCAATATTATGAGTTTGATGAGCGGTTTGCACGGCTTCCTGAAAAAGGAGTTCTTGTTGGGGATATTTCAAAGATCAAGATGACGCTGGGCTGGCAGCCAAGGACGAAGTTCAAAGAGCTTATTAAGATGATGATTGAATCGGAAAACAGCAAGCGCTAGGTGTTGATCGCGCTTTGAACGGAAGCCTATCCCATATTGCCAGTCGAAAGATTTAAATAGTATATCTCAGTTATACTATTATATGGCAAGTCTGAGTAAAGAAGAGAATATACTGAAATTAATTTTAGAAAACAGCCCTTTGAAAGAATGGCACTTTGAAGAGATCGTAAGAGAAGCAAAGGTTACAAGAGCAGTTGCAAACAAGTGGCTGAAAAAATATGTGTCTGAAGGAATATTGAAGTACATTAGAGAAAAAGGAAAGTTTCCCTATTACACTGCAGGCACGAATAATCCCGTATATCACTCTCTAAAACGAGTATACGCATTACAGCAGCTTCATAAAAGCGGGCTTATCCCTAAACTTTTATCTCTCAAAACGGCCAAAGCGGTCATATTGTTTGGCAGTATTGTGAAGGGGGACTGGTACAGAGATTCTGATATTGATATCTTTATTTTCGGATATGTTTCGGATTTTGATAAAAACATTTATGAACGTAAACTTCATAAGCACATTGAATTACATGTCTTTCAAAACAGAAAAGAGATTGAAGAAGTCAAAACCGGATTGATAAAAAATATCATGAATGGTTATATCATAAAAGGGCAGATACAGGATTTTGCAGAGGTCGCATAAATGAAGATTACAATTGACGATCTGAACAAAACATACCAGCTGTGCATGAGCACAGGCAGCATAAAAGAGAAAAATCCAGATGTTGAGCTCATACGATCACTCAAGACTGTTGCGGAAAAATGCCTCGAGTTCATAAACCGTAAGTCAAAAGACATTCCAAGGGACAGCACAGACTGGACATTTGTTTTTCGGGATTACTACGAGTCATTAAGAGGATTCATCGAAGCATATCTTCTATTTGAAGGAATTGAAGCGGATAATCACCAATGCAAAAACGCATACCTGTGCTTTAAACATCCGGAGCTTGATCTCGACTGGGAATTCCTCGAAACAATACGACTGAGAAGAAACGCGGTTAATTACAAAGGACAACTACTTAAACATGAGGACTGGAAACTGTTTAAACTGAAATTTGAGTTGCATATCAATGCGTTGAGAAGAGAGATCGAGAAGAAGTTAGAAAAAGATTTATAAATATCTGATATGCTTTTGGGGACATATGAATGATTTTAATATCCGGGGCATCTTCCGAGCTTCGCCAAAGCGTTCTAATTATGCCGTATGGAACGGAAACGTTCTCTGATTAGAAATAAACGCTGCTTAACTGAATAAAAAGCGAGAGTAGATCGCTACGTCCTAATTGAAAGCTGATTCTGCTCCGTTGTTTTCAATGATTCGCCCAATCCATATCCCATATTAAACGAGTATTGCTCGGCCACGGAGCTTAAGAAGTCTAGGAATGATACGGGGGGTTCGAGCTCCGCCACCGTTATCGTCTCATTCAACTGCTGCCTGAGATACTCCTCTGCGTCTCTCCTACCGCCAAGCGCGTCAATCAATCCAAGCTCTTCTGCCTCGATACCAAGGTAAATCCTGCCTGTAGCGAGCTCTTTGACCTGCTCCTTTGTCAGGTTTCGGTTCCTCGCAACCTCCTCGATGAAGAATATGTGGATACGATCAAGCTCGCCTTGAAGAATTGCGCGCTCTTCTTTGGTTAGCGGTTTGAAGGGAATGCCCATGTCCTTATGTTCTCCTGAGATGAGCTGTTCATACGTGATATTCCAATCCCTGAGAAGGCCTGAAAACTCAAGATATGAGCCAATGACACCAATAGATCCTGTGACAGACATGCGGTTTGCGAAGATGTAATCTGTTGAGGAGGCAATCCAATATCCTCCAGATGCTCCGACTTCCCTGATATAACTTACGGTTGGCTTATTGAGCGCCTTCATTGCGGTTCCGATCTCATCACTCGCTACAGCGCTCCCTCCAGGGGAGTTTATCTCGATCATAATCGCTTTAATAGAGGGGTCTTCTTCCGCTGTCTCCAGAAGATCAATGATCGTGTCGGAGGCAGCAACATCCTCAGCGAAAAAACCGCTTTGCTCCCCAGAGACTATGGGCCCGTGAATTTTGATGAGCGCGACATTTCCTGATGCGCTCGGTGTCTCCGTTGCCGTGAGCAGGGCTATACAGCCCGCAAAAAAACTGCTCACGAGGAACAACCCGGCAAGGAATACTATCACAATCCAAAGTTTCGCGCGCGGTTCTGTTTTCATGATGGTTTTGGAAGTGCCTCTCTTTATAAAGATTGTTCAAAATTGTGCTGCTCAACAACATTCGCCTTCACGATGACATCTGAAAGGCGCTTGTTTTCTTTTGAAAACACGATCCATAAGGGATCAAGGAGCCAAAGGAGGATGAATGGGATGACGGGCAGCAAGAAAAGGTTTCTGGCAAGCACGCGCCAGAACCCTAGGTCTCCATTCTCGGACACGACATGCAAGCCGAGCAGCATTTTCCCAATACTCTGGCCAAACCAATACTCAAGAAATGTGAAATAACAGATGGAAAGGATGCTGGCGTAGAGGAAGATGAGAAAAATAAGATTAGCGGCATACGGATTCTGCGTGAAGAGCTGGAGGTTATCGGACATCGTGCCGAGAGGCACAATGCCCATGATGAGATTCCGCAAGGGAAAAAGGATGAGCGTGTCCAGAACGATAAGATCAACAAGGAACGCCAACCCCCTCCTGAGAAGATTAGCGGGAGCCTGGAATGATTTCCGCCGGGGAAGGTTTAATCGCATCACTCGGGTTGAGCGCAGGGGCTATTTAAAGATTGTGACATAAGTTAGTAAGATTTGATTTGTATTTCTTGCACGCCACCATGTCGGCGGCTTACGGCCATGCATCGCATGGCCTACTCGCCACCCCGGATGTCTAAGAAATCGAAGATTTCTGAGATCTTAAAAATTGCAGAGCAATTTTTCAGAGGGCATCCCCCGGCTCGTCCAGCGCCGACGTGGCGTGCGGCGAGGGTGGGGATGCGCCGTCCGGGCTCCCGAGCAGGACAGATTTACGAAGTAAATCTGGACGTCGCACCGCCACTGTCGGCGCAAATATTGTTAACAACTGAAGATCATTGACCACAATCCTTATAAACTGCGTTCCGTTCCATAAACTCAATGCAAAGAAAACCGTTCAGGCAACCTGAAGCGCCGGAGGCGCAGATTGCACGCATATTTTTACCGCGTGATAAGCAGGTATTCGGACTTCTTGAGCAGAGGCTTGGCGCTTCGCGAATCAGAGTGCGCTGCCTTGATGGCAAGACTCGGATCTGCAGGATTCCAGGAAGGCTCAAGAGGAAGTTATGGGTGCGTGAGGGCGATATCGTGATTGTGGAGCCCTGGGAGTTTGGGGGAGACGCGAAAGGCGATGTCGTGTACAAGTATACGCCCACGCAAGTGCAGTTTTTGAAGAATAAGGGCTATCTGAAACAGCTTGATGAGTTCTCAGAGTTTTAAAACGTATCACTACTCGACCATAGAAATCCTTATATACGAGTTTTCAACTTCAAAAACTGTATGTGGGGACAAAAATTCATACAGTTTTCGATCATCTTATTCATAACATACGTCTGCACGATCCTGCTTATCTTCAAAACGTCAGGATGGCTGTTTAAGATTGAGTTTTTCGTGTTTTTGCTGTTTATCCTCGTTAGCTTTTTGTTCATGCTGGGCTTATTTGTCGAAGAGCGCTGGGGCTATGTTGTTGGATTTATGCTGTTCCTGCTTGTGCTCGTCAATCTGCTTGTCCTGAAGTTTATGCTCGTGGACAATCTCGCGGTTTTTGCCATAGCGATGATTGCGGCACTCATTGGCTTCATCATATGCATAGCAAATATGAAGAAAGAGCCATTGGAAGTTCCCGAGCCTGTACCGGAGCACAAGATTTTACCGTATGGCGTTGGGGGCAAGAAAGCCCCGGCTAAGAATCAAAGAAAGCGCAAGAAGCGCTAGAGCATTCTAATATCCACTTCCATTCCATCACGTGTGGGATACTCCTCAACGATCGCGGGGAGGAGGCGAAGGCGTTTTACATCCTTACGCTTCTTGAATAACTCTTGTGGATCGCAGAGAAGCCTGAGCTTTTCGTGGTCAATGATGCTTTGGAGCGGGAGTTTCGCTTGTTTTTCCCTGAGGCGCTTGAGAACATTGTTTTTCTCTACAGGTGTTAAGCTCTGCAAGCGCTTCCGATACGAGAATCCGGGCTCAAGATCTGGTAAATATGCCACTCCGCGAATGAGTAAACCGTCCTTTGTGATTGTGTCGAAAGGCAATGCTATGCGTTTAGCTCTTCGCCTAATCCTTTGAGTGAGTTGCACCTTGTCTTTGAGTTTTGACGTGCAGAAGTGAATGGGATACGAGTGAGGATCACGCATGAGCCTTAATGCGAGTGCTTTGCTTCCCTTAACCGCGTATGATGTTTTGTCTTTCGCTTCATATTTTAGCTTTCTGAGCATGGACGCGTTCGTGTCAGAAAGCTCAAGCTCATTCATGTTGACGAAGTCAACTTTATGGTCAAGAAAATGTAAGAGTTTCTTTGTTTGTTTTTCATAGCTGGGGATTGAGGGAATCTCAACACCAATTGTCCAAGGGAATTTTCTTGCTATGTCAATGCGGTTCCATAACGTATCATTCCATAGCACTGGATGAAAACGGATTTCATCCAATCCGGCATTGCATAATGCTTTGAGCCTTTTTGGTTCGACATGCTCAAAGCCCGTGTACAGGTGGATGTGGAAGTTTTTTCCAAACTCTTTTTTTAATGCTTTAATTGCCTTTACAGTGCGCTGCCATTGGATTAAAGGATCCCCACCTGTGATACCTGCGCCTTCCGCACCGCAAAGCTTCGCTTCTTTGATTATGATGTCTAGATGTTTTTTTTCGAGTTTGTTCGTAAAGCCAGTATCCCACTCATTCGCGAACACTTTATCCGTCCTTCTGATCTCTGACAACGGGCAGTAAAAGCATTTCCTGAAACAATCGCCTGTGATGAAGAGCACGAGTTTCTTACCCTGCACGCAGAGTTCGCAGCCTTTAGGGAGTTTGCCTGTCGTATAGGAATAATACACGGTTTTATGGATTGAGGGCATGGCTTGAGTTGTTTTTGGAGGATTTATAAATTCGCACTATTCAGAACGGAAACTTTTCGGACATCAAATTGTTTATTCAAAATTGTGTCGAAATACCTCGAAAAATATCCGAATTTTATTGGGAAAGATATATTAAGGGGAAGATCATAAGATATAAATAGGTGTTATACATGAATTATACTATGGCATTCGAAGTGAAAGTGAAAAAGTGGGGGAACTCCCTGGGTGTTGTCATCCCCCGGGAAGTCATTGCAGAAAAACGATTGCGTGAGGGAGAGCGCATTGCACTTGAGGTCTTTAAAGTGGGAAACTTGAAGGACTTATTCGGAAAATATCCTGATCTTCCATCCGGGATGCATGTGAAGAGAATTGTAAGGAAAGGATGGAAATAATGAACACATTCTTTTTTGACACGTATGCGCTAATAGAGATGTTGAAGGGAAATCCGAATTATGACGCATATACCAGCGCAATCCTGATCACGGGCAGATTAAACCTGATGGAACTCTACTATTATTTTCTTCGTGAACGCAATGAGCCGAGAGGAAGAAAGGCCTTTTTAGACTTGCGCGCATTTTGTGTCGCGTTCTCAGATGATGAGCTCATGGAGGCGTGCCACTTGCGACGTACAATAAAGAAGGCCTCTTATGTGGATGCGCTTGGCTATGTCCTTGCGAAGCGATGCCGGGCGCGCTTCCTGACAGGGGATCCTGCGTTCAAGGGTGTGGAAGATGTGGAGTTTGTGGTGTGAGGGGTTGCATGTATGAACGTTCATCCAGCTTACAGCTTTTTTGAGAAACATTGGAACGATCCAAAACACGATATTCATTGTAGCGCTGTCCTCAAGGCCTGTTTGGGCATGATTCAGGATACGGATTTGAATCCTGAGGTTTTTATCGTTGCTGCCTGGATTCATGATATGGGCAAATTAAGGGATAAGGAAAACCACCACGTTGAGAGCATGCATTATCTTGATCTCTTTATGCAAGAGTATCCGCAATTCCGTGGGATTTATGATACCGTGAAAGATTGCATCATTCACCATCGCACTCATGGAACGCCTCAAATACTCTATGGTCAGATTTTCCAAGTCGCGGACAAAGTTGCGCTTGAGAATAAGGAATGGAAGGCGTTTAAGAAAGCGCAGAAGTGATAATTGTAACTTACTAGTAGTAAATAGCGAAACATTTATATATGAGTTTATCTTTAAGCACCCATTATGCTAAGACGAGGGCCTCCGGGTGGACCGCGAAGAATACAAGGCGAAAGATTGATGTTCGGGCCAGGCGGAGAATTATGTTCTATTACTGGAAATCCTAAAACCTCAGATGTACAGGGATGCGCGGCTTCTCTGAGTGATGCTTGTATAGATCCTGCATCAACAATATCTAGAGTGTATGATGATTTGGAGCAACGAGTATTCGCTTTCTTGAGAAAAGCAAGAAATACGGGAGCAGCCATTATCGCTGGAGCGTATTTAGCCTTCACACCTTGCCATGCACGCGCAGACCAAGCGCTTGCAGATGAAGTTGTGGATTATCTTCTCACGGCAACCGAACAACCCACAACGGCCGTAATAAACCAATACGATCATAACGATGATGGAACAATAGACGCGGCAGACGTTGTTCGCGCAATGAGCATGCCGGCGGAATGGCACACGGTCTATGAGAATGAGTTTGATGATGGAATATGGCCGGATCCCGGAATTGTTTATTTGAGTGGGAGCGTACATGGGGATTCCGAAGCAAACGGCGTGTTAAATTTGAGTGGGTTGCCGGCGGCGAATGATTTGATTGGTATAGGCCTCCCTTATGATGGACAAGTTAGAGTATCTTGCAGTTTTGAAGGTGCAGTTCCAACTGGTTCCGGGGGTTATGGTATCGCACTTGCTAACACTGATCAAAATAAAAGGGTGATTGTAGGCGTTCAAAATAGGGCAACTGAAGGGATTCAGTTGCGTTTTCAGGAAACGGGGGGTCCCATATATTGGACGCCGATAAGTGATGTTTCTAATCTACAACTGCGCCTAATAAGAAATGATCAAGGATTAGTGACAGCAGAATACAATGAAGGTAATACTTGGAATAGTGTCAACGGCGTAAGTAATATTTTGCAGTTCTTGGATTGTGTTCCGTCTATTAACTGTTCATATCAAGGAACGGACGTCTATAGAATCAAAAGTGTTCAAATAGAACAACGCTAATCAATTACAGGTGCCCGGTAATCCGGCAAATGTGTCACAATCATTGCTTGCACATTCGCTGTAGTAATAGCAGGATACTCCCCCGCAGAGCCCACAATCAGGATTGTTAGTTGGGGATATTGGATTGCTAGGATTATAACAGACACCAGAGCAAGTTGCCGTATCCACCGCCCCTTCAATAATCCCCTGAAACTCTTTCTTGCAATTGTGCAAAATTTCTTTTTTAATTTTGTATCCTATATCCTCTCCTGCATCAAGAAGCTGCCCTGCGTTGCCGTAAAAATTCCAAACCAAAAGCGGATCGTCTTGCTTAATTATCAGATCATTCTCTCCTGCAAAAGTTCCTTCAACGATTCTATTATCTGGGGCGAGATAAATACTATTTCTAGCAGTCGGAATAATAGCCGCATCATTTGAGAAGAAAAACCGGTCACTTCCAATCTCATCACTCAATTGCTCATTCAACGCACTCAACGCACATTTCGGTATTTTTTCCCAATATTTGAGTCTTGTAAGGGTTCCTTCAGGGTCTATCTTCACGCGCACCGTTGTCTCTCCCGTTGTTTCATCGTATTCAAACGTTCTCTCTATTTTAACTCTGTCCTGTTCATCAAAGATCTTATCGCATTCCGGTCCAAGTTCAGAATCTGATATTAATCTAAGGGGAACATCTCGCTTTGCTGCCATTATCTCCCTTACTATTTCACAAAAATCCTTTTTCGTCAATTCAACATTCACCTCATCAATGAATGTGCAGTCATAGAGACTATTCTCTGACTCATCCGTTTGTCTAAATATGGCAAACTGCCCTTTGCCTTCAATCTTAGCTTGTAACCTTCCTTCATGCACGGCATAGCATTCAAAGTATGGCCAGGAGATGTCAATCTCGCCAATGTCAAAACTGCTCACAATGGCGCCTTTCCTCATCATGAACACATCATCACCCATGCCAGACTCAATATTATCCTGAATAAGAGGATACTGCGCAAAAGAAGATGAAATCTCTTTCTTAGCGTCAATAAGATACACTTTATCCACGCCGCACGGCACCGTATACGTTTTAATCTGCTGATCACCGCGCTTTAAACCAACAACACGTGTATCATGCTTCAAATCCCCGGAAAACACCTGCAATTCTGTTTTACACCCGGCATTCTTGAAATCATAATACATCTTAAACCCAAAAACAATGATCAAGCCAACTATGACTAAGACAATAATAAACGCGAACTGTTCGCCTTCGATTTGCGCTTTTTTCAATTTGATAATTTTTCTTATCATGTGATATCTTTTGTTATCAGTTGATACTTTTTATTATCACTTTTTACTTAGGGTTATTTCCCTTAGCAATCTTCCAAACTTCCGATACCCTGAGAATTTATTGAAATGCCCTGCACCTTTGATAACGGTAACAGATGCTTCGAGCTTTTTAGCGAGCATCTCAGCTTTTGCCAGGGGAACATACGGATCATTATTCGAGTGAATTATGGTAAAATGAGCACAGTGTTTTCTGATGTTATCCCAGTTGAACGACTTTGTGACAAAGGATCTGTTTACAGCGTCAAACTTGTTTCTTAACAATCCCGTAAACCCTGAAACAAAATACGCAGACTTTACTTTTTTACGCTCAAGCACGTCAAGCAAAAACGCGCAGCCTAAACTATGGCCTATGACAATCGAATCTGGTTTTATCTTCTTCTCGTACTTTCTAAACTTTCTTCTCCACGTCTGCAGCGACTGTTTTGGGGGCTTCGGAAGTTTAGGGACATAGACACGATACCCTAAACGCTCAAGCTCTCCGCGGAGCCACGGATACCAGTTCTCCCCGGGACTGCCATAGGATCCGTGAATAATGAAAACACGCTGCGCATTTCTCTTCAGCCTGCTCTTGATACGGCCGGGAATCCTTTTGATCCTTTGCGGGATCTCCTGAACCGCCTCGCTTTTCCTGAAGTGCCATAATAAACCGAGCGCGCCTATGACGATCGCGCTGTCCGCGATATTAAACGTCGGCCAATGGTCATTCATGAGGAAAAAATCAAAAAAATCGGTCACATGCTGAAACGCAAACCGATCAATCATGTTGCCAATCGTGCCTCCGAGAATAAGTGCGGTTGCGAGCAGTGTTGTCCTTTCCTTTATCGCCTCATCAAAGTAATACAAGATAAAACCCAGGACTATTACTGAGATCCACGCGAGCATCAATGTCCATTCCTTGAATAAGCCAAATCCTGCTCCCGTATTCTGCACATACCATAATGAGAAAAAGCCGTCAATAATAGGCATTGTCTGCCCAGGAATCAGAGAAGCACGGACAACATGCTTCGTCCACTGATCAACGATCAAAATTAATAATGCAATTCCAAAGAATTGGAAGCCGCGATAGTCTCTCATCAGCCTATAAAGAACTCAGCGGTTTAAATATGTTTCTTGTCAGTGCCTTCCATAGCATAGCTTCTGCCCTGTTATAGCAGCTCACACTCTCACGTTGCTCAACACAAGAATTTATAAATGCGAAGAGGATGTGCTTACGATTTATGAATTTGTACTCTAAACTTTTTTTGTTTGGACAATTTGGATGCACGACCATACCCGCTACCGAGCCTACAGGACAAGCGATGATGGACTCTGACAAATGTTCCTCATGGGTTCGTAACTATTTTAGGCCATTTACAAACGAGGATCTTCTCGATCTTGTTGAGGATTATCCGGATAATCCCCACATCCAACGCTTGAAGGAAGAAGGCCAGCCGAAAACCGGGCCGGGCATTGTTGAACAAGCGTATTGCGAGCTTGCTGCACGCCACAAGGGCATACGACTGGCTGCCCCCTTCTATCGAGACGATGCTCATAATACAGAAGTTGACGCACTGGATGAGCTCATCGGAGGAGTCTCTGGTTTTAAGCACAGAGGCCTTACCGCAATGGACAATTTTACAGGCACAACAGTAACAGCAGCTGGAATCGCATGGATCGTTTGCTGTGGGATGCTCAAAGGCCTGGACGGTATGCTTCCTGAGCTCGGATCATTTGAGCCAGCGTTTCACTGGGTTCAGAATTATGCGCCTGTTTTTTTCACACTCAGCCTCGCTCCCGTCTATGGCATGTTAACGCATATGTTCAGAAGACATGTCAGTCCTGACGCCCTAGTCCGCGCGCGGACTTTAGATGACCATTTTGGGCAGGTTTATTGAATTTCTCAGGGTAAGATTACCACCGTCTTGAATAACTCGGCTGCTGCTCCCGCATCGCAATTCTTTCAATGTTCATAAGCCTTTGATTAATGCTTTCCAAACTTGCCTGCAGCGCATCCATCTTTGAGGATAGAATCTCAATGTTTTTTCCAATGATGACCGTATCTTGATTAGGATATGCTTGTTGTTGATAAGCGGGCTGAGCGAAACTAGGCTGCAATTGAGGCGTCATGAACGGCCTAGGCTCCTGGAATGGCTCAATGCGGTCAAGACCCAAACCAGACTGCGTGTTCTGGCCATAACGCTGCTGGCCAAACGGATCATTCACGCCGGGAATACTTGTGTCTGTTGGATTCAAATCCGTCGGAAGCTCAGGAAGCCCTGAATCCTTCTTCCAGAACATCAGCTTGTCCATGAAACCCATGACCACACCTCTTTTTCAATATAGCTACGGAAACCACTATTTAAAGGTTACGAGCGAAGTTAAGATGAATGAATCGTTTGTTAGAAGGCAACAACAAGAATGGCTTCGGACGACCTCATTGCATTCGGCCTCCTCGGGACTCCGGAGGTTATGGAAATCGCAAATTTCCAGAACTTCTGGAAACCCTTCAGGTTTCCATAAGAGCCAACCCTCCCCTCGGCCTCGCCATTGTTGTTGCTATACGGCGCCAGAACTGGAGTTGAAGTCCGCCGCCTGCAACCGGCGCCGCGGTGACCACATTTAGAGGGTTTTGTAGTCATCTCTATAGATAGCAAATCCATGAAATCGATAATGAGAGTGTTAGTATTACAAACATATAAGGAGTATTTAGCATTATTTGTTAGTATCATTAACACGTTATCACTACTAACCATAAAGCTTAAATATTACCCCATGGTTATTATAGCTAACATGACCTCAAAGCAGCACATTCTCACATTCAAGCGCTCTGCTGATGCAGTATACGCTATGGGGGACTTTACAAGCGCCACGATTCTGTACTTTAAAACGCTCTTTGCTCTCCATGATTATCTCTTGCTCGAGAAAATTGGATATGCTCCTAAAGATCACACAGAACGATTCAGGCTCCTGCAACAAGAGTTTCCGGAACTCTATGCCGAGTTAGACGCTGAATTCAACACGTACAGAAGTACATACACAAGAATTGCCTCCAAGGAGACATGCAATCGTATAAAAAAGATGATTGAACATGCCATCACTACTCACCACATTGCATAAAGCGGCAAAGGCCGTTTACAACGAGTATAAAGACAAAATAGAAGATATCATTCTCCTAGGGTCATTCATGAAGGGAAAAGAAGATCCAGAGGACATTGATGTGCTCATCATTTTTAAGGAACAGGTGGATAAGCCTGTTGAGTCTGCGTTGAAAAAGGCATTGCATTTGAACAACTTGGACTTGAATTCGATCACACTCCAGGAACTTGAGGGAGACGGATTCATTGCCAAAGAGGGCGTTTACCTTGAAGGGTTTAGTCTTCTCCGGAATGCCCCTGTGAGCTCGAGGCTTGGGTTCTACAGTGTCGCATTCCTTTGCTATAATTTGAGTTCTCTTAAAGGATCTGCGCGCGTGAGATTCTACTACGCGCTTCAGGGAAGAGGTGTTGCTCCCGGATTTCTTAAAACCCTGCAGGCAGCGCGATATTCTGACAATATCATACTCTGCGCATATGGAGAGATCGAGAAGCTAAAAAGTTTTTTTGAACAGTGGAAGATTCCGTATGTGACTACACCCGCCCTGATTCCAAAAAGGTTGAAGCAAGTGCTGTTGGGGAAGTGATTCACAATGAGTCGTGGGACTAGATAGAAATGATGGCTGTTGAGGGGAGGGTCATGCACTATTGAAATGGTGCTGGAGTTGGAAGGGTTGTGGTGGATATCTGTGTGTTTACCCGCAAGCATTATAAAGAATCCGGAAGTGAGTATCCTAATGAGCAGTTATATTTGTAATGTATGCAAAAATCCAGTTGAACACGATGAAAATACCCAGATATTAGAGTTTAATGGTTATTTTGTCTGTAGCGGATGCTACCTAAAGCTGAATGGAGCAGAGCTATCTGATATTAAAGAGATACTTTTGAGAATTGAAAAGAAGATTGATTCAAAGATGAAATAGTTCTAGTTGCCATAAGAGACAATATGTGTCGGTAATGATCTATTATCCCTACGCTGGTTAGCGTGAAGTTACTCAACTGAATTCTTTTTGGTTCCATACGTTTTAGCACAGAATCTTGCTGACTTTTTGTGGTTTTTCTACCATGCTAAATGATAATCTCTTCAGAGATTGCTTAGCAAAGATTTACATGATGGCAAAACCCAATATGTACATGGGCCTCGCCCAAAGTGAGGTCTAGGCGTTAACTAAAGACAGGGGATCACAATGTACGTTGGACTATAACAAGATTTATATAATCTCGGTAGTACGGGCGTCATGTGGGGTTTAGTGGGAAAGATATACCTGATCATTGTGCTTCTTTTTGTGCTGTCGTGCGCCCCTCTAAGCAGAGAATACGTTAACAATTGTGAACAATCCGGGGGAGATTATACTTCTGGTTTCTCTGAAACCAAAGGCCAATATTATTTTTGTGAATGTCCAGATGGCAAATACGAATCAGGAGGGATCTGTCACGATATCGCTGCTCAACAGGTGGAACTCTGCGAAAAAGTATCTAACAAATTTGTAAACTGTGCGGTTGATGGCAGCGAGTGCATATGCACATTTATAGATTCTGGAACAGTCTCTTTTTTACCAATTGGAGTATTGGAAACTTCAAATTGTGAATGCTTTGATGGAGGATGTGGATGCGGACCAAACCTAAACTAATGGCGTTGCTGAATATATCCGTCTTTTTTCTCTTCATCCTTGTCCAAGTAGCTTATGCTGATTTAGAAGGATATGTGTATAAAGTTAAAGACGGACCAGAAGGATACTACGCAAGTTCTTCATTTTCTTCAGGAACGCTTCATTTTTTCTTCGATAACGCTGAGGAAATTTCAACTCAACTAAATGAAGATGGCTCTTTTGAGATCGATCCGGGTGACCTGTTTTGTTGGGAGGGGTGTAATATTTACCCTGCAATCACCCTAAAAGAAATTCGCGTATATGAGGGGGAAGAGCCCCTAAGTTCATTATTAATCCCTTATTCAAATATAAATCAGTCATACAATGCTATCAATCCCGTTTTTATAAATTTATTTTTAGATAACAAAGAGATTAATGACGACGTGATAACCTGGGATTCATCGTTTATAAGTGCTGAAGACCTAATTGGAATACAATCCTCGGAGGAATCTATTTATTTTGTGTCCTGGAATGGAACAATAGTTATCCCAGAGGAGGAGGAATATTTTTTTAGTTTTGAGGGGATGGGAAGTGTAAACTTTTGGATTGATGGTCAACAGGGGATATTCAAAGGTAAGGTGGGGGAGGGAATAAAACTTACTCCGGGAGAACACGAACTAAGAGCAGAATATTTTATACTCAATAGTACTTCATCTCCGAATATACTTTGGCGATACAACGAGGTTTCTGGGTTTGTCCCTTTGGAAAATCTTCGAATTACTTCAGGAGAATCCAAGAAAGTAATGAAGGACTCGCGTTTCCAGACGTTATCATTATCTGATTATGGACTTTCTGAGATTTATCCATCTTGGAGCTGGTGGGGATATGTTACGTACAATACGCAAAAAAGACCATTACTTTTGATACATGGTTGGTCTAATAATAATCTCGGTCCAGCGCAGACTAATCTCTGGACACAGTGGGGGACATTGCCGGGGGGCTTGGAGAATTTGGGAGATGAAATACTTGAAGTGGTTTATAACCCTGCAAATTTGGACAATCGGAAAAATGCGGGAATGCTGAATTTAGTCCTGTCCCAAATAAAGAATTACGGCTATAATTTTGAAAAAATAGATGTTGCCGCTCATAGCATGGGCGGATTAGCTGTCAGGGGGTATATACAAAACATGGGATTAACATCGAGTGGGAACTCTGTTTCATACGGATCTAACATTAGGAAAGCGATATTTATTGGTAGTCCACTCCAGGGAACATATTTAGCAAATCTGATAAATGATGGATATAACTTCCCAGGTTCCTGTGATGCTTTGGATTTTTTCTTCAACCTCAATGTAGTATCAGAGGCTACCAAGAACATGGAAATTGGTAGTGATTACTTATGGAACTTGAATACTGCATCTTTCAACAGCAATGTTGATTACTTAACGATCGGAGGATTTAATCAGTATGTTGCCTGCTTATATAATAGTAATATGGTAGAGGATGGCGTTGTGCCTATGAGCAGCTCCAACTTATTAGGGTATAACGTCCCACATATTACACTAGATAGAGTCCACACAACAATCGTGGACAATCCGCAGGTGCTCGGAGTTATCGATGATTTTCTAAATAATCGAGGAACAAATGAAATTAAATCCAACTTATATTATTCAGGAGAGTATTATATTGATCCAAGCTCCCATTATTATTTGGCACTAGGAGGTATTACCATTTCATTCACGGACAAAAATCGGGTGACCGGAGTTCAAATTTATAACCCGACTACCGGATGGAAGAATTTATACCAAAATTCAAGAACCAAACGGTGGTTTTATCTTAATCCAGTTCCGCCAAATTTCAATTTTAACTCGTTTACAACTGAACTTCCTGTAGGGACTTACAACATTTACTATAATGAAGGGTCGGGTTTCTTTTATTCGGGTCAAAATGCATATATAGACTATGACAGTACAACTTATGTAACAATAAATAACTTGGATTCTGACAACGACGGAATAAAAGATGTAAACGATAACTGTCCTTATAGTTATAACCCAAATCAAGCCAATTATGATGGAGATTCTGCCGGAGATAACTGTGACCCAGATGATGATAATGATGGGTTCAATGATAATCAGGATGTTTGCCAGTTTCAATATGGAACGTGTAGGGGCTGTCCGTTAAATCCAAATTGGACATTAAATTCAACTTGGTCTGCATGCACTGTCCAAGATACACAATTCAAAAATTATTATGACACAAATATGTGCGGGCAGACACCTCCACCTCCAGTATCGCAAGCTTGCAATTTCTGCAATTACTCACCAACTAACACCAGCTGGTCCTTTTTTGCTAACGTAAGCTTATGCCGCACCAACGACACTCAGCTTATCAATGTGAGCAGAAAAGAATACGATTCAAATTACGCATCCTGCTATCAAATTACGGGGATTTCATTCGACCTTTGGAACAATGGGCAGAATAAGACCCATTACACAACAAATCAAACATCCTGTGATTACTGCTATCCAATACCCCTGAACTCCTCATGGGGCGACTGGTACAATATCACTGTATGTAGAGCGAATAAGACTAAAGTCCAGGAGAGGGAAAAAACCGAGTTTGACTCCGCCTACAGCATGTGCTATGCTCTTACACAGAATCCATTAGATAAATGGAATAATGGGAACAACAAAACGCACTATCAGCAGACAACGATACCCTGTTGTGATCCTATCCTTACAAATACATCGCCCAGTCAGTGGACAAACGTCTCCTGCCTAATCAATGATACTATGAATCAAACTCGGTTCAAGATAGAGTATGATTCTAATAGTTGCGGTACGGTCCAAAACAGAACAATTATTGAATACCAACAAATAGAAAAATGCGACTTCTGCAAACCAAATCCTATAAACACGAGCTGGAGTCCATGGCAAAACGCGACTCAGTGTATGCCCAATGATAAGTATGTCCAGAATTCCTCCAAGACAGAGTACGATGCTAATTATCAAAGTTGTTATGCAGTGACTAATTTATCCACTGATCGATGGAATAATGGCATTAATAAGACTTATTGGAATTTCACAAACAAGACGTGCGACTTCTGCACTCCCTCGTGGAGTTGCTCAGGATACGGCGCTTGTCAGATGAATGGAACTCAGAGGTGCAATGCCGCACTCGATGCAAACTCCTGTTTCGCCCAGACCCATCTAAATAATGATAATTACCCGGGCAATTATTCAGAATTCCCAACGAACATGTGCCCCATCGAGTGCTCAACGAATTCTGATTGCAATGATGGGAATCAAAGCACAGAGGATAGCTGCATTAACGCCTCAACGATAATCTCTAACTGTACATATTCCACTATCAACTGCTTCACAGACTCTGAATGTGGCGAGACTGGATTTATTGGCTCTTTGTTCTGCGGGGGTAATGATATTCAACAGAATTATCAAACCGCCACTTGTTCCAATCCGGGAACGTCACAAAGCAATTGTTCCGTAACACTCTCTCCAGAATACATCCAAACGTGCGATTTTGCATGCTTTGAAGGAGTGTGCAAGGAGTGCGATGAAGATGCGGACTGTAATGACAACAATGCTGCAACAGAGGACACTTGTCAAAATGAGGGAACGTCAAATGCCATTTGCAGAAGTCTACCCATCAGATGCTTCACTGATATAGATTGCGGAATTAACGGTTACGAAGGAGATGAGTTTTGTAGCGGAGATAATATCCAACAAGAGTACAGATCATTTACATGCTTAGATCCAGCAACATCCGATAGCTCCTGCACATCGAGTACAACACCGTTAACCAATAATATTTGCGATTACGCCTGCCTCGAAGGCTCATGCATTCGATGCAATGAAAACGCTGATTGTAATGACAACAATAGCCTAACAGCAGACACTTGTATTAACCCTGCAACATTCCAAAGCAATTGCTCAAACAAACTTAGTCCTCTAGTTATCAACTCTCCTGCGGATGCAGTATTCGGTGTAAAACGTATTCCCGTAAATATCTCCACGAATGAAGCCATTGATGAAATAACATACCGGGATTTACGAGATGCCCGAGGCAGAGAAAGAACACTATGTAGTAGAGGATGCGAAGGCTACGGCAATGACAAGAAGAAAACCATCACCTTTAATGACGGGGAGCATGAAGTCAGCTTTAAAGCATACAACCCAACAGGACAGGTTATAGACGAAGAGATCGTAACTTTTAGGGTAGACAGCAAAAAACCAAAAATAACCAAAACAAGCCCAACATCAGGATTTGGAACGGGAATTTTTGAGGTGGAGTTTAAAGAAGAAAACCCTGCAGAGCTCATGCTCCATTATGGCAGCGAAGATCCAAGACTGGTTAACATAGAAGATGAATGCACGTTGGAGAAGGATACATACGCCTGCGCGCCAGAAGTGGATGTATCCCAGTATGATGGAAGCTCTTTGAGCTATTGGTTTGGCCTTAAAGACATTGCTGGAAGTATGGACTCTTCGCGACCGCGTAGTATTGATGTGGATATAACACCGCCAGTCATCAATTCATTTGGCTTCCCGCCACCTGATGGAAGAAGCGTCACATTTACATTCAACGTAACTGAACAGAACTTCGATTCCATCAAATATGAAGATTGGAGCAACGGAAAGCCAAAAACAGGCACACTCTGCACACGATTAAAGAATGGGATATGTGAAGCTAGGAAAACATTTAGTAAAGGAAGTCATAACGTCATCTTTACAATAGCAGATTATGCGGGGAATGAAGAGCAAACGAGTGCGGTGTTTACGATAACATAGCTTTTCTGGAAACCCCCGGAACTATTCCGACGCTCTCCCAAAGGTTTAAATAGATAAACTTTTGAAAGATAACTCATGGCTTTTATGACAATTAAAGCTCCCACCAGCAATCTTTTTAAACGTTCTAATAACCACAGAGGATGGTGAGGGGTGTGTTGCTAACAAAAGATGAGGCTATATGCCTCATATTGAAACTGTCAAAAAACGGAGAAGTCTCGTCTCCAACTAAA
>Ga0209541_10005680_pt1 | contig 21653 bp, 23 predicted proteins | sample RifCSPlowO2_01_FD_184027 | JGI IMG/M metagenome (GOLD analysis project Ga0209541, IMG submission 184027) | Groundwater microbial communities from Rifle, Colorado - Rifle CSP2_plank lowO2_0.1 (SPAdes) (version 2) | ecosystem: Environmental > Aquatic > Deep subsurface > Groundwater | place...
TCCCATTCGGCAAGTTTACATTCGTAGAATTTTTGGAAGGTATCTTCACCGAGGGCACCGCGAATCACTTCGTCGCGTTCCAACTCATCCAAAGCTTCTTTGAGGTTGGAAGCCACCGTTTTGATTCCCATTTTTTTCATTTGCTTGGGGCTGAGCTCCCAAATGTTGGCTTCCACGGGAGCGGGAGCCACGAGGCCTTTTTTAATTCCGTCGAGACCGGCGGCAAGCATCACGGCGAAAGCCAAATAAGGATTGGCGGACGGATCCGGACAGCGAAGCTCAATGCGTGTTGCCTTTTCAGCGGTGGCGGGTGTGATGCGTGGCACACGAATCAGCGCGCTGCGATTGCGTTGTCCCCAAGCGGCGTTCACGGGTGCTTCGTAACCCACTACGAGACGCTTGTACGAATTTACAGTGGGGTTCATCACGGCGTTCATGGCGCGAATGTGCAAGAGTTGTCCGGCAATAAAACTTTGCGCCATCGCGGAAAGACCGTAGATGCCGGCCTTGTCGTAAAACGTGTTGCTGCCATCCACAATCGATTCCAAAGATTCATGCACATGCATTCCGCTTCCGTTCACTCCAAAAATCGGCTTGGGCATAAAGGTACAGTGAAGTCCAAGTTCCTTAGCCATGTCCTTGAGCGTGAATTTCATTGAAATAACATTGTCCGCCGTTCGAAGAGCGTTCCCGTAACGAAAGTTGATTTCATGTTGTCCGGCGGCCACTTCGTGATGCATGCGTTCCACTTCAATGCCCATCATGTCGAGATCAAAAGCCATGTGACGGCGAATTTGAAGCGCATCATCCGTGGTTTGATCGAAATAACCGGCCGCGTCGTGAGGAATCACCGTCGCTTTTCCTTCTTCATCGGTCTTAAAAAGAAAAAATTCCAGCTCGGGCCCCACGTTAAAACTGAGTCCCAATTTCTTGGCCTCGGACAGTTGGCGCTTTAAAATTTGGCGAGGATCTCCGCTGTAAGGACTTCCATCGGGCAAAAGAACATCACAAATGAGTCGTGCCGTGGTGTCCTCCCCTTCAATCGTCCAAGGAAGAACGGCAAAAGTATTGAGATCGGGGCGAAGAACCATGTCGGACTCCGTAATCATCGTGAATCCTTTAATGGAAGACCCGTCGAACCACACGTCGTGATCGATGGCGTCGCCGAGTTTGTGAACCGGCAAAGTCACCGCCTTGAGAACTCCATCCAAATCGATGAATTGAAAATCCACAAATTGAACGTTGTATTCCTCCACCATATCCATGATGGCTTTTTTATCCACGTTGGTCCGTGGGTAACGAGAATACATGTGCTCGCGACGAGCGGCACGAACCAGGCCCTGCATTGTCATGGCAGAGGCTGGGGCTTGCGTGGTCATAAATGAGGGGTTAGGGAGATTAAACAGAATCTAAATAACTGGAAACGACCCTTCTTTTCAAGCTCAAATTTTAAGTGATTTTTGGCCTGTAGGAGAGCTTTAACACGCCCTATTGACCTGAATGATTTTGGGGATTATGCTTGAACATGTTTCCTCGTGTCGAAATTTTCTACAACATAAAACGAATTTACAATGACCCTCCAAAATGTTCTTGTGAACATTGGGCTCAGCGCCAAAGAATCCAAAGTTTATTTGGCGGCGCTGGAACTCGGCCCCTCGCCCGCTTCCGACATCGCTTTGCGCTCCAAACTCAACCGTGTGAGCACCTACGACATTCTTGAAAAACTCATCAAGCGCGGTTTCATCAGCACCTACACACAAAAAAAAATAAAGGTTTTCGCGGCCACCGAACCCGACCTTCTTCGTACGGACATCCGCCAAAAATATCTTGATTTTAAAGAAGCGCTCCCAGAACTTCGACGCCTCCACGGTAGCACCTACGTTCCGCGTATTCGTTATTACGAAGGTATCGAGGGCGTCAAAAAAGTTTACACGGACACCCTAAGCGCCAAAACGGAAATTTTTAACTATGCCGATTCCAAATCCATTCGCGAATACTGGCCCACCTACGACGCGGACTACGTGGATGCGCGCGTGAAACGTCGCATTTATCTTCGAGGGATCGCGCCGCTCGATGAACACGGCCGCCGCGTCGCGGCGGAAAACGAAAAAAAGTACCGCGAAATTCGCCTTGTAAACGCCGGCGCTTTCGCCTTCGCCAACGAAATCAACATTTACGATGACAAAGTTTCCATTGTCTCATTCGGCAAAAACGAAGTGGTCGGGCTCATTATTGAAAGTCCCGAAATCGCTAACACTCAACGCGCCATCTTCATGATGGCTTGGGAGTTTGTCGGCCACCAAGTGAGAGAAGAGGACTAGGCGGCCACCGGAAGCATCTTGTGCTTTTGAAGTGCCGCTTCATGAGTATCAACTCTTTCTTTTAAACGATCATTGGCACGTGTAAAACTGACAAATTCTTGATCCAGTTTTTCAAGTGAAGTTCCTAAATTTTCATGGGCATTAAGATTTGCTTTTTTAAATTCATTGAACTCATCACGCGTCACTAAAGTTTTTAGAGTCTTGTCATGTTGTCCGACAATATCTGCAATATTTTCAAGCTTTTTATCGATTCTACTAAACCGACGATCAACAGATTCAAACCGACGATCAACAGATTCAAACCGACGATCAACAGATTCAAAGCCCTTTCTCATTTCCTTAAAGCCACGTCTCATCTCAACTACAATCGGATTGCTTATTTTTTTCTTTGGCATAAAGGCTGGATTAAAAGTTTGGAAATCTCATTCTAATGAATATTTTTTAAAAAATCCTGACAAAAACCTGAATTTTTCCTGAATCCCTTGCGACATTTTAATAAGATTTTATAAGACTACTTTTGTTTCTAACATCTATTCGGCTTAAGGACCTCACACTATACTCACTCAAAAACCATCGTCAATAAATAAACATCAATTTACAAACTCAAAATGCCTGGAGTGATTCAGGAGCTAAATCTGTAGACAGGCATATCAATGTATCCAGGCTATCCGAAGAAACAAGCTGCCTAACATTCCTGCGCGCGCACGACCTGAGAATTACCCTCCAATGATCGGCCTCTTTTCCCACAGCCCACTCACCTGCTCGTACGCGGCGGCGGTCTGTAAAATCAAACTTTCACTCCACATCGGCCCGATAATTTGAAGCCCGACAGGAAGCCCACTCGAAGTAAAACCGCAGGGAAGAGACAGAGCGGGAACACCGGCGGCGGAAGGAGGAATGGTGAGCGCATCGGCCAAATACATGGCGAGCGGGTTATTGGCTTTTTCGCCGACTTTGAAAGCCGGCGTGGGCGAAACGGGCGCCATGAGTACGTCCACTTCTTTAAAGACGGCTGCAAAATCTTGAATTATGAGCGTGCGAACTCTCTGTGCATGTTTGTAGTAGGCATCGGCGTAACCGGCGGACGACACAAAAGTTCCCACCATAATACGCCTCTTGATTTCCGAACCGAACCCTTCCCCGCGACTCGTTTTATAGTACTCCGTGAGATCTTCGACTCCCTCAGCTTGATGCCCGAAACGAACGCCGTCAAAGCGAGCCAAGTTCGTGGAAAGTTCCGTAGGCATGGTGACGTAGTAAACGGCTACTCCATACTTGGTCATGGGCAAACTTACTTCTTTCACGATCGCACCCAATTTTTCATATTCCTTAACGGCCGCCATCACAGACTCGCGCACCTCGTCTTCCACTCCCTCGGCAAAGTATTCTTTGGGAACCCCGATGCGAAGACCCTTCACTCCTTTTGCTAAATTGGCAGCATAGTCAGGAACCTCCACAAGCGGCGTGGTGGAATCATACGGATCCGGACCGGCAATGGTGTTCATAAGCAAAGCAATGTCTTCCACTGTTCGCGCAAGAGGCCCGACGGTATCCCAACTGGATGCCATGGCCGTCACCCCGAATCGGCTTACTCGGCCATAAGTCACTTTCATCCCCACACATCCGCACAGCGAAGCCGGCTGACGAATGGAGCCTCCGGTGTCCGTACCCAAAGAAAAGAAACTCTGCCCTGCCGCCACCGCCGAAGCGCTGCCGCCCGAAGAACCTCCAGCCACAAACTCTTTATTCCACGGATTCAAACTCGGACCGAACGCGGAATTTTCCGTGGAAGCCCCGCACGCAAATTCATCCAAATTTGTTTTTCCCAAAAGAACCATGCCAGCTTCTTTCAAAAGTCGAGTGGCGGTGGATTCATAGGGCGGCACAAAATTTTCCAGCATTTTTGACGCGCACGTTGTGCGCACGCCTTTCGTGTTGAAAAGGTCTTTAATCCCGGCCGGTATACCCTCCAAAGTCCCGATTTCCTTCCCGCCGGCAATTTTCGCATCCACCTCTCGTGCCCGGGCACGAGCCAAGTCCTCCGTCACGGTCAAAAAATTATTCAAATACTCCCCTTTTTTGATTTGCGCCAAACACGCGTCCACCAAATCCTCCGAAGAAAATTTCTTTTCTTTTAGTCCCAGGTGCGCCTCGGCAATGGAAAGCCAGTTCAAATCCATTTAAAGAATGCGTTTAATTCGTATTTGATGGTTCACCTTCGGAAGCCCGCTGCACCCCAAAAGTTCGTCCGCCGTTGCTAAAACCCCGCGCGCCTCATCCTCGCGCGTGACATTGGAAAGTCCCGTCACTTGAGACGTTTCCGGCACACCCTTCGTATCGAGCTCCTTCAGCACCTCCACATAGTTCAAAATTTCCGTAAGCTGTCCCGCATAGCGCTCCTCCTCTTCCGTGGTGAGTTTCAGCCGCGCCAACCGCGCAATATGCTGAACTTGTTCTTTCGTGAGTTTCATAAAAAGAATATAGCGTAGACAAGTCCTCTATTCCAATAGAAACGAGTTAGCTATACTGAGCTCATGCAAAAAACCCTTCAAAGCATCGCCGGCGTTTCTTTCATTTTTTTTGTGGTGCTCGGAGGCTTGCATATTTCCACTTCCCTGCTGCTCGCTCAGGATGTCATCAACGTCCCGACGCGGCTCATTTGGAACGCTCTCGACCTTCCTTTTCTCTTGGCAGCTCTCCTCTACGGAACCAGTAAACTGTCGCTCACACTGGAAGACCTTACGGGAAATTTAAAAGTTCCCTTTGCCCTGCTCGGCAGCGCCGGCCTCCTCATTTTGATTTTGGCTCTTTACACTAACTTTGGATTTCCGGATGCAAACCTCTTCTGACCCCATTGCCAATCGTCCCAAAAAAGTCATGGCCTTTGGCACTTTTGATTTTTTCCATGCGGGGCATGAAGACTACCTTCGCCAAGCCCGCGCTCTGGGCGACGAACTCATTGTGGTGGTGGCGCGCGACGACACCGTGAAAAAAGTAAAAAATGCGGCACCCGTAAACAACGAACGCAAACGTCTCCGCGACGTGGCCGCCTGCTTTCATGTGAGCAAGGCCGTGCTCGGAAACCTCGACGACAAGTACCGCGTCATCAAACGCTACACTCCCGATGTACTCGCCCTCGGCTACGATCAATATGTGTTCACTTACGGACTCAGAAACTTTTTCATTCAAGAAAAACTCGGCACGGAAATCGTGCGCCTGGAATCCTTCCGGCCGCAAACTTTTAAAAGCTCCCTGATTAAAAGATCGCTCAACCGACTCACCGAAGGTGAGCTAAAGAAAGACCGTCGCGCAAGCGACTCCTTATCCTCCACGCCATGCGCCCAAGACTCGCTTACAACCTCGGCCGCCTAGCCCGCATCTCCCTGCAAAATGTGGGCCGCAATTTGCTGCTTTCGGTTGCCACCACAGTGATGATGGGCCTCATCCTTTTCATTTTTAACGTGATCATGGTGCTGAACGTGCTCACGCAGTCCGCACTCGACCAACTCGCCGAAAAAATCGACCTCATTGTTTACCTCAACGAAAGTTCTTCTCTTATTGGAATCAATGATTTGGTGGCGGAAGTGCAGTCCCTCCCGGTGGTAACGGAAGTGCAGTACACCAGCAGCGCGGAAGCCTTGGAACAATTTATTGATTTGTACCCTGACAAGGCCGACCCCTTCACGGTTTACGGAATCGAAAACCCGCTGCCGGCGAATCTTCGCATCGTCACGGAAAGTCCCGATCAACATGCCATGGTGCTCGATTACTTAAAAGATTCCGCTTACTCAGAACTCTTGCTGAGCACCGAAAGTTCCAGTGAAAATCAAGCCATCGCCGCGCGCCTCATCAACGTGACGCAGTTCACCAAAAAACTCATCGTAGGCGTGGTGATTACTTTTGTTTTCGGTTCCCTTTTGATGATTATGAACGCCATCCATCTCAGCATTTTTACGCGCAAAACCGAAATCCAAATCATGCAATTGGTGGGCGCCAAACCCGGAATGATTCGCTTTCCTTTTCTGGTTGAAGGCGGAGTCTACAGTTTCATCGCCGTCTTTTTCAGTTTCTTTTTATTGATGTTTTTCCTGGAAGGCACGGCGCTCTCGGAGTACATCAACTTCAGTGCCGACTTCAGCCCGTTTTGGCTTTTTGCCGGTGAAATGCTGGCCAGCGTGGGCGTGGGAGTTTTAGCCAGCAACTTGGCCACCAACTTTTATTTAAAACGTACACTCGTCCTCGAGCATGATTAAAAACTTCAGCGCCATCATCCTTCGCACTCGGGACTGGGGAGAAAAAGATCTCCTCGTCTGCGCGCTTTCCGAGGACGGTGAACGTCTCGACCTCATTGCGAAAGGAGCGGGCGGCCCGCGCTCGAAACGCCGCAGCCACCTCGAAAGCATGAACGCCGTTCGCGGCACGATTTACGAAAGCAAAGGACGCGCTTACCTCCAAACCGTGCAAACCGAAAACAGTTTTTTGCGAGTAAAACAGGAGCCATGTCTGGTTTTCCGCTTGGCCGTTTTTGTTGAGATTTTGGAAAAGACCTTGCGGCCCGAGCACGCACATCCGGAAATCTACCCGCTTTTTTTGGAGACCTTGGAGAGTTTGAACGAAAAAAACCGTCGCGCTAGCTCTGCAATTCTTGTGGAAGTCGCGCTCGTGAAGCTCGCTCACATACTCGGTTATTTACCCAGTTTCAAAAATTGTGCGCATTGCCACGAAGGACTTACCAAAACCGCCCATTGGGATCATGAAGCCGGAACTCTGGCCTGCGCCAATTGCCGCAAAGCAAGTCACCGCTCCTTTCCCATTAAATATTGCAAAGCCTTCGAATTTTTCCGCCATGCCAGCACGGAAAACTGTCGAAAAATTTACCTGAAAGACGACGAAGCCGAAACCCTCCGCGAATGGATTCCAGGCTTTTTCAGCTTGCATCTCAACCAACCGTTGAAGAGTTTGCAGGTTCAAGAAGCATTCTAAAGATAGAGCTTTATTTCTATAACAACTCTTTACCTCGAACTTTTAAACGTTGCTGCGCCTCTTTAATGTTTGCAGGCGTTTTCAGTTTCTCAGGCATAGTCCCACCCAGTTCCTGAATCGTTTTTCGAACTTTTTTCCCAACATCATAGTGAGCTTTGTTGGCATGTGACTGACCAATAATATTTTCCCGCTTAAGTTTAGCTGCCGCTTGTGTGGCACGGAAAATATTCGCACCCAATTCTTCACTTCCCATATGATCAAGTATTTTTTCATTCGGCTTGAGTTTTTTCTTCACATGAATATCCCTTTGACGTAAACCTCCATAAAGTCCCATGTACCCAAAATCCTGAAAATTCGCGTGATTGATAACACCTGCTCCATGTGCAGCTTTAGCCAGCTTCTTATTCCGTTCACTCATTTCACCACGCAAAAGCACTCTCTCGCTATCTTCCAAGAACAGTTCGCTCATTTCTTGTTTTCGAGTCTGAAATGCAAAATAAGTCTGAGCCAGAGCAATTTCCTCTTTACGAGGATCACCATTTTGGGCGATGAGGTAACATGCGTAGCGAGAAAGATGGTAATCATCAACCTCTCTAAAAGCCTCTTTTGCTGTTCCTGAAGCTATTTTTATCATTTTGGCGGTGCCGACAAAATGATCATCACGATTTTGACCACTATTCTTGCAAGACTCCTTAGCTTTCCTAATGACACCTTCAAACTTGCGCCATTCTAAGTATCCTAAAGGAGCCATAAGTTCACGAGCATTCCAGAATTCTTGACCATGTGCATTGATTTGTCGGATCTGATCAAAAAGTTTTTTTATCATAAGAAATTGAATTCAGTGTATTCTGAAATCTACACTCCAAATGTCCCCCGAGCAAGTACCAGCTGTTGTCAGCACCGGATGACAAACCGCAATTTTTGACGAACGCCAATCTGTTCATTATACTAAACCCATCCTAACCCCACGCCCACATGAAAAACTTGCCTAAATATTTGGCAGAACTCTTCGGGACTTTTGGTCTCGCTTTGGCGGTCAGTCTTTCCGCTACGGGAAGTTTCCTCCCCACGGCCATCATTGCCGCTCTCACTTTGGGACTTTTTGTATACACGATCGGTCACATTTCCGGCGCACACTTAAACCCGGCCATTACGGCGGGCGCTCTTGCGATTGGAAAAATCCATTGGCAAGATGCCATCGGCTATTGGGTCGCTCAGTTTGTGGGAGCGGGAATTGCGCTCACCCTGAGCGGACAATTGGTGGAACGGACAATTTTGAATGTGGATACGGAAATTTTAACGGGAGCCGGTGAAGCGCTGGGAGCCGTCTTCTTCGGCTTTGGCGTGGCCGCCGTCATTTACGGACGCATCCCCAAAGACGTCACAGGAGTGGCCGTTGGAGCTTCACTCGCTCTTGGAATCGCCATGGCCGGTCATCTTTCAAACGGAATTTTAAATCCAGCCGTGGCGCTTGCCCTCGGTTCCTTCAATTGGATTTACCTCGTCGGCCCCATTGTGGGCGCCGTTGTGGGAATGTGGCTCTTCAAACTTCTTTCGATGGAGAAGTAATAGCGTAGGCTCTGGCCTTTTCCAGTGCTCTTTTTTTATACTGCCAAACTCTTGTGTGGCTGACGCCCAAAACTTGGGCTACTTCACGTTGAGTTTTTTTCTGTTTTTGACCCACCCCATAAATCAGGAACAAAAGGGTGATCTCTCTTTCGTCCAAACCCGCTTTTTGGAGCCAATTCGCCAGCTTCTCTCTTTGAAAATTGAAAATAACGGCAAGTTCGGGATCCACGGAATTTTCGTTCGGGAGCACATCGAGAAGCGTGAAATCCGAGCGCGAGTCCGAATTCGAAGCTGAAGAAAGGGTCTGATCTAAAGAAAAAGGTTCTCTCATACCAACAAGAAGCCTCTCAACAGTTTGAGTTTCCCAATCCAAACACTCGGCCAGTTCTTCAGGCGTCGGTTCATAGCCGCTTTTTCGTAAACACTCCTCCTGCGCTTGATTCAATGTGCTGAGGTCAAGCACTTTGTTATCGGGCGCACGAATGAGGCGACCCTGTTTATTGATAGCCCGTGTGATCATTGCCCGAATCCACAACGATGCATATGTGGAGAATTTTACACCTCTATCGGGATCGAACCTTTCGACAGCCTTAATGAGACCGATGGCCCCCTCTTGCTTCAAATCGTCCAAAGACAGTCCATATTTAAGATACCTTTTAGCAATGGGAAACACCAAACCCATGTTGGCCTTCACCAAGCGATTCCTTTCAGAAATCGACTCCGGTCTTCTTACCACTTGCTCAAATGACCTTGGTCCTGCAGTCATAGTCTTACCAATTAAATCTATTTTTACCCGATCGGACTCGAGTGCCATAAGTGGGTGGTATAAAGCCTCCATGATCTCCAATGAACTCCATGCTGCTCACACCTGGCGTGGGAAACATGCCACCTCTGATCAAATCCGCCATAGGTATGGATTCCTCAGGCTTGGGAGATCGGCGTTTAGGTCTTTCGGGGAGCTTTCCAGTTTCAATCGTATGTAAAATAGCTGATCGAATGGCCTCTATAGTATTATCACTCAGACGGACGACCGGCTGATCACGGAATACTTTTAGAGCCTTTTCATGATCTGGATGTATATCTTTGCGAGGCAGCCCTCTGGTTATTTCTTTGTAGGCATCATTTCCTGTATAGGTTTTAGATTCAGGTTTAGTTTCCATACATTCTATTAAAGATTGCCTAAAAACTGTCTGAGCGGAACGCTGTGGTTTTCACCGGCGGTTTTACAGTTGCTCTCCACAAGCAAGAAATCCTTGCCGGGAGCGGCGGCTTGAGCGACGCGGGCACTTTCCACAAAACCGAAACTGATTTTTTGATCATCCATCACTCTTTCATGAAAAACTTGCGCTGAGTTTTGCCCGGGTACGGAGACTAAAACTTGAGAACAATCCTCTTTGTCCACCTTCAGCAAAGTGGGAGGGATGGAATAGACTTTATTCACAGGCCATGCCCCACTGCTTGGAGTAAAACGAAGAATCTGCCAGCCATCATTCGACGTGGACAAAGATGCCACAATGGATCTGCCTTGAGAGGAAGCATGCGCCACCAAAACATCGGGAAGGATGCCCTCCGAAAGATCACAAGCGGGAAAGCCCATCCCCGCATAAGCAGGAGACATAGTGGCAGAAACACTTTGAAGTTTTCCCGGCTCGGGATTCTTGCCCGACTTCGTGGTGAACTTACCCAAAATACCACTTTGACACACACGCAGAGCCACCTCTTCTTGAGTGGGCAGTGCAGTACTTTCCGGTTCACGGTGCATGTATTCCTTCAGATGCTGCACGGCCGGAATGGCAAGTCCGATCGTGGAAAGCATTAAAATGCCGAAACCTACCCTCAATTGAAGTATTTTGTTCTGAAGAGCATCGTTCGCAAGTTCCAAATCATCAATGGTTGATCGCGTGGAAGCCAAATCAGCCTTTAACTCTCCAATTGCTTCACTAAAATGCTCGGCCTCTTGAGTTCTCCGCGCCTGTATCTGAACACATCTTTCTAAGGCGCCACGAAGAGCAAAAAAGAAGCGCTCAAGATCGGAGAAAGGAAGAGGTGCCGCATGGTAAAATCTGCCGACCTTATTAGCCCAATCCCTTACCTCTTTAAAGAGATCGTGTCGGCTATCGCCCAAACGGTCCTCATCAATCAAACCCTCCAGAGCTTCCGCGAGTTCTTTTTCAATGTCCTCCGCGTTTTCGTATGTGTCTTTCATAGTGCATTTGAAATCAAAAGTGCCCGGGGCTTCCTTGGTAGGAAACCTCCAGGTTGGAGAGAAGGTCAGAAGACCTTTTTACCCATTTTTATACAGGGGGCACGTGGCCTGTTTTTTGAATTGTGCCTAGATTATAGCCATTTATTTGGTTTTGTCAATGGCACTTTTTTTTGCTTTCCAGTGAGCACTGATAAACCGTTCATCTTCAAGCCCCCCGAGTTCCCGGCAATCCTTTCGGTGAATGCGAATGAATTGCCCGCGACTCACATACCCTATAATGGAATGAGGCGGTTTTGGTTTGCAGCACGCGCTTAAAAGAACGGGAAGATTTTCCTCCCCCGTTATGAGCACTTCTTGAGTGTACTCGGCCGCCACCAATACATCTCCCTTTTTACGAGCTTTTGCGGTTTCGTCCGGAAAAAGCGTTTTCACAATTTGGAAAGCGGTCACCGTGCCGAGCCCCACATTTTCCAAAAGTTGTTCCCGTTCCGCAGAAGTGCGGCCGGAGCCCGCATAATTTTTAAGCAAAGCATTTTTATCATCCAAAACAGATTTCCCCAAAACCTGCAACTCGCGGTTCACCATTTCCCTTCCGGCCGTCACATTGGCCGACTTATCCTGCTTGTTGAACCAGTTTTTAATTTTGCTGCGAGCCGACGAGGTTTTCGCGATCGACAGCCAATAACGATTGGGCTTGGCGTTCGAGCGCGTCACAATTTCCACTGTTTCTCCGTTTTTGAGCTCGTAATCGAAAGGCACAATGCGTCCGTTCACTTTCGCGTTCACCATTTTGTTGCCAACTTCGGTGTGAACCATGAACGCAAAATCAATTGGATTGGAACCTTTGGGAAGCTCAATAACCTGCTTTTTCGGAGTCAGAACAAAAATACGATCGGGATACAGGTCAATTTCCGCCTTTAAATTCCCTTCTTCGGCAAGTCCGCGAAGCCACGCCATTTGCTGTTCCACGGAAGAATGCAGAATGGGAATTTCCTGGCTGCGCCCTTTTTGAATGGCCGCCAAATAAGATTTCGCAATGCCGTGATCGTACAATTTTTTTTCGATCCGTTTGCGTTCTGTGGGTGTCAAAAATTGATAGCGTTCGATCCACGCACGCACTTCCGCTTCCAAATCGGGATTCTGCTTCACCAAAGCTTTCACCTCCTGCAAAGCGTTTTGCAGCGCAAAGTGAATTTTTCGGTCGAGATTTTTATCAATCCGTTTTCCGAGTTTGTAAGACCAATGCGACGCAACTCCGAGTTCGGCTTCCTTATGCATCCCAAGCGTCCGAATTTGAACTTCGGTGGGTTCGTCATAAATATCACCTCCGAGACCGAGCACCGTAGTGTGCAAACTGCGGTAGCCGTTGGGCTTGGGTACGGCAATATAATCTTTAAATCGATCCTGAAGCGGGATGTATTCCCCGTGCACCAAACCGAGCACATTGTACAAATGGGAAACCTGCTCTTTTTGTCCGTGAAACAAATCGGGCAAAATCACGCGAAGCGCAAAAAGATCGTAAATGTCGCCGATGTCCTTCGCCTCCTTTTTTTGCATTTTTTGATAAATGCTCCACAAATGCTTGAGCCGTCCCTGCACTTCCACCACGTTCACGTTTTCCCGCATCAAAAGCTGCTCGAGTTGGGACGTGGCGAACGCCATGCATTCTTCACTGCGATCTTGCTCGGATTTCAGCTTGGCCGCCAAATCTTTATAGTCTTCAGGATAAAGGTAACGAAAACACAAATCTTCAAGCTCGCTTTTAATTTGAAAGATACCGAGCCGCGACGCAATGGCGGCGTGCACACCCAAAGTTTCCCGCGCGATGCGTTCCTGTTTGTGCGGCGGGACGAACTGCAAGGTGCGCATGTTGTGAAGGCGATCGGCCAACTTAATAAAAACGATTCGAATATCCTTGGCCATGGCCAGAAACATTTTTTTCCACTTTTCTTCCTGCGGATTTTCCGTACGCACTTTCACGATGGCGAGCTTTTCAAGACCCTCCACCAAATCGGCCACTTCTTTTCCAAAAGCTTCCTCAACTTCCGGCCGTTTCACCGCCGTGTCCTCCGTGACGTCATGAAGGAGCGCCGCTTGCATGGCGGGCAAATCGGGATTGAGATCCAGCAAAATGCGCGCCACCTCCACCGGATGCATAATATACGATTCTCCCGAATAGCGTTTTTGCCCCCCGTGCGCCTTCTTCGCAAACTCATAAGCACTATCAATCAGCTTGATCGGCAAATCCGGTCGTCGTTTAATAATCTGATTGCGAAGCGTAGCGTAGGACATGCTCCTTATTCTACAATCTAAAGCTCGTTCTCGTCTATAATCAAATCGAGATCGGAACCTTCAATGTCCACCACTTGAACTCCTTTGAGGAGCGCCTCTTCGTTGAGCTCGATGTCCCGAACACGCAATTCCATACTGGCGAGCACGTCTTCGTAATACGTCAGGAGTTTTTGGCGAGCGTTGTATTGAGCGCGCAAACGAACAATCTCTTCCCCGTGTTCAGTGAACGTATTGAGAGCGGCCACGGCCGCGTAGGAATCGAGCTCTCTCAAATTTGAAAAATAGCGTGTTTCCGCATCGGCCTTTTCTTCTTCTCGCGCTTCAAACTGCGAGATCAAAGCACTGCTTTCTTCTTCCAGTTTTTCGATGTTTTGTTTGCCCAAATACAAAAGATACTGCAGTTGATTTTGGTAGTCTTCCAAAGTTTCCCGTCTTTGATTGGATTGAGTCAAAAGTTCATTCACATTCACCTGCATGGCTTCGTAAATGGAGGCAAAATCCACCATGCTTTGCGTGAGCGAATCGCCGGTGGTTTCTTCCGGCGCTCCCAAGTCTTGACCGGTTTGCAGCGCATCGTCCGCTTCCGGCATATCCTCTCCCACCAAAATTCCGCTGAGCACGGACGGATCGAGGAAATTGAACTCGTCATCATCCTCATTGTCGGTGGGTTCTTCCGGTTCTGTAGCGTCGGGCTCTTCCGGTCGATTTTGCCACGCGGTGAACAAGGCACGGCCGCCAAAGAACAAGCCGATCAAGAGAAAAAGAGCCACCACTCCTCCGCAACAAAATTTCAAATGCCGCGTGGAAAGCTTGGCTTCCTTCAGCATATCCAACAAACCCGATTCTTCTTCAAAGGGTTCTTCCTCTCCCCTTTCTTCGCCCGGCTCCTTCATGGAGGCCAGCTCCTTCAGTCGATTTTTGGTTTTGCGTCGACGCTCCTGAAGTTCATTGCTTTCCGGCATATCTGCCACTTCCAAACCACCCGGTTCCTCCAGTTGGTCGAGCACACCTCGAGAACCTCCAATTCCACCCTCAAATTCCGCATTATCTTCCTGACCGAAGGGTTGAGCAACCGGCTTCTCTAAATCAGAACTACCTTTGATTTTTTCTTTTTTATCGTCCACGCGAAGGAAGTAAGCGAATACTCCTTATATTATACCACAAACTCTGTGTACTCGTTAGTACCCCATCATCCCCGAATAGCCACCGCTCACGCCCATCATGCCTCCCACGAGCGATCCCAAAACTCCAAAAATCAAGATCTCCAAAAGAATCAAAAGGATAATGGAACCCACCCCCAATTTTCCAAGCTTGGACAAAACGACGCAGAAGACCACAAAAGTCCAGATTCCGGAAACAATGGCGAGCGGAGGATAAAAAGTCAGAAGGGCAAGAATATTGGCAAAACCCATCACTTTCACATAACCGTGCATATCGAGTTTGGAATGGAAAACGCGTTCGGCCAAAAAGCCCGTTAAAAATAAGCCGGCAATGGCAACGAGAGCGGCAAGAACAATGGCAATGACCACGCCCGGCAGATCGCTGCGGTAGGTCACAAACCCCATTCCGCGAGGGAAAAGATAGGTGCCGAGTCCCCCAATCGCGGAACCGAGAACGGTGATAATAAGAGCCGGTTGAAGAGCATGAGGATCTTTCGCAACGGTATGCATTGCGGGCTCCTTGAGTTTCACAATTTCAAAAGCCTGACTAAAGGTTTTCTGGAAATCCATAGGGCGTGGGTTAAATTTCTTTGTCAGTATAGCAGAGCCGTGATAGATTAAAACAGATTTTACTCACCGTAACCACGCCTCCATGTCGCAAAACACCACCGATCTTATTGCCAAGCTCGCTTGGAAGACCACCCGTGAACGTTGGCGGGAATTTATGGTTCTGCCCGCTGTAGTTACAATCATAGTATTCGGAGCGGTGGGAGCGCTTTTTTATTACATTCCCCTCCAGGGTATACCGGCCGTCTCAATCAGCTTGATTGTTCTCTACCTTGCTTACATTGCTTTTTGCATCGTCTTTTATAACGCGCTCGCCAAGTGGTGTGCCGACCTGTATGCGGGAAAGAAAGTAATCGATATTGAAGACGGTTTCCGTTACGGTCTTTCTCGATTTTGGGGAGTGCTTGGTACCGGCCTGCTCACCATGCTCAAGATATTGCTTTGGTCGCTGCTCCTCCTTTTACCCGGCATTTATAAAGGAGTGATGTATTTTCACTCCATTCAAGTCAGCCAATTGGAAAAAATTTCCGGCGGAGACGCCAACCGCATGAGTCAAAAAATGATTTCGAAGTCCGGTTTTCTTCGTACGATTGGAAACTTAATGGCGATTTATTTTGTGGGAATGATTTTATTTTACATTTACTTTGGTCTTACTTTCGCCGTTTCCGCGGGTTTCATCGCGGCGGGATCGGAAATTCTTTCCGGTTTGATTTCAGTGGCTCTCTTCGGTGCAGGTGCAGTTTTCTTGAAAGTATATTTACTCGTTTTCTTCAATTACCAATACCTCATTTACCGCGACGAGAACAAAGCCGCTCTGGCAAGCTTGGCAAAGGGCTTGAAAAAGATGCAATAAGACAATAATATCACCCTATAATTCTTTAACTCAACCTTATGAGTATCCCCGTCCTTGCGGCAGGAGCAAGCATCTTGGCTCTTGCGTGGGCAATCGGCCTCATTGTGAGTGTTCTTTCGAAAAACGACGGAAACACCAAAATGCAGGAAATTGCCGCTTCCATTCAGGAAGGAGCCATGGCCTACCTCAACCGCCAGTATAAAACACTTGCGGTCTTCACGATTTTGGTCTTTTTGTTACTCGGACTCGGACTGCCTGAAAACGGATTTTTGATCGCGATGGGATTCTTGGTGGGAGCCATTTTCTCGGCATTGGCCGGTTATATTGGAATGGGAGTTTCGGTACGCGCCAATGTGCGAACCGCCGCCGCAGCCAAAGATGGACTCGGCGCCGCCCTTTTGGTGGCCTTTCGCGGAGGAGCCGTCACGGGTCTTTCCGTGGTGAGCTTGGCTCTTTTGGGAGTGGCCGGATTTTACTGGATGTTCACCACCTATTTTGGACTTTCCGTGGATAAAGCTCCCGGACTTTTGATTGGATTCGGATTTGGAGCTTCCCTCATTTCCCTCTTCGCCCGTGTGGGAGGAGGAATTTATACCAAGGCCGCCGATGTGGGTGCCGATCTCGTGGGAAAAATTGAAAAAGGAATTCCAGAAGATGACCCGCGAAACCCGGGTGTGATTGCCGACAATGTGGGAGACAACGTGGGAGACTGCGCCGGAATGGGTGCGGATCTTTTTGAAACCTATGCCGTGACTTTGATTGCCGCCATGATTTTGGCCGCTTCCACGCTTACCACCAAGATTGGAGCGGTTGGAGTGGAGTACCCTCTCGCCTTGGGTTCAATCGCCGTCTTGGCCACCATTTTCGGACTTTATTTCGTGCGATTGGGAAAAGACAAAAAGAACATTATGGGTGCCCTTTATCGGGGAACTTTTGTCACCGGAGTGGTCTCCGCCATCGGCTTCTATTTTGTGACGGAGTACATGCTGAACGACATCAAGATTTTCTTCGCAACGGTGGTCGGTTTAGTTTTGACCCTTCTCATCAACATCGCCACGGAATACTACACGTCGAAGGATTACAGCCCTGTTCGAAACATTGCAAAAGCCTCCGAAACGGGCGCCGGCACGAACTTGATCAGCGGACTTGCGGTGGGCATGTTCTCCACCTTCCCCATGGTTATTCTCATTATTGCGGCGATTTTTACGGCGTACTGGCTAGGAGATAATTCCACTTTGGAAAATGGCGTTTACGGAATCGCAATTGCGGCCGTGGCCATGCTCTCCACCACGGGAATGGTGATTGCCATGGACTCTTACGGCCCCATCACCGACAATGCCGGCGGTATTGCCGAAATGGCCCAACTCTCCAAAGAAGTACGTGAAAACACCGATGCTCTCGACGCCGTTGGAAACACAACAAAAGCGGTCACCAAAGGGTACGCCATTGCTTCCGCCGCACTCGCTGCGCTCGTGCTCTTCCAGGCCTACGGAGAAGAACTCCTCAAAAACAGTGCAAATGAATTCATATTCAATTTGGCCGACTACCGCGTGGTGATAGGACTCTTCATTGGAGGCGCTCTCCCATTCCTGTTTTCGGCTTTTCTCATGCAAGCCGTGGGTAAAGCGGCCTTCAGCGTGGTGGAAGAAGTACGTCGCCAATTCCGTGAGATCACAGGAATTATGGAAGGAAAAGCCAAACCCGAATATGGAGCTTGCGTCGACATCGTAACGCGCGCCGCTCTCAAAGAAATGATTTTGCCGGGACTCATCGCCATTTCAGCACCACTACTGGTGGGCTTCATTCTCGGTCCTCTCGCTCTCGGCGGACTGCTCGGCGGAGTGATTGTAACCGGACTGCTCATGGCCATTAATATGAGCAACGCCGGCGGCGCCTGGGACAACGCTAAAAAATATGTGGAAGACGGAAATGGCGGAGGCAAAGGTTCGGACACGCACAAAGCCGCCGTGGTGGGAGACACCGTTGGCGATCCTTACAAAGACACCGCGGGTCCGGCGCTCAACGCCCTTATCAAAGTGATCAATACAATTGCGCTCATCATTGCTCCGGTGATTGCGACGAGTTCACTTCTCTAAGTGAGAAATCGCTTCATAAGAGTGTCAATCCAAAAAATGAATTGGCACTTTTTTTGTGGGTCGATTTTGCTAGAATCATTCCTTCACACCATTCATGCCATGCTTTTCAATCCATTTAAATATCAGTACGAAACCAGCTACCTGAACGATGAAGATAATAGTGCTGTTCTTCTCCTACGCAAAGGTAGTTTGGAAGAGAAGATTCGCCTTCCTAAAACTCTTCTCCCTCTCGACGCAAAGCCCGGAGATCATTTTATTTTGAACCTCCAGTCCCCGGAAAATGCGCAGCAAACAGAAGCCGAATCACTGAAAAAACTCCTGGAAGAATTAACTCGTTAGGAGACGCAAAGCTATTCTTCTTTCTTTCCTTCTTTGGCTTCAGCCTTGCCTTCAGCAGCCGGAGCAGCACCTTCCGCTCCTTCTTCAGGCTTGGCGGTGGTGATTTCCACATCAGCGGCGGTGGGTGCTTCCACAGGAGCCACCTCTTCCTCTTGAGGAGCAGCCACCATAACTATGGAAGCCTCGGGATCGGTAAGGATCTTAATTTTATCGGAAAGTTTGACGTCGGAAACGTGAAGACCCATGTTGATTTCCGTAAGCAACTCAATATTGAGAACGATTTCAGGAATCAAATCACCGGGCAAACAAGTGATCTCAATTTCATCGAGACTTTGAACGAGCACTCCGCCTCCGTCGCGAACCGCGGGAGCCGTTCCTTCGAGACGCACGGGTACCGTGGTCGTCACGGCCTCATCCATTCGAACGTTAATAAACTCCACATGAGAGAAAAGATCCGTCACCGGATTGCGATCCACCTCATGAACCAGCACGCTCTTCTCCCCATTTCCATCGATTTCCAAAGTAATCACGGTGTTGTATCCAGCTTTCTTAAAAAGCTTGCGAAACGTTTGGTAGTCCAACTGCAAACTCATGTTTTGAACTCCGTGACCGTAGAATTCGGCCGGAATGAAGTTCATTTTGCGAAGATTTTTCGCCTTTACAGAGAGATCTCGGATTTTTGCGGGCAGAAGAACTTGTTCCATAATTATGCTTGGCGGAGGGATTTTAGCGATTGATCTGAAATAAGGCAAGAGGAAAATCCGGCTTAATCGGACGCAATAAGAATCGGCACCAAAGGCACAATGTTTTCTGAGAGTTTCATATATAAGGAGTCAAGAAGAGCAGATACTAATGCCTTCACTGAAAATTTGTAAACCCTACTATAAAACTATTCCTGTCTATTCAATTAGTGAGCATGTCCTCACTTTTTATGGTAGAATTCGCTCAATAAATCCCCTCTTATGAACTTTCAAAAACTCTCCGACAAAGAACTTTATGCTCTCTGTAAAGAATACGGCGTGAAAGCGCGCATTTGGAGACGCCGATTTGCAGGCCTTCTCCCCGAGGTGCTGAAACGCCGCCTTTATAAAAAGAGGGGCTATACAAGCATCCATGAATTTGCTGGAAAATTGGCGGGGATGAGTAAAGAATCCGTGGACAAAGTGTTGAGACTTTCAAAAAAACTGGAGGATAAGCCATTTTTAAAAGACCAGTTCGAATCGGGCTCTCAAGGATGGTCGAAGCTGGAGAAAGTTGCTTACATTGCAACTCCGGAAACGGATAAGGATTGGGCGGAAAAACTGGAGAATATGTCCTGTTTGGCGATTGATGGATTCGTGCACGAATTGAGGATGGGTAGAGTGATCGGTCAAAATAACAGATTGGGATTCACCGACATCGGTGAAATCCAACCTGAAAAAACGGCCGTCCTCACTTTCCGCCTTCAACCTGAACTGGAGGGGCGCTTTCGGATGTACAAGCATCTGCTCGAAAAGGAACGGAAAGAACCACTCACCTTTGAGGATGTCTTGGAAAACTTGTTGAATCGCAATTGCCCGTCTTGCCTTGAAAATCGCTTGCTCATTCCTGAAATGCAAGACTAGGATTGCAGTATGAAAAAACTTCTCCTTTTAGGAGCACTCTTCCTTTTACAGGCCTGCAGCAGCAACCAGGACGAAATCGTCGCTGAACCCGTCGAGACCTACCCTCTCTACCTCACCACCATGACCCACATGGAGGGAGACTGGAAGGACGACCTGAATGAAGATCTCTTCCTACGGCATGTGGAACAACTGCGCTATGGAATGGACCTCGCGGAGGAATATGAAGCCATCCTCACTATCGAATCGGAAAAGCCTTTTGCGCGGGCCAATGAAACGTGGGGAGTGAACATCATGCGGGAGGTTTTGGAGCGCGGACATGGAGTGGGAACCCACTGTGACCTCGGCTGGGGAAAAACGACGGAACGCAAAACCGCAGAGGCGTATTCGCTCGAATTTATTGAAAACAAAGAGTTGATGGACGCTTTGGTCGGGACCGAAAACAATCACGGTTGCAGTGGAGGCGGAAGTAAAAACGATTGGGTCACGGCGGCAACGTTGGCCGGCTTCGACTACATCAATGGAATCGTGGGAATGCACGTTTACGGCATCGAACAAAAAAACCGTCCAAACCCGGAATGGGACGACAAATTTATTGAAAAGGAAGCCTACCACTACAATGTACCTGAAGACTTGGAGGATCGCATTTACTTGATAAAACTCAAGGACCTTGAAGATTTTGAGCACGATGAAGACGGTACGCTCGTCATCAGCAGTGGCGAACTTGGGCGACTCGACACTCTGGCCGAGGGGAGTTCCGATTGCCTCAAAACGAACTGCCCTCTCACGTCCGAAGATACGGATGCTTTTGTAGCAATTGTAAAAGAAGTGAATGCCTATCGAGATTCCAACCGCATCGCCAAACTCAATCTCTACTTCCCCTCGAACAACTTTGTGGAAGAAAATGAAGACGCGCTCCGCTACTTTTTCAGTGAAATGCAAAAACTGCAGGATGAAGGCATTTTGGAATGGGCAACGCAGTGGGAGCTTGTGGAAACGTACTTGGAGTCTTTGAATTAAAACGCTATACTCTTCCCGCTTACTCTTTATACAATTCTATGGGACTCTTTGGACAAGCGAAGGACCTCTACAAACTGCAAAAACAAGCGAAAAAAATCAAAGAAGAGCTGAGAAATCTGCACATTGAAGCGGAAGGCGAAGGCGTGGTGGTCATCATCAACGGCGAACAAGAAGTGGTGGAAGTACGCATTTCGGAAGAAGCCATGAAACCGGAAAACCAATCCAAGCTTCAGACGATTTTGCTCACCGTTTTCAACAAGGCCATCAAGAAATCACAAGAAGTGGCAGCCGAAAGAATGCGCGGCATGATGGGCGATTTGGGAATGGATCTACCCGGACTGGGAGCTGGTGAAAAACCCCAGGCATAAATTTTATTTCTTTTTATTTAACTCTCCCTTCGGTCGAGTAATGGAAAAACGACTGCTTCAACTCGTTCTGGTGCTCGTGCTCGTTTTTGGAGTGTGGAATTTTTGGCGACCCTTTTGGCGTTACGACCTCAATGAAGCCGCCGACAAGGGCAGCGAAGAAAAAATCATTTTTGATGTGGAAAAAGGATCCGGCGCGGAAACGATTGCGGAAAACTTGGAGGATGAAAACCTTATTGTGAGTGAAGTGAGTTTTGTGCGAACCGTGGAAGAAGAAGAAC
>Ga0209541_10005681_pt1 | contig 21650 bp, 26 predicted proteins | sample RifCSPlowO2_01_FD_184027 | JGI IMG/M metagenome (GOLD analysis project Ga0209541, IMG submission 184027) | Groundwater microbial communities from Rifle, Colorado - Rifle CSP2_plank lowO2_0.1 (SPAdes) (version 2) | ecosystem: Environmental > Aquatic > Deep subsurface > Groundwater | place...
TATTAGACCAATTCTTTGTTGGCGATCAGTGTATTTTTTGATATTCAGGGTGATATCTGGTTTGCCGATCCCCAATTTTTCGAGGAAAACTTTTGACAGAGATGGGTCGGAGTGCTGGCCGGTATGGAGGATAGAAAACCGGAAAAGAGGCTCTTTTCTGAGGGCGGTGACGAGGGGGGCGGCTTTGACAAAATTTGGCCGAGCACCAACAATGAGGCACAATCTTTTCATCTGGACTTGATGGCGTAATAATGCTTCATCCAAGCAAGCGTTTTTTTGATACCGGTTTTCAGGTCAACTGTTGTCCGATGGTCTAGGTCATGAATGGCTTTGGTTGAGTCAACTCTTTTGTTTTTTGTGGTGAGGGGCTCCGATCCTTTGAATTTGATCAGTTTCGGGTCGGCCTTGGCCAGAGACCAGATGATCCGCGCAAGTTCTTCCACCGAATGTTCTTGACCTCCGGCGATATTGTATATTTGCCCATCTTGAAAATTGGAGACAATGTTGGAAAGTGTCCGGCAAGTATCTTCGATGTAGGAGCTGGTTCGAGTGTGTCCGCGATAGACGACGATGGGCAGGCTGTTGAGGGCAGCGTAACAAAATTTTGAGTTAACACTACGATATGCATGATAGGTTTCTCCGGGGCCATAGGTATTAAACAACCTGACAATAACGGTTTGGGTTTGGTGTTGTTTTCGAGAATTGGCGACTTGCATCTCGTTCACCCATTTGGTCATGGCATAGTCATTGAGTTGTTTGACCTCGACAGTTTGCATCACATCTTCAGTCATAAGGTTGGGAAAGTCACCATAGACCTCAGAGCTGGAAAAATGAATCAGTTTGAAACCTAATTGTTCTTGAAGACGGAGGAGGTGTTTTGTGCCAATGACATTGGTTTGCCAAAGTTGCTCGTAAAAATCTTCACCATTCCAGCGACCAAACTCCGCCGCGGTATGGTAGACAAAATCGAATGGCCCGAATTTTTTGAAACATCTTTCTAGTTGACGAAATTCGGAAACATCACAGCGAGAGTAGTTTGTTGGCAGAGAGTACATCGGCTGTTCCCAGCCGGCCTCAAAGGGATCATGAAAGATATCGAGACCAAAGACGGCGTGGCCTTTTTCAAGAAGTAGTTTGGTGAGCCAAGTACCAACCACCCCCTTACTGCCAGTGACGAGAATTTTAGCCATAAGACTGATTCTAACTCAAGTACCCGCCTTTCCTGGCCTCTGCAAAGGTTAATTTCTTCTCGTACTTTTCATCGTTGTGGCCCATATGGACGATAATTTCTTCTCTCCAGTCTATTGTCTTGGCCGGCCATTTCCAGCGGTTGATAAACTGAAAATCGGCCCAGGTGTGTTTTTGGTCCCAATCATAGAGCATGTCTTTTTTATTTGGTACAAGAATCATTTGGGTACTAACGTTGCCATTTTTTACCCATTTTTTTTGCCACAGGATGCGGCCGTTCGGGTACTTAATTTTAAAAAGGATAGGTTTGCCGCCCGGATTTTCTCGAATGGCTTTGTCCATAATGGCTCTGGCTCCGGGAATGTAGACATCGTCGTCGTCAATGAAAGCCAAGTAATCGCACTTTGCCTTGTTTGTTCCTTCCTGGCGTTCGGCGTTGCCCCAGTTTTTGGAAGGGGGATCGTGTTTTATTACTAATACCTCATCACCAGGCCACCTTTCAATTGAGGAGAGTGTCTTTTTGAGCGATTTGCGGCCAACGCTTGGGATAATAAAACTGATAGTTGATCTCAAGTTAATGAATTCTTGCCACACCTTAAGTTTCTGGCGATAGATTTTGAAATACGGATGGTCTTCGTTCCCTTTCCAGAAGGTTTCGTTCAGGGCAATCCCCGGCGCTTCGTTTTTCAGGTTATTAAAGACGTCAGAGGCCCGGTCATGATGGACGATGGAGTAGCCACTGACAGCCGCCCAACCATTTTTGTCGATTTCTTTTTTGGCTTCGATTCCGGCAAATACGTCGTCAAACCGATTGATACCCAAGGCCCACGGCGCGTGATAGATATGCGGGAGGAGCTTCCTTTTAAAGGCCAGATTCATACTGCACATCGGGAAGTAAATGCCTTTCGGAATTGGTCCTTTGTAAAAAGAAATAGGTTGATTGCCGATAACGAGCTGGGTGGGCGCATCCCAGTCGGCAACTCCCTGCCAAACTCCATGAGACAAGACTACCTCCGCCTCGCTCCTAATTCCATAAGGAAACCCGCGGGTATGTTTAGAGGCGGTTGACAGCCAGCTCGTGGGAACTCGTTGATTGAGAGCGTCGAGGTGGTCTTGAATGGTATCGCCGATGGGCATGACGTCGTCGTCGAAGGTAAGTACTATTTCTACGTCCTTCATTCTGTGAGCCACGTAGGCAAAGCCTAGATTTCTGATGCCGGCATTAAAGTTCGAAAGAGCGGAGGAGTATTCACCCATAATTTCTTGTGCACTGTAGCCATTTACAGTAGGATTTTCCCCGTCGATGACTGTTACCAATTGGCAGTCGTGTTTTTTCAGTAATGGTGCCCAAGCCTCACTAAACTTTTTGAAGTGCTCGGGCCTTATGGTTGGGATAACGACGGCTATTTTTTGCTGGTTCATTTGTGTCTACTGACGAGAGACAGATAATCGATTTTATATTGATTTTCTTTGATCATGTTGACCTTTAATTTATGCTTGAAGGTCACGTAGGGTAAGACGATTTGGTCACAAGTAAAATATCGTGATTGATGATACCACCAAAATTTCATTGCCGCTTGGACCCTCTCGTTGTTGTGGTACATAAAAGCGGTTGATGTGTACAGCACCTTGTCCTCGAAATTTGGGTCGGCTAGGCATTCGATTAGTTGTTCTTGGTGCAGGCCATTTTTGTATCGGGAAGTAATGTAGCTGTTATTTTCTGCCAATTTGGCGATAATGTGATCGGTTTCTTTTTTCATTGTATTTCTCCAGGGGTGTTTGAACAAAACAATGTCGTGGCCTTGGCATTTGTCTAGAAACCAACTGGCGGAGTCCGCCCTCCCTAGAGAAAATGAGCCATCAAGCCAAAGATAGTAGTCGTATCCGGGAAACATTTGCCAGCCAAAAAGTTTGGGAATTCGGTATTGCAACCTGGGGGTAAGACCAGTGATTGGGGGGAAGTTTTCGTCGGCAAACCGGTGAAATTCAATTTCGCTGACACCTTTGGGTAAATCTTGTTCGACGGGGTCGACTGTGGTATCAAAATTCCCTAGGTTGGCAGATAGAATAGCGATTTTCATGATTTTATCCACATCCAAGATCGGCTGGCGTCCCTGATAATTCCTGGTATTTTGGCATTTAACCCCAAAATAAACCAGGGGGTAATTTTATTTTTGGCGGTATAAAGGTTGACTGCCTGGATGACGTCGCAGTGACTATGGTTTGAGTGGATGTAGTCGTGTCCGGCAACAATGCCTCCTGACTTCACCTTCCGACTCCAGCCTTCGATATCTTGGGAAATATATGGTTCTTGGTGGTTGGCGTCGATATAGACAAAATCGAGGGAGCTGTCTTCGAATCTTTTTAGGGCGTCCAGGCTAAATTCTTTGACGAAGACATATTTGGGGAAAGACCTTAAGCGGGCTTGCGCTTGTTGGTGAAGGTCGTTAAATGTTTTTGTCCTAACGTAGTCTTTGTACCCTTTGTATGAGCCGAAGGGATCAACGCCATAAACTTTCATCTGGGGGTTGGCTTTGCAGATGATTTCTGAGTATTCACCAGCGGCCACTCCGACTTCGACGCCGGTCTCGAAGTCCAGATCATGCAGCCACTCTGCCAGGTCATTTCTACTGACATTGGGAATTTCGATAGGAGAGTCAGCGGATAGATCGAGTTTGTATTCGTTGATGAGATATGTCAGGGTGTTCATGTTTTGGTTTTTGCTATATGGTAATGTATGGATATGAAAATTTCTATCTTGATAGCATTTTTTCAATCCTACGGCGTGGTGGCGAGGCAGGCAAAGCATTTTAACAAAATGAATCTTCCGGATGATATCGAATTTATTTTTGTCGATGACGGGAGCGATCCACCACACAACAGAGAAGATTATGAACTGAAGAATCTGACACTTTTACATACAAATGACAGACGCCCGTGGACTCAGGGACTGGCCCGAAATATGGGGGCCAAAATTGCAAAGGGAGAGTACCTGTTTGTGACGGATATCGACCACATCATCTCTCGAGAGGCCATCGAGGATGTCTATAACTTTACGGGTGACAGGATGAACTTTAGGAGATTTTTCGGGGTGTTATTGGAGGATGGAACTCTGACCCAGGAGCCTAAGGTGCTTGAGGAATATGGTATGGATCTGAACAGATTGAATAGAAGCAGGAAACTCTATTGCAGTGTCCATGCAAATACTTACGCTATGAAGAAAACGTATTTTGATGAAATTGGTGGTTATGATCCAGAGTACTGTGTCACCTTAAAACCTCAAGGTGGGGATGAATCCATTTTTAATCGCGATTGGAATCAATATGTTGTTGCAAAAGGATTAAATCCGGGAGTTTATGGCAGCAATATTTATATATTTCCTATCGGTAGATTCCATGTAAAATATGATTTGAATCCAAAAGGATTATTCCACCACTTATATGATAACTTTAAGAAATAGTGGGTAGATTTAAATTCTGCCGCTTGATTGAGGACGATCAAACCCGTGCCGTGGTCTGAAAAACCAGGGAATGCCTTGGTTGTTTATATATGTATGAACCGAAATTGGGGTAATCCGTTTGGTGTGTAAGATTTTGTTGATTGGGTGGAGGGTGGCTGCGCGGGAAAGTTTGTTGAGAAATAAAGTATCAGAAATGTGAGCGTCAAACCAGTTGCGTTTAAAAAATGGCTGTGGTAGTTTGCTAAAAATCTCTTTGGTAAACATTACTGATCCGCCATCGATTCTTTCTTTGGGTAAGCGGTTGGGGCCGAAGGTCAATGTTGCGGGGATGACATCATCAGGTTTTTCACTACCCAAATAGATGATTTTGCAGGCGTGGTAATTGGCCCCTTGGGAAGGATTTCTTTTGAATTCTTTGAGATGATCTTCGAAGCAGGTTGGTTCCAGTGTGTCGTCATCGGCCAGGTACATGACATACTTACCAAGAGCGTTAGGGGTGTGAGTATTTTTGAGGTGGCTTTCGATGTAGATCCTTCGCCTCTCTTTATCACTGACGTCCACATTAATTATTTTTACCCGAGGGTCATGAGTGGTGTGGACGATATCTCTGGTTTGGCCGTCGTTTGAATTTTCGAGGATTAGATATTCGAAGTCGGTGAAAGTTTGATTCAAGACGGAGTCAACGGCGTCAAGAATGTATTGTGGTTTGTTATATGAGCAGGTGATGATGGTGATGTCTGGTTTCACAATGTATTCAGATTTTGACCTATATTCGTGAACGACGATCCTGGGTTATTTAACCAGTAACGGGTAAAATAACCATGGGTCATTTCCTTCAGAGGATTTTCGTCGATATAAAATAGCTTGGGAATGCCCAACCCCCGAAGTTTAACCTTCATTTCGTTCATTAAGTGTTTTTGTGAGGGTATCTTGCGGACGTCAAAGTCAACCATCAAGACGTCAATCTTTTTGTACTCGCCGGTTTTGATTAAGTTGTCAAGAATGGCGCACTCTGCACCCTCGCAATTTATCTTCAGATGTATTCGATCATCTGTCTTGAGATTTTGAGCAAACCAGTCGCTAACGCAGACTAACTTTATTTCTCGTGACCCAACGGCACCCCTAAACTTGTCCTTAAAGAGTGAGGCCCCCGCAGATTTTGGGGCATAGATCAGTTTGGTGCAACTTTCGTCCCACAAACCGTATTCGCAGACCACGATTCTTTTGTCTTGGTACGTTCTTAAGACCTCACAACACTCGGAGATCGGTTCAAAACAATAAATCTTGTCAAAGCTGTATTTATCTTCCAAGGCGACCATAAGCGTTTCCCCAGTATGGGCTCCGACGTCCAAGAATATTTTCATGTTTTGACGAAGTACCAGCAGGGCTGTCTCTCGTCCCAGCGTTTGTAGTTGTCATCCCAGGCGGTGGTTAAAAGTTCAAGTCCGTGTTCTTTGACATATTCGTCAACCGCATCAATGACGCCACGATTGCCACTCTTGGGAAAAACGTAATAATCATGCCCAGAGACGATGCCGCCCTTCCTGACTTTTTTGCTCCATTCCCGGATATCATTTTTGACGGCTTGATAAGTATGGTCGGCGTCGATGAAGACGAAGTCGAGTGACTCATCTGGAATATCTTTGACGGCATCCAGACTTGGTTTCTTGATAATGGTGGCATTGTATGGGGCCAGTCTCTCCCCGGTCAGTTCTTCTCCGGTCATTTTATTGGTAAGGGTTCGCCTGGTGGTTCGGTAACTATCCCAGTTGTCAACGGCAATTAACTTCAATCCGGGAATGTTTTGGCATAAAATTTCTGAGTACCGGCCTTCGGCGACTCCAATTTCGGCGCCAGATTTGAAGCCTAATTCTGCGAAATGCCTGGCCAGTTCGAGACGGTTTTTTAACACTAAGATTTTTCTTTTTTCTTGTCGATAATTAACTGCTCTTTCCAGTTTTCTGGCCAGCCGGGAACGGGCCAGAATTTTTCGATCAACCAATCAAAGTCATACTTACGCTCTGCCCATTTGTTGTTGATCCAGTAGTCAATGCAGTTTTTCCGCCCGAACTCTTTATTTTCGTAAAATTTGGTATACTGGGCATTGGAAAAACCGTAGTTCTTGCCCCGACTGCCTTTGTGCAGGTGAGCGTACCAGGTTTTTTTGTTGACGACGCACCGGCCGCCGCCAAGCCAGGTTCTGTTGCAGATCTCCTGACATTCTTGGGCAAACGGGCCGTAGATTTCACTATCTAGCGGGCCAATCATTTCAAACCACCACTTCCGGGTGGTAAAGTAAAGCGAACCCTGACCGGACATAGTATCGTCGATCGAGATGTCTTTGCGGTCATAATATCTTTGTCGCCAATCCGCGCCATGAAGCCCGCAATGGTTATCATTGGGCCGAAGGTAGGGATAAGTTAAGTAGTTGTAGTCGATTGGTGGTCTGGTGTCAGGGGCGATTTTCCAGTTTTCGGCGTCAAGTCGAAGGCGGCGGGGGATAACCACCCAATTGTCCTCACAATCAGCGATTAGTTTGACATCAAAACCTTCGTCAAACAAACAATGCCCGTCGACTTTCATGACGTACTCACCCCGAGCAATGGCCATACCTTTATTGATACTGGCCCTCATACCTTGGTTATCGCGCATCGTTCCGTGGTGAAGGGTGATTATTCTAGGGTCAGTTTTTAGAATTGGCTCTGGCCAGTAGCCATCCAAAACGACAATGATCTCGACGGACCCCCTCGCCTTGGCCAGGATGTCGTCGATCGTTTGTTGAAGATAGACCTCGTTTCTAGATGGGATGATTACAGATAATGCTGTCATCGACGATGGTTTTACATTTTAACTTGGAGGATGTCAAGCAAAACAGCTTTCTTAAAAGACTTTCTTAAAAGACATTGTTGTAGTAGTCGTATTTAAGCTGCTTGCGATTGATCCAACTATTGCCAAATCCACCGTCTCCCTTGGTATAGCGGATGGAGCCCACATCAGAGTCTTTCCTCATGATATACCAGGCGCTGGTCTTGTTGGTAAACCCGTAAAAGGCGATGGTGTCATCGTCGATCTCGGAAATCGTATAGCCATCGGTGGGGTGTTTTTCTGGGGGATCAATTTTATTTCCGGCGACGTCCACGAGGGAAGTTGTCCCTAGTTCGGACGAGTCTCCGAAAGATGGGACCCGAACCCCTCTGTTAAAAATTGAGTAGAGGAAAAAGGAAAGCCCGGTAGCTCCGACTAGCTTTAAAAAGGCCCGCTTATCGATATCGGAAATGTCCACTTTCTGCCTGGGGGTGGCCGTTTCTTTTAGGGTGGGTCGTGGGTGGGGGACAACTGCCGGACTAGGGCTTGCGGTGGGGTGTTGTCTGCTAAAAGTAGTAAGACCGAAAAAAAGAGCTATTGGGGCAAGAGAAAGAGCGGTGAGAGTTTCCGGTGAGGAGTGAGAATTATAAAGGCCGAAAGCGGTTAGGGTGCCTGTTGCAACCAGGTTGTAGAAGGTGAGTGGCTTTAAGTTCATCTAATTAAGAAGGCCCTAATAATGGTGGCGCTGATGGCGGTTGAGAAAAGGCAAACGGTAACTAAGAAAGAAGGAGAGGTCTGGGCAAAAAGAAAATTCAGATTGGGGGCAGTGGGTTCGCCAGCTGGCGGAAGGGAGTAACCATCAATGACAAATTCGTAATCGAAGTAATGGTAAAGGTGACGGAGTTCACGAATAGTAATGATAATAAAATAGAGTGGTAGGGGAGCGAGGATGAAAAGATTGAGAAGATAAGGACTAAACCCATTTTTTAGGGCAGTGATAGTCGCGTAAGAGATGAAGACAAATGAATAAGCTCCCAAGACGGTGCGATAGGCTTTTGTGACCATAGTGTTTGGGCTAGCTGCTCTTTTTGTTTTTGCCAAAACTGATAAATTGATATGACAGGATGATGAAGATGCCAACAGTAACTAGGCGGAAGGCCTGTTCTTTGGGAGAGAAGTTACGGGTTAGGAGAATTTCGGAAACGATGAAGAATAGACTGATGATTAATAAAACGCGGACGATTCTGATGGGGAGAAGGGGCATAATAACGCCATTGTCAGGTGGGGCTTGGCTAGGTATTTCGGAAATGGTTTCGAGTCGGTGGCTGGGAAAAGAATCGATTTGAGATTGGGGAATGCGGAATCTTCCCTGTTTGGCTGAACCGCGGACTCCCTTGAGCCTGCCGGTCTCGAGATATTCATAGATAGTATTGGTTGAAAGGCCCAGGGTTTGGGCAGTTTCTTTGACGGTGTAGAAGCGGGCCATAGTGATTAGCTGTCTACGAGCCTGTTTTTACAAGATTTTTAACGAGATTTTAACAAGGTTTTAATAGTGAACTAACTCCAGTTTCGTCAATTTAGGAGAGTTTGTCAAGACCCCAGATTAAGGCCAATCGATGTCTAAGTGAGGCTAGCGAGAAGGATTGAGAGATTATATTGGTCGAAAGGCCCAGGGTTTTGGCAGTTTCTTTGATGGTGTAGAAGTAGGCAGTGGCGATTGGCAGTCTACGAGCCTGCTTTTACCAGTTTCTTACAAGGTCTTTAACATGATTTTAACAACGTTTTAATAGTGAACTAACTCCAGTTTTGTCAATTGAGAGGGTTTTATCAAAACTTCAGGTCTGCGTCGTTGAGTGAGTCGACCACCAGTGTCATTCCCACAGCAAAATTAATTCAGAGCGACATGGTTCAAGATGACACAGGTGGGTCAATTACCCAACAGCCTACAGATCGTGTTGGCTGACACCAAATGAGGTGCTGTGAGACACTTACGCATACATACATATAGATAGATGGTGTTGATTGAAGATTCCGGTGTGGGGCAGTTTCTTTGATGGTGTTGAAGCGGACTATCGTGTTAGTTACCTGGAAGCTTGTTTTCACCGTGGCCAATGCCCATGTCGAAAGGTTTAATCGCGCACAGAGTTCGCCTGACATATTACCTATGGCGAAAAACTGTTGCAGAACTACATTCAATGTTGTCGAAGCACCTCAAACCATTGAGTTGCCGAATGATTATTTTTGACGACCCCCTATGTTTTCGGGGATGGTCACCTGCGAGTGGGTGACACGAGATTTGTATCGGTCATCCCCGTTTTTCTACTTAAGTTGTACGGGTTTGGAAATGACACTAAAAAGATGTTATTCAATATCCCCGTGAACCAGACTGACAGTTGATTAGGAAGAAGATACAACGGGGTCATTTGTTGAAAACGGCATAAATTTTCCGGTCAATACAAGACCGCTGGGTCTCGGGAAATGTGACAGCAGGTGGCGGTAAAGAAAGAGGGGAGCCCTCCACCCCGGCTGTTCATTAGTCCCATTGGAAACAACTCGTCGATGCGAGTCGACTCCCTAGTGAAGAAACGCTTTGACACCCGCTGGGGGGGTGAAGGCCAGAAGATAACGAAACAAAATTTCATGAAACTATAGGTTATTGAAAACAATGGCTATAGTTTCTTTCCGGTTCTTGTTTATTTACTTAAATCACTTTTGTCGGATGAGACAGTTAGGACCTGATTATACAAAATTTACCTTGGTCTTTTTGGTGCTTTTGAATAAAAAAGTTGTTCACCGGATCATCCAATGTTTTGGAGGCCAACACAACATTGATGGGGTAGGGGTTTGATTGATTATGGAGAAAAGTAAGTGTTAAAATAAATCCATGATCCTAACAACCTTGGTTTTGAACGCGATCGCCTTTTACGTGGTTTCCTATTTGGTGCCGGGGGTGACGATTGCCGGTTGGCAGGCGTTGTTGGTGGTATCGGTGGTTTGGGGAGTCCTGTCGATCTTGGTGAAACCGATTTTGATCCTATTAACCCTACCGATCAATATTCTGACCTTGGGACTTTTTACTTTTGTGATCAACGCCCTACTGATTATGCTGATGAGTAATCTGGTGCGCGGCTTCCATGTTACCGGATTTGGTACGGCTTTGATCGCCGCGATTGTGCTCGCATTAGTGAATCTGGTACTACACCGATTAGGTTAGGGTTCTGAGAGAAGATTGGAAAGGAGGGATAGAGTTTTGTCGTAGGAAAAATTTTCTTTGCCGAGATTGAAATTTTTTTCGACCATTGCCTGGTAGCTATTTGGATCACTAAGAAGGGAAATGATCTTTTGGGCAGCGGTAGTGAGGATTGGTTCCGGAATATGACAGAGGCCGGTCGCGTCTTTTGTAAGGGTATCACCGAGGCTGATGTAGTCGAATCCTAATGGGGCGATATCGGATTTGAAAACGGGATATTCAAACAGTGCGACCGGTTTTTTGGCCCAGATGCTTTCTAAAAACTGATTGCCAAAACCCTCGTATTCACTGGGGTAGGTGATGACATCTGCCCTCGGATAAGCATCGTAAAGGGTAAAGCTGCTACTATCGGTGATGAGACCCCCCAAGTAACAAACGGAGACGCCCTTGTCTTTGGCGTATTGTAAAAGAAGACCTTTATAAGCCTGATCTCTTTTTTCGGCATAGCCGGCTAGGATAAGGATTATTTTATTGATTTGGGGATCAAACCGCTTGCCATTGGAAAGAGTTTTTCCGGCGAGTTGGTTTTTGAATTCCGGTTTCGATAGAGTATTGATGAGATCAATGGCGATCTCGATATTCTTGCGACGGACGATCCGCGTCGCCTGGAGAACGATGATGTCGTTGGTTTGTGAGTGACAGAGATCAAGAATTTCGCTTGCGCGTCTGGCCTTTTGATCGATAGTCTCGTCGAAATTGACCGTGTCATAGATGACTCCCGCTTCGACCCCCCTTCTTTTTGAGAGCGACTTTTGGGCGATAGAGTTGATGACGGCGTGTTTGAGCCAAGGGCGTTTCGGGGGGAAATACTGACCCAACTGTTCGACGACGAAGGGGAAGTTTGGCTTCTTGTAACGGATGTTTTCCCACCAAAAGTCGTGGTGGATGCCAAGTACGGGGATTTGCCTTTTATCAAAAACTTCAGTGAAGGCCCCAGCAGCGGGAAGATGCTCGCCAACCGAAAAGATGTTACTGATGATGATCCGGTCTGGTCTAAATTCGTCCAGGATCTGATTCAGTTGTGTGATAATGATTTCCTGCTCCTTCTTGATGGCATCGATAAATTCATCTTCATCCTTGAATTTTTTATATCCGGCATAGGCGGCCTCGTCAATGTTGTAGATGGTTGGGTTGAGTTGTTGTTCGAGATTGCTGATGACGTAGTCGGCCCCCACATTTATTGGTCCGGAACAAAGTTTTACTACTGCGCCGGCACGGGTGAGGATTTCTTTCCAAGCTTCGATTTCAATAGAAACACCGTCAGTCTTGCCGACTCGAAAATGGATAATGAGGATTTTTTTGCCAAAGAGAGGGGGGTTCTGATCTGAGGGCACATCCTCAGATATAGCAGTCTTTTATGAAGAAGTGCAAGAGGGACTATTGGACGATGATGGAACCGTATTGGCTGGGATTGAGATGATTGTGATATTTGTAAGTGCCGGCGGTGGGGAAAGTGAGCGAAGCCGAAGCGCCATTTTCGACCAAGCCAATGTTTAAGGGGGGGTAGTCGGCGTGGGTGGGATGGGGAGCAGAATTGATACTTATGGCAACACCACTTCGGTTATTCCAGACGACAGTTTGTCCTGCGGCGATAGTGATTACTGCCGGTTCAAAGTTTGAAGAGGTGAGGGTGACGGTGTTTTGGGCGACAGTTTGGGTGACACGAGGATTGTAGGCGGCACCGTACGGTTTGCGGTCAGTTTTGTTGGCAAAGAAGAAGTAATAGACCGCGGCGTAAATGAGTCCGCCGATGATCAAGTAAATAACCACCCATTGCCACAAGGGGCGTTTGCCATAACCGGTAGGGTAGTCCATAGGTTAACTTAAACAATTTTTGTCTAAGTTGTCAAATTCTTAGAGGAAACGGAAGGGGTCGAGGGAAGACTTGATTTCAGCGGCGTGTTTGTTCGTAAAAGATCCGTCTTCAGCTTTTTCGACATCGATTTCTTTTGATTCATAACGGGCAAATTCTCCGGTCGAAGTGTTCGGTGTCAGGTTCTCCCAGTTCTTGGGAGGATCAATACTTGATTTGGGGATTTTGAGATCTTTCTTGGGAGATGTTTTGGTGTTGAAAACGGAAAACTTAAGGGCGCCGGAACGAAAACTAATGAAACCAACGATGGTGACAATGATAACAATGATAACAATGAGGATGAATAAGATTCGGGAGTGTAATTAAAGGATTAGTCGAAACGCAACAGGTGTTTTCCTGGTTGGTGTGGGTATGGTTGGGTTTGTTGGCAGTGACGCTGGTGTTTTTTTATGCTTCATTACCTATTGGGGGAAGGGAAGGTGGGCGGGGTTAAGGGTTCGGGGGTATTGCTCTTGGGAAGCGGCTTGATCGCGGCACTGATTGGTTGGGGTGGTGGTGCTCTTGGTGGTTTGATCACCCAGGGTTCGAAAGACTGGCCGGCTTGGATGAAACTGATCGTCTCCGGATTGGCCGCGGAATTCTTTTCTCTAGGAAAGATAACAGGATTGGTAACGGCGGCGGTCGGATTGGCCCTATTTGTTTGGGCAAGTCGTTTTTTGAAAGAGGCAAAAGGGAAAGAAGTCAAAAAGATGAGTTTTCTGGGGAAATTGTTCAGAACCATAGTGGGCATTATCTTGGGAATTGTTTTACTTCTGGCTGGCCCCATTGCTTTGGGGTTGTCCTTGGGAGGAAAGGTAAGCTCTTCGGCGCAGTAGGGTGGCGGTGGCGGGGTGGAACCTGGGCGACCTCGAGCGACAAGTAAATATCCAGGTTCAAAGTAGAATTATTGAGGCTGAAAATGGTAAAATAGGGGCTGTTCGTTAATATTCCCCGGTAGCTCAGTTGGTAGAGCGGGATCCTGTTAAGATCAAGGTCACAGGTTCGAGTCCTGTCCGGGGAGCATCTTGGGCTAGAACATATTTTAGCCTTGAAAGTAGTTCTATCTTTCATAGACTCGAATTGGATGGTCGAACCTGATAAAATCAAAATATGAAAACTATATTGGTGGATGCGGTAGATGCGTTTGTGGTCGAAGATCAAGGAGTTTACCAGCCTATGTTTGAGCTACTTGAACAGTTTCCTAATCGGAAAATCGTATTGACCAATGCGGACGATAATCAGATGGTGGAGTTTGGGTTAGTCAACCTTCCATATGAACTGTACTCACTAAAACATAATCCTGATAAAACTGATTCGAAATATTTTGAAAAGATGCTCGCTAATTATGGTTTGCGATCGGATGAAGTGATTTACTTTGAGCATAATCAGGAGGCGGTGAAAAGTGCACAATCGTTGGGAATAACTTCATACTACTATGATCCAGAGAAAAGGGATTTGAAGGCGTTGGAAGAGTTTTTATTGGAGGCTTCTAAATGAGACACACATCTAGCTCAGACTTGACAACCTTATTCCGCACTTGACAACTTACTATACAACTGTAAGTTTTAGTATACAACAGTGGCGAATTCTAATCCGGATCCGAATCCGAACACTTGGTTAATTAGTAATTGATTTTAACTCACGGGTGAAGGGGGAGCCAGGATTTTATGTAGGGTATAATGCGGTGCATGCAGCTGAAAACTGAAAATAGGTTTATTCCGTCTCGATCTGTTTTGTATGAAATATATCCTCGTAGTTTCAGGGACACTAATGCGGATGGGGACGGTGACTTGCGGGGTGTAAGCGAAAAGCTTGGTTACCTTAAGGAGTTGGGGATTAATGCCATTTGGATTTCCCCTTTTTATCCTTCTCCAATGAAGGATGGTGGATATGATGTTTCCGATTATTGTGATGTTAACCCCTTGTTCGGAAATATAAATGATGCGGAAGAGCTAATACGAGAAGCTCACAAGAGGGGAATTTCCGTGGTTATTGACCTTGTTTTGAACCATACGTCTGTCCGACACCCATGGTTTTTAGAATCAATGTCATCGCGTAATAGTTCAAAAAGGGACTGGTTCATATGGCGAGATTCCGTCGACGGTCACGAACCCACTAATTGGATAAGTGCTTTTGGGGGTTCAGCGTGGAAATACGATGGCAAAACCGGCCAGTATTACCTTCATAGTTTTTTGGAGGAGCAAGCGGATCTCAATTGGGAAAATCCGGAAGTCGTGGAAGCAATCAAGAATGTTATGAAGTTTTGGTTTGAGAAGGGGGTCGACGGCTTTAGACTTGATGCTGTGAATTTTATTGGGAAGGACCCACGTTTTTTGGACGAACCACAGAATCCTGATTATATTAAAGGCCAAATGGAGCCGTATTATCAACTTTCTCATATTTATAGTAAAGACCAAGACTCATCATTTGTACATCTGGCAATGCTGGCTGATTTCGTTCAAAGATATGATGGTCGGTTTTTAATTCCTGAAGCATATCCTGATCAGAGGGGAATAGAGGCGATATTGGAATATAAAAAGTATTACGAAAGGCTGAACAATAAGGTTGTTGCCCCATTTAATTTCGAACTCATATTTCTTCCTTGGAATGCTTTGGAATATCGATCTTTTGTTGATTCATATACAGGGAGTCTGAGTGCTGGTCAGCTACCAATAATCGTTTTGGGAAATCACGATAGATCGAGAATTGCTACCAGGATAGGAGATGCTCAAGCAAAGGTTGCCGCTGTTATGATGATGACCTTGCCCGGTATGCCCGTTATATATTATGGTGATGAAATTGGAATGCATGATGTAAAAGATATTCCTCCAGAAAGAGTTCAAGATCCTTACGGTTTCCAAGAGCCGGGATTTGGGAGGGATCCGGAAAGAACACCGATGCAGTGGAATGGATCATTAAACGCGGGGTTTACAGAAGGCAATCCTTGGTTACCGGTTCATGGAGATTTTTTGGCGGTGAATGTTGAAGAAGAGAGAAAAGATCCCAGATCGTTTTTTGAGCTGTACAGGAATTTAATCCAGCTGCGAGGTAAGAGCCAGGCTTTGACCGAGGGAACATACGTTTCGGTAGATGTTGGGTCTGACCGTGTGTATGGTTACGTTCGAGTATTTGGAGAATCAAAATTTATTGTCCTGCTTAATTTTTCAGATGTAGCCCAACCTTGTAGTTTTCCATCTGGTTCTGTACAAGTTGTGCTGAGCACACATAAACAAAGGATGCTGAAAGAAGTTTGTGATATATCTTCCATTGTACTTTTTCCAAATGAAGCAAGTGTCTTCAGGGTCGGGTCGGCACTCTAATGGCATGAGCCACGTCAACGTTGGATAAGTTCAAGCAAGAGAAAACCGCTCCCCCCAAAGGAGGGGTTTTTCGTATCAGTGTATTTTTGGGATATCGATGAAGTTAAAGGAAGAGAAGCTGTTTGATTTGTTCCAAGAATAAATGAGGGCAATCGATAAGATCAGACCAATCCGATCTTCGGTAATCGTCCCATTTGGCGAGCCAGTTTGTCTTTACACGAACCCGAATTAGCCCGTCTTTGAGAAGTGGTTCGAGTTCTTTGCTTCTGGTTAAATAAAAAGAAGCGGGGAAATAGAGGCAATATACTCTGGGAAAATCTAAGTAGGTTTAGAGTTCCAAAAGAAATAACAATCAGGGAAAAAGAAAAAGCAAAGGAAAATATTAAGTCTGGGATGTTTGAAAAATCTTTTCGGTGGTGAGAATGGTTTGAGTAAGGAGATGGAGGGAGGGGGAACCAAGATTGACAGAGTATTAACAAATCTCCATAATGAATTCCGATGGCCAAGTGGTTGTTATTGGTAATAGGATTGGTTTTTGTGGTGAAAGATGTGCGCGCTCAAGACACCGCCCCAATTATTAAGAAGATTAAAGATACCCAGCTTCATGTAAATTATAATGACAAGCCGCATCGTTATTTACTCGAACTGATTACCACCAAAACAGGAGATTATAGATATACGTGGGAAAACATTAATTGTGGATATTTTGTTGGTAAAAAAGACAAAGAGGGAGAACATAGAGACAAGACCATAGAATGGAGATACGATACGCCCGGGGAATGCGTAGATGCCAGAGTAACTGTAAAAGTAGTGGGGTTGGGAAATCAAGGCCAAAGATTAAGTCTCAACGTTTGGCCCCCCTTTAATCCTGAAGTCAAACCCATCGGCTCCCAACCAAGCAAAGTACTAGCCAATTTGACTAAAGAACAGTGTGCTAGTCATGGCCTAGAATACAATCAAGAAACCAAAAAGCACCAAGGTTTGGGCGGACTACTAGAGCGTGGATATTTGTATGTAGTTTTGAAATTTACATCCAAACAGTATTTCTTGGCAGCCCATGAACGGGCTCGGGGTAAACTATTTGATTTGTGGGAGCGAATCAAAGCTTGTCAAGAATTGTATGACACCCAATATGACAATCTGAAAAATCCCTGCGATATAGTCAGTCCTCCAAAATCCGTAGATCCTGGCGAATTTCAGCAAACCTTTGGGACTTGTATTAAGGGTTAGTATGCTTAAAAATTTTTTGCCTTTCTGCTAGAATATCTACATGAAATCTTTAAAGGCAAAAGTTGAAAAGTTATATATAACGCAGCCTTTTGATAAGACTCCGATTGGGGTTGAAAAATTAGAGGTGCTGTTGGATGGAATTAAGTACGACAAACATTTCGGCAAGACACGAAATGCAGACATTAGAACTGTTAATCTGGTATCTAAAGGAACCGAAGTCACCAACTTAAGAGCAGTGACAATCGTGTCTACAGAGGAACTTAGAGAAATTTCAGACCGGGTGGGAACGGAAGTTCTGCCTGAAGATATGGAGGCAAATATTGTGTTAAGTGGGGTGGAGAAACTGACAAAAATACCGCTAGGGGCATTTATTAAATTTCCTAGAAACACCATCTTGTTTGTAACAGCTGAGAACTTGCCCTGTGTAATACCTTCCAACAATATGATGAAACGGGGAATAGGAAAACTAACTGCGATTAAGTTCGCTAAAGCGGCTTTTGGAAAACGTGGTCTGACGGCGATGCCTTTTGCGAGTGGAATAATTAAAGAGGGTGATGAAGTGGAGATTTTTCCACCACAAGATTTTGAACGAGACTAGTCTAACCAGCCATGATTCGAGTAAGGACCCTCCTGAGGCGGGCGGGGATGGATGGGGAGCCAATTTGAACGGCGGTATGACACACCCGGGGTGGAATTCTGTTCATGAGCTCAAGGTTAATATGGGAATATGGAAAATTTAAGAGTGCCTTACCGAGGTGTCATAAAGTCATCAAAAACTTGACCCTCTCACCGACCCGACCCTGAAGACACTTGCTTCATTTGGAAAAAGTACAATGGAAGATATATCACAAACTTCTTTCAGCATCCTTTGTTTATGTGTGCTCAGCACAACTTGTACAGAACCAGATGGAAAACTACAAGGTTGGGCTACATCTGAAAAATTAAGCATGAAAAATTAAGCAGGACTATTAGGACCTCAAATCGATTAACATCAGTATTTATTTGATTGGCAATGGAACTGATAAGTCTCCAGAAATTATTGTTGCCTAATTCTTCATGAGAAATAACAACCAAGCTTTCTAATAGCTCGGGTGACGGTGGAGGTAATTCTTTTCCATATTTTTGAAGTATTTCTCTGTGAACATGTTCGAAAGAGCCACCTTTTTCTAAGTATTCGGTTTCCACACCACTATTGTAAGGGGATTCGTCCCAAGTGGCTATTAGTTCTAAAATCGAGCCATCGGGAAAGCAAGGGTATAATCCATGCCATGCCAGGGAGAATAGAGGTTGTCTATGAGTCAGATCGTGGCAGAGAATGAAAAGGTGCTAACCTTCTAGGTGTTGCTGTAGCGGTTTAATACTGCAGAAACCTATTCACCTCCTTCACCGTCCACTCCGGATATTCCAGCTCGCTGACCCAATCAATTCGTCCGAGTTCGTACCATCGTTCGAAGAGATCAACAGAAATCACCATGAAGTCCCAATAAACTATTAATGCAGTGCTTGTTTGAACTCAATCAATTTCTGATCAATTATTTCGATTGCAACCCAGGGCCTCATGTTTTTAGGAATATGAAGAAAGGTGTATTGAGCGTTTAGCTTGCCTTGATTTATCAACTGCATGATTCTCCAGCTCACTAAATTGCAATGGGAGTTGCCAACAGCTTCGGCCAATTTAATTTGTGAGTTTCCATGGAGAAATGAGTTGATCGTAATTTTTTGCTTTTCCATACCATCGACATAATCATTGCGGAATTTATTGGTACAAACCGTTTCAATTCGAATTTGATCTTGATCCACTCCGGAGTATGTCCCTAAGCCTAAAACATACGGCGGCTGATCACGTAATAGCATTTCTAAGTAGTGCTCAACATTATTAGGATAAACCAAATAGTAACAATCAATTTGTCTCAGCCGATACAGTATGCGACCTGAACCGCCGCTTAGAGCAAAACCGTAAATCTGATTAGAAAAGACTGAGTTGTTTTTCATTATTTTCCTTCTTTTTGGATGGGCTACTTATCTTGATTAGTCTCAAACTTCTGTATGTTCGTAAACGCTTGAAGTACATTAGTTTCAACATTGGTACTTGATCATCGAAATAATCATGAGCTACAGCAATAGTTTTACCCTCACTAGCTCGTTGAATTCTTCCCACATACTGAATAAGTTTTCCTTTCCAAGAAAATGGAAATGCCAAAAATAGATGGGAAACTTCCGGCCAATCAAATCCTTCACCGATCAGCTTGCCCGTAGCTATGAGTAACTGGAATCGTTCTTGATGTAGTCTTTTAGTCATATTTTCTCGTTGTTTCTTGGTCATTCTGCCTGTGGCAACTGCTGCATGGATACCCTTAATTTTTTGTCGAACCAGAGTTAGTAGCGTTTCACAATGTTCCAGCCTCTCAGTTAGGACAAGACACTTTGCTCCTGTTGATAATACCTGAACAATATCATCTGTAATTTGATTATTTCGCCCTTCATCAGCAACAACCAAACGGCAGGCTTCCTGGAAATCTGCAACTTTCCCATTTACTGAAAAGTTTGTTTTTTTAGTGACGAGTTGAGTCTGGACGTGATTGTTTGGATGATCTTTGGATGCCTCTGCTGAAGTATCGACAGTAACAGATTTATCACTAATGTATAAATGCATAAGCTTTTCAAGTTTATCTTTTCGATAAGCCGTGGCTGTAAGTCCGAGAACATACTTAGCAGAAAATTGTCTCACTACGGCACTGAAAGTATTGGCAGGCACATGATGACATTCGTCGATAATTATCAAGCCAAATTCATCCTTAATTTCACCTATATCTCTACGGGCCAAGGTCATATAGGAAGCAATGGTGATTTCTTTGCCAATTTGCCATTTGTTATTGCCAATTGTTCCCAGGTCACCTTTGTCCATTTCAAAGTGATCATTGACTCTTTTGATCCATTGGCGCAACAAAGCATTGGTGTGAACTATGATTAAGGTCTTTTGACGACGTTTTTTCATCAGGGAGAGAGCCACCACGGTTTTTCCAAAACCCGGTTGAGCCTGAAAAATAATTCGCTCGTATTTTAGAAGCTGTGTGAGTTCTTTCTGTTGGTTTTTTCTCAATTTGAGTTTACTTTTGAAGGTAGTGGTCTTGGTAGTCGTGCGATTATCAACAATCTCTACTCGGAATTGATTCTCATTTATAAATTGAAGAACTTGATCCAAATAACCTGCCGGAATAGTAATACCCTCAGGATTAACATCGATGGTTTTAATAAAGCGAGAAGTTTGCCAAGTTGAGTAGCCAAAACGCTCTTTGGCATAAAATTCGGAATTTGGGAAGTTGAGCTCTTTTTTGAAAAATCGATACAATTTATCTGGAAGCCAAATATTGGGAATAGATATTCCAGCACCTAGTATTAATTTAACTTCCTGACCCTGTGTAGTAGTTACGACAATTTCTATGTCAAAATCTTCTTCAGTACTTTGCAGTTGGTCTTCGGAAGTCGTCTTTTTCGATTCTGATGGTGTTTGTTGAAATACCATGCTTGACTCAAGAAGATTTTTGATTTGAGCTGGTGAAATTTTTTGAATCGTTGATAAAAATGCCCACTGATTTGGAAAAGCTTGACCATTTGAATCAATAAAGACAGTTTTGTGCTCTGCAACTAACTTTCCCTGCAATGGTAGACAGATTAAGTTGCCATAGCCTTTACCAGTGTGTTCATCCTGACTAGGGAACATTCGATCAAAAGTAGCTCTGTTTTTAATACCCGCCTTTGATAGGAACAATTTGCCCATTTGCCGAGCTGTGTAGGCTGATATCCGCTCCGTGAAGAAAAACCACAAATGACCACCATTTCCGGATTTAGAACGTTCGAGATACGAGTTTAATTGATAAGTTTGAGCAACTTCGCTCACTCGTCTTGCTGGCTCAAACCATTCTGATCCATCAAAATCAATAGCAAGAAAAGCAGTGGTGTTATCTGGAAACAATGGGTAGATACCAATTGTCTGATTGCCCATAAGGTGGTTGCTAATGACAGTATCTGTCAATGCTTGTGGACTTTGACTTAACCGATAAATTGGAACATAACCTGACTTTTTACTTTCAAAATCCTCCCAATATCTAGCAAGCACATCATCACGAGTGTTGAAAATTGAACGATAAAGCCTGATTTTTTCTCCAGTTATTTGTGACACATCTTTATTTCACTGTTATGCAATATGGGATTATGCTTTCATCCTGGTTGAAAACTATACCCAAGTTGTTTTCATTGACAGTGAAAACTTTTTATATTATAGTAGATGAGGTATGAATGATCAAATCCAGACAAAAATCACCAAAAACCTCTTGGCTACAGCCTTGAAAGAACAGTACGAATCTTTTGCGTCTCGTGATTTAGGAGTGGAAAGAGATACTTTAGAAAACTTAAAAGAGGCAATTTCTGCTCCACAGGTGACGGTTATCACTGGTCTGCGCCGAGTAGGGAAATCAACCTTGCTTGCCCAAGTAGTCAAAAAATATCTCAAAAATGACTTTTACTTTGTCAATTTCGAGGACGAAC
>Ga0209541_10005683_pt1 | contig 21647 bp, 28 predicted proteins | sample RifCSPlowO2_01_FD_184027 | JGI IMG/M metagenome (GOLD analysis project Ga0209541, IMG submission 184027) | Groundwater microbial communities from Rifle, Colorado - Rifle CSP2_plank lowO2_0.1 (SPAdes) (version 2) | ecosystem: Environmental > Aquatic > Deep subsurface > Groundwater | place...
GGCAAGCCGGTAAAAGTCGGTGACAGGGTTATTGTCAATGGGATAACTTTCGAGGTTGTTGGAATCCTGGAAAAGAAAGGCAGCTTCATCTTTGACAACGTAGTTTTGATCAATGAAAATACAATGATAGACGTCCTGGAGATTGACAAAAAGAAAGTCAATTTGATAGCGGTCAAGGTCAAAGACCAGAAAAGGATTTCTGAAATAAAGGCCAATATCGAGGAATTGCTGAGAAAGGAAAGAAATGTTGAAAAGGGCGAGGAGGATTTTCAGGTGCAAAGCCCGCAGCAGATACTTGAAACTTTGAATTCCACATTGTTTGCAGTGCAGCTTTTTGTGTATATAATAGCGGCAATCTCCCTTGCAGTCGGCGGAATAGGGATAATGAACACGATGTATACTTCTGTTTTGGAAAGGACGAAAGAAATCGGGATAATGAAGTCAATCGGCGCAAGAAATTCATCAGTATTCATAATATTTTTTATTGAGTCGGGGTTATTGGGGATGATGGGCGGCATCATAGGAATAATTCTTGGGATGTTTTTTGCTTACGGGGTTTCAGCCATCGGCAGAATATTCCTGGGCTCCGGGCTGATACAGGCCAGCATAAGCCCGCTGCTGATTTTTGGGGCTTTGGTTTTTTCATTTGTGCTCGGAACATTGTTTGGGGTGCTTCCGGCATACCAGGCATCAAAATTAAACCCTGTTGACTCATTGAGGGCTGCAAAATGAACATTTATGAGATAAAGTATGCTGTGCAGAATTTCAGGAAAAGAAAACTGAGGAGCGGGCTCACAATACTTTCCATTCTAATCGGGATAACGGCGATTTTTGCCTTGCTGAGCTTCGGGATTGGGATAACAAATTACGTCAAACAACTTGCTGAGGAATCGGGAGGTAATAAGCTATTTATACAGGCAAGGGGAATCGGAGCGCCGGGAACAGACGAGAATTTTTTCCTTGCCAGGGAGGATGTTGATTTTGTAGGCAAAATTAAAGGTGTTGATGAAATTGTTGGCATGTACTTCAAGGTTGCCGAGATAAGCTACAATGACCAGAAAAGGTTCTATTTTGTGTCGGGACTGGATACAGACAGGATGGATTTTGTAGAAGAGACATTCTCCGTAAAGGTCGTCAAGGGAAGAAGGCTCAAGGGAGGGGATTTGGACAAGGCAGTGCTTGGGTACAATTACCAGCTGGAGGACAAGATTTTCAAGAGGCCACTAAGTTTGGGAGACAAAATAGGGATAAACGGCAATAAATATGAAGTTGTCGGGTTCTATGAAGAGATAGGCAATCCCCAGGATGACACAAACGTGTGGATAACAGACGATTCGTTTGAACAATTGTTTCCGGACTCAAAGGACGAATTCGGCTTTGTCATGCTGAGCTCGCAAAAAGGCATAAATCCGTCGGAGCTTGCGGAAAGGATAGAAGAAAGGCTTCGCAAATTCAAGAACCAGGAGGAAGGCAAGGAGAATTTTTTTGTCCAGACTTTTGAGGATGCGCTTGCAACATTCACGACAATAATCAATGTCATATACGGCATGCTGATTCTCATTGCCCTGGTGTCCTTGGTTGTGGCTTTTGTCAACATAATGAACACGATGTACACTGCGATACTTGAAAGGACAAAAGAGATTGGCGTGATGAAAGCCATAGGCGCAAAGAATAGCGATATACTGATTATATTTGTTGTTGAATCTGGATTGATTGGACTAATTGGAGGCGTTTTGGGAATTTTGCTGGGCTATATGGTTTCGGGCATTGGCGGATCAATAGCTGCAGCCAATGGATTTGCTCTCCTGAAGCCGGCTTATCCGCTTCTTTTGATTGTAGGATGCCTAGTTTTTTCATTTTCAGTCGGGGCTGCAGCAGGATTTTTCCCTGCGAGAAGGGCTTCCAAGCTGAAGCCGGTGGATGCTTTGCGTTATGAATGAAATGAATAACGTAAAGTCACGAACGATAGCGAGTATACGCTGAGGTATGAGTAGAATCTATTTATTCCTCTTCCTCAACTCTTCCTTCAGAATCTTCCCCATTGTGTTTTTAGGCAAGGCACTCAGAAACTCAACAAACTTTGGCTTTTTGAACGAAGCCAATTTCTGCTTGCAGTAACTAATCGCTTCATTGTCCGTCAATTTGTTCCCTTCATTCAAAACAACATAAGCTTTCACAGACTCCCCGAATTCCTCGTCTGGAACCCCGACAACAGCGCATTCCTTAACATGGGGCATTGATTCAATCACATCCTCGATTTCCCTTGGATAGATGTTAATGCCTCCTGAGATTATCATGTCCTTTGACCTTCCCATGATATAAACATAGCCTTTCCTGTCTATTTTCCCGACATCTCCCGTGATGAACCAGCCATTGTGGAAGATTTCACGATTCAATTCCTGCCTGTTCCAGTATCCGTGGAAAACATTGGGGCCTTTGAGCAGTATTTCTCCTTCCTTACCAAGCGGAAGCTTCCTGAAGTCTTTTCCTGCTATCATTACTTTAACTCCGGGAAGGCATGGGCCTACGCTTCCTGGAACCCTTTTGCCATCATAAGGGTTTGAGAAGTTCATCATTGTCTCCGACATTCCAGCCCTTTCAAGTATTTCATGGCCAAAGGTTTTCTTCAATTTATTGAATAAGTCAATTGACAGGGGAGCAGAGCCTGAAACAAACAGCCTCATGGATGAAACATTATATTTATCGCAGCCTAGAGCTTCGAGCAATTTGAAGTACATTGTCGGGACGCCCATGAATAAAGCCACTTTTCTTTTTTGGATTGTTTCGAGGACATCTTTTGCATCAAATTTTCTCCTTAGGATTGTAAAGCTGCCCGCATACAGCGAGCCGCACAGCGCAACTCCGATGCCGTGGATGTGATACAATGGGAGTGTTAAAAGAAATGTGTCGCTTTTTGCCCATTTCCACGCCTTAACAAGGGCTTTTACCCCGGCGCAGACGTTCTTGTTTGTAAGGACAGCTCCTTTTGGCTTTCCAGTAGTGCCGGAAGTGTAGAATATTATACAGTTGTCATTGTCTGAAATTATTGTTTTAGGCTTATCGTCAGGTGAATGTTTTATCAGTTCATTGAAATTTATTGCTGGCTTTTCTTTTCCGTCAATCAGGATTATGTATTTTAAGTTATTTAATCTATTTTTGACGTTATTAACAATCGGCAACCTTTCCCTGTCAGTTATTATTGCCTTTGCGCCGGAATCGCCCAATATATGCTCTATTTCCTGCTCCTTGAAATTAATGTTCATGGGCACTACAATGCTGCCATTCTTGAAATTGCCGATAATAGAATAGATTAATTCCAGGCAATTGGGCAAGAATTGAGCTGCTCTATCGCCTTTTGAAACGCCAAGTTTTTTCAAGGCATTGGCAACTTTATTGCCTATTATATCCAATTCCTTGAAAGTGATTCTTTTGCCTTCGAATTCTACAGCTATTTTGTCGGGCAATTTTTTGGCGGTTTGATGGAATAATGATGGTACTGGCATAAGAAAACAAGTTAAAATGCTGATTTTTAAATTTATTCAAAAAATAAAAGCCTCTGAGGGACTTAGTTTAGACACTGTAGTTTATTCGGCTTTTCTATATCTAAAAAACCGAAATTATTAAATAATTTATTAATCTTTGTATTAAACACTATGAAACTTCAAATGATGAATGAAAGGCAGTACTTCATAACCCTTCCAAATAGCATTATAAGGGCTAAAGAATGGCAAAAGGGTGATGAAATTGCGGCTAGGATAGATTCTCAAGGGAATATTGTCTTAAAGAAGAAAATTGACAAAATAAACGATTCTAATCAGTAAATGCTTTTTCAATAATTTCTTTTTCGTTAGTAATAAATTCAACGGATCTTATATATTTTGCTGTTGTTTCAATCTTTGAATGTCCTATCATATCCCGGGCCGTGATTAAACAATTGCCAGAGGCCTGGTAGTACTTCCAAATCGCATAATGTCTTAAGGTGTGTGGGCTTAAGCGATGAAATTTTTGTCCATTTTTTGAAGTATAATAGCTGTAGTCTAAATCCAATGTTTTCCTTAAGTCTCGAAATTTCAATCCAATAGAATTTCTCTGTAAATGTTTGTTTTTTGACTGATTCCTGTATGATGGAAAGAATAAATAACCATCAATACATCTATGATGCCAAGTCTGATAATATTTCGCTAATTCTTTTCTTAGAGATTCTGGAACTATTCTTTCTTTCACTTTTTTACTTTTTTGCATTACGTATGTAAGCAGTGAAAAATTCTGATTAAAATTATTCCTTTTTAACCTAATGGATTCCCCTACTCTCAGCCCTAAATACATCATGATTTTAATGCACATTCGCATAGATGGGCTTTGAAGTTTATTAACAAATTGCTTGATTTTTTTAAATTCATCATCAGTAAGGTATTTAATGTAGCCTGTTTCGTTTCTCATTTTTCTATTTCCGCAGCTCGCACTTTTTGGAATTGTCTACTATGATCATAGTGGAATTTCAATAATATTTTTGCTTGTTAATTTTTGTTGCCTAAATTTTTTAATTAAATTAACTTTAAACTCCATTCCCTCTTTTAAATTGTATTTTTTAATTATGTCGGAAGGTATTTTAAAAAATGTTTTTTTATCTATCTCTTCTAATGTCGATTTAAACTTTATAATATTTTTCTTAAACATATTTACCGCCTGCTTTTTTGTATTTTTTCTTGTAATAGCTTATAAGCTTAGAGCTTAGATTTAATCCGTATTCCTCTTTCATAATTTCTGTAATTTCCCAATTCTTGTAGCCTTTATAAAAAAGATAATTGATGACTCTAACATCTTCAGAACCTAATTTTAGCCTTTTCTTTACTATTTCTTGGGCTTCTTTTGATGTTTTACCTAGCCTAAATTTGTCAAATATCATCTTATTTTTACTAAATTTTTCTAAATTTTTATGCGTCGTATTACGTATCGCATACGTTGTTTATGCGATAAAATACGCAATGTATGCGTTGCGTATGCCTATCTTTAGCCTTTCTTTAATGGCTTTGCTTTTAAGATATTTTTTTCTTGTTCTGTTAATTTATGTTCGTTAATTTGTTCTTTATCAAAATCTAAGATTTTAACCATATTAGGATTTTCAGATATAGCAATTATTTTTTTGCGTGTAAAAATTCCCTTTAACTCTTTTCTACATTGTCTTTCAGAATTATAAATACCATATTCCCCATACAACAAGTCTATAAGAGAGTTAATGTTTAGCTCTTTGCCTCGATATTCTTTGAGAATTTCCTTTGTTTTGATAAATCTGCTTTTAGTTTTGCTTTGCTTATTTAGATATTCTTGTTTAGTAATTTGATGATATTCTGAATGAAGTTCCTTATATTTTTCAGACATATCTTGAACTTTCTTTTTAAATGAAAGCGCCAAATACGAAGATATAATCAAATAATCTTTTTGTGATATAGCTGTACCCAATCCAAAATATTTTTCGCTTCTTATGCCTCTTGTTTTTTTTAATACATCTTTTTTTAACTGGACTCTGTTATCAATGGGGTTAATTTCAATTATTTTCATTTGGTCTATAAGAAGTTTAATTTTATCGCTTAATGTCGACTGCGGAATGTTTAATAAATATTTTATTTCATTAAAATAGGCAGGATATAATTCTTTACAAATAAAAATTATTTTTCTATCCTCTATTTCCTCTTTAACTTCTTTTATTTTGCCAAACTTAGTTTGTAAAAAATTCTCTAATTTTTCATAATCATCATTAGCTCTTTGAATTAAAAATTCAAAATTTCTGTCTAATTTTTCATAAATTTCATTTTCTTCCAGTTCGTTCGGAGGCTCCGAACTGAACTGAGCATTTTTTATTTTTTTATTTTTTAGGTAAGAGTTCGATATTGTTATACTTGCCGAACTATTTTTATTACTTTTAATAGTAGTTTTATGTTTAGAGTTCGGATTATGTATAGTTTCCGAACTATTTTTATTACTTTTAATAGTAGTTTTATGTTTAGAGTTCGGATTATGTATAGTTTCCGAACTGTTTTTATTTTTAGCCACTTTTAACACCTTTCTGTTTAATCTTTAAAACTCTATGAGGCGGTATGCTTATGATATTCCCTTCTTTAGTTTCAAATGTTAAGAAAGAATTAATAGATAAAATGTTGACATAAGCTGCTATCTTCTTATCGTCGTCATTAAGATAGCATACAAAATCATTATACCCTATTTGGTCTTTTCTCATTTCCTAAAGCCTCTTCCTTACCTATTAAGTCCTTAAGAACAAAAATAGCGCTAGGCAATTGACTTTCTACATAGTGCCTAACTTCTTGCTCAGCCTCTTTTTGTTCCATTTTTAATCTTTTAGCTTAACCAACGTTGTTCTGCCATTAGTCATTAGATCTACTTTACCAAGACTATCTAAAAGCTCAATACAAGCCTTTACAGACCTGAAATGAAGTTTAGTACTGAGAACTATTTGGGTTAAAGAAACTGGATTTTTTTGATTCTTAAGGTAGTTAATTATTTTCTTGATTGATTGTGTATTAGCCATTTTTTACCTATTCAGTATAAGTATAATACTCATACTATTTAAATATTTGTATGTTGTAGTATATAGATTATACCTAAATCTTTAAATAATGAGGCATATCAATCTTATACATTAAGAGAAAATGAGTAAACTGAACATAAATTTTTATAACATATTGAATATTATAGAATTAATTGAAACTACAACTAAAGATATAGAATTAAAAGCTGTAAAAGAGTATAATATCCCTAGAGCAACTTTTTATAATTTATTCAGAAAAGCTAAGAATGAAGGCTATTTATCTTCTTCTACTGACAAGGATCACGAGATAGTTTGGAGTTTAAGCAAAAAAGGGAAAGATTACATTTTAGAAAACACTAAATTTATGTTAGAAACTGGATTTGATAATATTGCTTCATTTATAGATAAATTTTATGATAAACTAGTTGAACATTCTGATAAATGGATTGATAAAAAAGAATTTCAAAAATTATTTGACAAAGAAGAAAAAGTTTTTATTAAATTATTTGCTATGTTGGGATTTGCTATAAATGATAAATACCCCGACCTTGTAGAATTTGATAAAATTAGATTTAATAAAAAAGTTCTCGACAAAATTAAAAAAGAAAAAACTAACTTCTTAAAATAAAACTAAATCTATTTTGTAACTTCAACAAGATTTATATCTTTTAAAATTTTTGCTTGATTTATTCTTATTGGAATATGGTTATTTTTTATACTTTCTCGTCTAAAAGGCGAGCTGATGCAGTACCCCCATCTGATTCTGACTATAACTCATCATTATTCCTAAAAGAATAGGCTTGTTTTGTTGTTTTAGTAGGGTATAGACGAGAAATAAGACATTTCTCGACTGAAAAGAAGCTCAAATAAGGCTTCTTTATATTTCTCTTAAAGTATCTACAAGATTAAGTTCTTCTAAAATCTTTACAGATTCGTCTGGATATTTCTCTGTTATCTTCTTAACAAATTGATTTATAATAGAATCTGATTTTTTTCTTTTATCTTCTAATTCGATAGCAATTTTAAAATCTAAAGCTAAGCTGCATTTATTACAAAACTTAGATGTTGCTGGATTTATTTCATTACATCTAGGGCAATTTTTAGGCGTTAAAATACTTTCTTTTTTCTCTTCTTCTTCGACTAAACCGTACATTTTTTTGATTGCTTTATCTACATCTCTACCGCTCATATGAACATAAATAGAGGGCATACCGGATCCTTGAACCCAACCTAAATATTCATTAAGCTGAGATTCTGTTAAATGATTTGCTAAAAAAGTAGCTCTTGAATGTCTGAAATGATGAGGATTTATAGATTTCTTAATATTGGCCCTCTCGCCGATTCTTTCTAAAATATGCCTTAAAGTTGTGTAAATTATGCCTTTTTCCGTGTTATTGCCTAATACAATCCAAAGAGCAAAATTAGGATCTTCTTTGTGAGGATGATCATTAACCCAATTTTTTAAATAAGGAGTTGAATTAACTAATCTTATTCTTCTCATGCCTGTTTTTCCGTCTACTAAAATAACACATCCGTATTTATCAAATTCAACACTTTTTAATTTTAAAGATAAGATTTCGCCAGCTCTACAACCACTTTCATATAGAACAGAAATTAAGGCTTTATCTCGAGAATTGGAAGCTGAATCAATTAATTTTTTAATTTCTTCTTCTGTTAAAAGTCCTTCCGGCAGCTTACCATTTCTTTTTTTAACAGTTGTCTTGATCCATTTAACTTCTTCTGGATATTCTTCTTTACCTCTAAGCCATTTATAAAATTTTTTAATAGTAACTTTGTAGTCGTGCTTTGTCCAATCTGACCATTCCCTTCTTTCTATAATACTAACTAAATTAATAATATCCTTCTTAGCTACTTTGTCAAAATCTTTATTTAGCATTAAAGAAAGCTGCTTTAGAGTATAAAAATATTTATCAACTCTTAATTTTCCTAGTCCTTCAGCATAACAAGATGTCTTAAATTTCTCGATTAATTGACTATTTTTAGAAGTTATCATATAATCACTACCTCGTTATTATAGCTTAAGAAGTATATAAATTTTGGCAAAGGGCTTTGCATATAGAAAAGGAAGCCTCTGATGGGATTTGAACCCACAGCCTGCGCTTCTCTCAAAAAGCGGGGTTTATCCCCACCACCTCGTGAGTGCCTTTCTTTTGGTCAAGCTTTTCTTTGCAAAAGAAAAGGTTGTACGAGAGCGCCGCTCTATTACCCAGCGAGCCAATCTTGCAATTGGCAGCTACCAGATTGAGCCACAGAGGCAATAAGTTAGAATAAATGCCCTGATTTTAAAAAGATTGCCAAATATTATTCAATAGCTTAAATCCCAATACGAACTATAGGAAATAACTTTAATTTTCGGATACATTTGTTATTTCCTAATAAGCAAATCACAATAAAAAGTTACGAATATTAGTGTGATTTGCTATAATTCAATGCAACTAAAAACAATAACGAAAAAATTCAATAATAAATAAAAAATAATAGTCCTCGAACGCAGATGTTAGCGGGAGTAGCTATTTCATCGCCTTCAGCATTTCTTCCTTTGTGCTGAATTTCTTCTGGCATTCGAAGCAAACATGGTGCAATTTTCCATTCTTGCCCTTGACATAAGTGCCAAGCATCTTATTCAAAAAGGTAGTTTCTATGGTTTTCCCGCATATCTCGCATTTCATTCCTAATAGCAAGTTTTTTATTTGTTTTATAATTCTTTCCCTCCATGAAGAAATCAATTGCTTTTTTTGCCTTATTCTTTATACTAAGCGGAATAATGGCTTTTGCGCAGCCTTTTGGGCCCCCAATCTATATCGCAGACCCTGTCAATATGGAATGCAGGTACTATTTTGCTGGCAACGAGAGGCATTTCAACCCAAGACCGGAGAATTATACAATAGATATCGGGTATACCACAGATTTCAAAAACCAGGAACAGGCATGCGAGTTCTGGAGATGTGTTTACACAAACGGGACTGTGAAGGTAGATCAAGACAAGAGGCCGATTGAAAAGGACTTATGCATATGCAATTCCGGCTATTACTGGGATGATGTTTACGGGTGCGTAAAGCTTAAGCAGCAGGAAGGGCAGAAGACTTTTTTGAGATTGATTTTCGAGTGGATTGCAGGAGTCTTTGGAAAGTAATTCCGCAATATTTAAAAAGGAAAGAGCGATTTTGTATTCTATGAATTGTATCTCGATAAAAAACATAATGAAGCAGTTTTTCTGATATATTTAGCCAAGGCTATACCCTAAAATGACACGAATAGCTATTGTTGACAACGAGAAACTGAAGGATATGCAGCAGAAGCACTACATTGCGGGCATCTGCCCCGTCAACAGGACAGGAAAGGAATGCATTAAGGTTGAACCTGACGGGAGGCTGACCATAGATGAGCACTTGTGCACGGGCTGCGGGATTTGCCCGAAAGCCGCGCCTCATGCAATAAAGATAATAAATCTGCCGGAGGAGCTGACGACAAAGCCGATTCACAGGTATGGAGAGAACAAATTCATCCTGTATTCTGTTCCGACTCCAAGCTTCGGAAAAGTAACTGGCATCTTAGGGGTAAATGGAATCGGAAAATCCACTGCGATAAAGATTTTAGCCAGCGCCTTAAAGCCCAATTTTGGCGACTGGACAAAAACCGAAACAAACTATGATGAATTGATAGATTTCTTCAAGGGCACCGAAGCCCAGGGCTTTTTTGAAAAAATAAAGAAAAATGAAATCAAGGTTGCTTACAAGCCGCAGCAGGTTGACCTGATACCGCAAGCCACAAAAGGAAAAGTGACGGACTTATTGAAAAAAGTGGATGAAAAGGGCCAGCTAAAAAATGTCGTTAACGAATTGCAGCTGAATAATATTTTGAATAACGGCATTTCTGAGATTTCGGGCGGAGAGCTGCAAAGGGTTGCAATAGCTGCAACTGTCCTGAAAGACGCAAACTTGTACATTTTTGACGAGCCGTCAAGCTATTTGGACATAAGGCAAAGGATAAACGTCAGCAAGTTCATAAAAAATCTGATTAATGAAGGCACTTCAGTCCTTGTGGTAGAGCATGACCTGGTAATCCTTGATTACATTGCTGATTTAGTGCATTTAATGTACGGCAGGGAAGACGCTTATGGGATTGTGAGCGGGGTAAAGCCGGTCAGGAACGGAATAAACATCTATTTGGAGGGGTACATCAGGGAAGAAAATGTAAGATTCAGGGACTCAAAAATAAAGTTCGCAGAAAGGGCGCCAATAAAGAAAAAACGCGCAAAAGAGATTATAAATTCATGGAAGAGTGTTGAGAAAAAGCTTGGAAGCTTTATCTTGAAGGCTGAAAACGGCTCGATACATAAAAACGAGATTATAGGCATTTTGGGGGAGAACGGAGTTGGGAAGACCACGTTCGTGAAGATGCTCGCTTCCGCCTTAAAGCACGACAAGGGGGAAATCTCGCACAAGGTAAAGGTCAGCTACAAGCCCCAGTACCTGGAAGTGTCTGATGCTTTAGTCATTGATGTTTTGAAAGACGCATTCCACAAGTATGAGAACCAGATTATTCACCCATTAAGCATCCCGCAATTGTCATTAAGGAAGCTTAGCGAGCTAAGCGGGGGGGAACTGCAGAGAGTTGCGATTGCCTTTTGCCTGCAGCAGGACGCTGACTTGTACCTGCTGGACGAGCCTTCTGCATATTTGGATTCTGAACAGAGGCTTATCTTATCAAAGGTCGTAAGGGATTTTATTGAACAAAAAAATGCCTCTGCCCTTATTGTCGACCACGACTTGTTGTTTATTGACTACATTTCCGACAAGCTGATTGTATTTGAAGGAGAGCCCGCAATAGAGGGAAAGGTAACCGGGCCTTTTGAGATGGAAGACGGGATGAATAAATTCCTGAAGAAGCTTGGGATAACCCTGCGCCGTGACGCCCAAAGCGGCAGGCCCCGTGTAAACAAGGAAGACTCGAGGCTTGACAGAGAGCAAAAGGAAAGCGGGAAGTATTATTATGTTTAATTTCTATGACCTCAACAATTTCAGTAATCTTTTTTCTTAGCTTGTATGTATTGGCCCACATTGCATAGCCGAACCATCCTTGCAGACTCTGGATAAAATCTTCATAAATGATTTCATTATTTTCATACAAATCCAATTTTTCCTTGAATTTTCTCTTGAATTTCCTTTTATTTGCACTTCTTAATAATTTATGATAATAAAATACCCTGTAACCCAGCAGATTTACGCCCTTATTCAGCCTGATTATTTTTGATTTTTCAGGATGCAATTCAACTTTAAGATTCTCAATAAGAAATTTGTTTATTGTTTCTTTATATTTTTCAAGAACTTTAGAATTACTTTGGAGTATTATAAAATCATCAACATATCTAATGTAGTATTTTGTTTTCAATTTATATTTAATGAAATAATCCAATTCATTTAGATACACATTAGCGAAAAACTGGCTCGTTAGGTTGCCTAATGGCATTCCAATTCCGTCTCGCCCCCCCCCCAAAATTTTGTGATTTTGTAAGATGGTGTTTATTAGCCAGATTATCTTTCGGTCTTTAATTTTCTTTTTGGTAATATTTAGCAATATTTTGTGATTAACACTTTGAAAATAATGCTTAATGTCACATTTGAGAACAAACATTTCCCCCATACTTGCCCAAGGATATTCCTGGCTCTTTGTAATCAACAACCTTCTCTTTCAGAGCTCCTTTATCGCACATTACACATTTTATAGCACTTTCCTTGCTGTCTTAAGCGCCTGCTCAACATCCTCTTTTTCCAAATTCAAATAAACATTATGCTCTTTAAGCAAATCGATAAATTCGCTTAATGTCACGCCTGCAAGTTTTGCGCCCAAGCCCAAACTAACCCTTTTTAGATTATATAACTCTACCGCTTTATGCTTCTGTCCAGCATTAACCAGCTCTCTGACTACTTCAGAGCGCTTTTCATTCAAAATTTTTCCGAAAAGATTAATTGTCTGCAAATCCAAACGAGATGATACCGTTTCCATTATTTCACCTCTGATTTAAAGTGTTCATAAAGATTTTTTGAGTATCTTGCAATAACGTGAAGTTCCTCCAATTTATCAAGGGCTGATTCCTTTGATAATTTTTTCTTTTCATATAACCTTACGACAACTGCCATTGCACATATAAAGGGAACGCTTTGAAGCTTGCATAATTTAATAAGTTCGCCATCATCTGTAAGTATGGCTTTATGCCTTTTATCATTAAACATTGCAAATGCAGCAGCTTCTCCTTTATCAAGCTTAAATTGCGAGATTATTTCATTTAATTTATTTTTGTTTACCTGAATTATTTTTATTTTATTATTTTGTATGAGCTTCTGAATTAATTTTGCGTAATATGAATCTTTATCAAACAGCGCTTCTTGCTCCACTTGAACAGGTATTTCTATAGGCGGCAACATACCAATAAAAGCCTCTAAACATCCTATTTTAGCCAATAATACAAGCGTTGATGTATTTGAGACTAACATTTACGATTGTATACAAATGTAAGTATTTAAACCTTTCTATTTAAGCCCTTCCCTTGCTCTCCCCGGCCGCAATCCCGGCAGCAATTATGTGCGCCAATCTTAATGGCTCCGGAATCAGGCTTCTTGTGCAGACGATTCTAAGGATTTTTCCGGCTTTTTCCAAATCAATCCCGCTCAATTGAACAAAAATGTCCCCAGCTTGAATTACTTTTCCTGCTTTCTCTATGAGCTTGATTTTGCCCTTTTGCCTTATTTTTATCAGCGTTTCCCTTATTTTTTCCACATTTGGATTTGTCCTTATAACAACCACAACAGGAATTTTTGTCTTTTTATTCAATTTCTCAATGTCAACCACATTGAAGCCTGCAACAGCAATCCCATTCAAGAAAATGCACTGCAATTGGGGCTTGAACTTGCAATTGTTAATCATTTTGACAAGGACTTTTGTGGCTTCATTGCCGTCCACTTCGGCTTTTGACGAAAGGACGCCGTCAACAAACAATCCGCCCCGCATGACAACGCCAACAATGAGAACATGCTTATCTTTGAACTTATTGAAAGGGCCATCATCAATTCCTATGACGCGCATTTCTTTTTTGAATCTCATTTTTATTATATTTTAATTGTGTTGGCTCTGGTTGCGCTTGACAATGGGCGCACTACAATAACGAAATTGCAATAATCAAATCTCAATAAAATAATTAAAAATAATTTTTAAAAATCTATTCCCTAAACTCTATATCGTCAATTATTCCGTCTGAATCCAAGTCAACGCCTTCCACTACTTTCGCCTTTATTTCAGGCTTATGGACATTGCCTGCAGTTATTCTCTTAAAACCCTTCAAAAATGCGATTATGGCTGCCCTTGTGCCGCTAAATCTTTTCCCTGCCACCACCAGGATACACTTATCCGGGTTAAACGGGCTCTTTGCTTTCACAATCAGTCCGCATTCATCCTGAGGATAAGTTTCGTTAGATATTGTTGATCTGATATTTCCATCTTCAAACTTTATCGGAAGCTTTGCATTGACTTTTTCAGTAACCTTGTTCACAACCGGCCCGCCTATAAGAATCAGGTTATTATTGAAATCTTTTTCTGCCACTTCTGTGTCCAGCTTCACATTGAATTTTGGCACATAATTAAGGAAAGTTCCCAAAAACAGCGCCAAATCCATGCCGTAGTAACCGTCCCTGCTCCTGGCCTTGTCAGGCCCATGAGGATCGGGGGAGCCCACAATAATGAGGGAATCAAGCTGTCCGTCTTTTATGAAGGGCTCAAGGAATTCCGATTCGTTTCTTACCTCTATTTTGCTTGTTGCCTCAAAGTCCTTAAATCTAACTACAAATGCGGGCTCTGCAAGGGCATAGAAATTGGCTGTTGCTCCTTGTTTTGTTTCCCTTTTTACAACCTTGATTATTCCGGCTCTCTCAAGATTCCTTATGTGATAATAGATTTTCTGCTCATGCATTCTCAATGCTTTTGCAATGTCAATAGGGTACATAGGATCTTTGGCAAGCAGGCTTAATATCCTATGCGCCAGTTCGGAGCTTACAACGCCTGCATCTTCCGGCTTTATCTCCCTGGCGGGCAATGAGTAAACCTCGTTCTTTTGCTTGTTTATGATGAACATAATATGCTATAAGAAGAACTACTATAAATATTTTTTTAATGGCGTTATAAATAAAATCTATACAAAATCAAAAAAATAAAGAGCCTTGAGTAACTATTATAATTTTTCTTATAATACTATTACAAATCTTTTAATAAGGTATATAAATAAGCTATACTTAACTGTACAAGTCCTTAAAAGGATAACATCTCCAAGTGCATCTCTTCTCCTCTTTAGGGATGCACTTACTTATTTTTTCCAGCTTAATCTCGGGCAAGGTGGCAAGGTAAATGTGCGGTATTGTGGGAGTGGTTTCGGACAAGGATGTCAATGAAAAGCTTTTCAAAGGCCTGTCCAATCTGGAGTACAGGGGCTATGATTCTGTGGGCATGTGCAATTTTAATAATAACTCACCTAATGACAGAAAATTTTTTCTTAATCGAGTGAAATTAAGTAACAAGTCAAAGAATAAAATTTATAATATTAACCACAATTCTCAAAAATTTATGAATATTCCCAATAAGGAGTTTGATATGAATATTATCAATTTTATCAAATTTGAAAATTATTATTGTAGAGTTAATCCTTTGTTTCAGAAAAAACTCAAAGAAAAAGTTTTTAATTATTCATTAGTTGCTCGCAAAGTTAATGTTTCACGTAAGACAGTTTCCAGAATAATTAACACCCCAGATTATTGGATGAACTTTAAAACTTTGCTGAATATATCAAAATTGTTTAATATATCCAATGAAGAATTGTATAAAAGTATATTATATATTAAAACTTATAATTCCCTTCCAATGCCATTTAATATTAAAAACCTAAATTCTGTTCAATTATTCAGAGTCATTGGTCATATTTTAGGTGATGGTGGAATTCATGTTATAAAAAATGAATCCAAATACAGAGCTTTTTATTCAAATAATAAAGATGAGCTTCTTAATTCTTTTGAAAATGACATTGATTTTCTTTTTGGAGATATTAAATTGTATAAAAGAATTCGAAAATATCATCCAGGAGAAATTTGGCTACCCACTAGTTTAGGAAGCATACTTCATGAGCTTATGGAATATAAAAAATATAATATAAAAAGAATTCCAAATTTCGTTTATAGAACAAAAAATACTGAATTATTGGGTTCTCTTTTGCAAGCTTTATACGATGATGAAGGTTATATTTATCCTCAAAAGCGTATGATTGTAATATCGCAAAAGTACAAAGATTTAGTAGAAGATATCAGAAAAATTGTGAAGAAAATAGGCATTAAGCCAAATCAAATTCTTATCCATAAGTCAAGAAATAGGACCACTATGTACTATTTTTCAATTACTGGAAAAGAGAATATACTTTTATTCTATCAAAAAATAGGTTTTTTGCATACGATAAAGAAAGAAAAACTCAAAGTTCTTGTAGAAAAATATAGTAAAACATAAAATGTGTGGTATAATAGGCATAATAGGATATAATGAAGACCTTGGAAATATAATCCTTAAAGGTTTAAAGAGGTTAGAATATCGTGGATATGATTCAGCTGGCATATGCACAATTAATGGCAACAAAATTCTAATAAAAAAGGATATTGGAAAAATTGATGAAGTAAATAAAAAAGTAAATTTCTCCGAATTAAAAGGTGATATAGGCTTGGGGCATACCAGATGGGCAACTTGCGGTGGTGTAACAAAAGAAAATGCACACCCCCATCTCTCTTTTGGTAAAAAAATAGCAATAGTGCACAATGGAATAATTGAAAATTTTCAAGAATTGAAAGAATATTTGCTAGGCAAGGGCTATAAATTCAGTTCAGAAACCGATACAGAAGTTGTTGCTCACTTAATAGAAGACTGTTACGAAGGGAGTATAGAAGAGGCCACCAGAAAAGCTTTGAACAAAATTGAGGGAAGCTATGCACTAGGAGTCATTTGCACCGACGAGCCAGACGTATTAATAGGGGCAAGAAATGAAAGCCCATTGATTCTTGGAGTTGGAAAAGGCGAAAATTACATTGCCTCTGATGTTACATCAATCCTTGAGCATACAAGAAATGTTGTTTATCTTGAGGACAAGGAAATTGCTATTATCACCAAAGACAAATATAAAGTTGTGAATTTAGAGGGAAAAGAAAAGAAAAAAGAAGTTCATGTCATAAACTGGAGTGCAGAAGCTGCACGAAAAGGCGGTTACGAGCATTTCATGCTAAAAGAGATTTATGAGCAGCCAATAGCAATAACAGACACATTAAATGGTAGGTTGATCAATAACCAGGTTATATTTGAAAAAGAATTTACACTATCTAACGAATATTTAAAAAATATAAAGAGGATTGTAATTATTGCCTGCGGCACTTCGTGGCATGCTGGCCTTGTAGGGGAATTTATGCTGGAAGAGCTTGCAAAAATTCCTGTTGAAGTTGAGTACGCTTCTGAGTTCAGGTATAGGCATCCAATTCTTGACAAAGAAACTTTGGTGATTGCAATTTCCCAGTCAGGCGAAACTGCTGATACAAATGCCGCCCTTAAAGAAGCGAAAAAATTAGGAGTAAATACTTTATCTATATGCAATGTTTTCGGCAGCTCGATGACTAGGATATCAGATGCCGTGATTTATACCAAAGCTGGTCCTGAAATCGGCGTAGCATCGACAAAGGCATTCACTACGCAATTAGCAGTTTTGTATTTGTTCACAATATTATTATCAAAATTAAGAAAGACATTGAATGAAAAGCAGATAAAAGATATGATTGAAGGAATCAGAAAAATACCCCTGCAATTGCAAAGCGTATTGGAGGAGGATGAAGAAATAAAAAAATGTGCAGAACTTTACCATAAGAAGCTTAATTCCCTATATCTTGGAAGAGGCATTAATTTCCCCATTGCTTTGGAAGGGGCCTTAAAACTGAAGGAAGTCAGCTATGTGCATGCTGAGGGCTATCCTGCAGCAGAGATGAAGCACGGGCCTATAGCATTGATAGACAAAAACATGCCTGTGGTGTTCATTGCCCCGCACGATGTTTTCACATACAAGAAAGTGCTTGGCAACATCGAGGAGGTGAAGGCAAGAGGCGGCATAATAATTGCAATAGCGACAGAAGGGGATGCTGAAATACCAAAAAAGGCGAAGCACACCATCTTCATACCAAAAACATTATATACCCTTAGCTCGATTCTTTCAGTCGTGCCATTGCAGCTTTTGGCATATCATATTGCGGATAGGTTGGGATACGACGTCGACAAACCTCGCAACTTGAGCAAAACCGTAACAGTTGAATAGTAGGATAAAAAAGCAATTTATTTAAATGAATGCGTAAAAGTCTATTCCAATGAAAATAAAACCTCCTTACATTGCAATCACTTTGCTTTTGTTGTCATGGCTAGCCGGCTATATGCTGCCGCAATTCAATGCCATTGGCAAGCCATACAGTAATATCGGCATTGCCATTCTGGTTGCCGGGCTGTCGCTGACTTTCTGGTCTTTTTACCTGTTCAAGAAAAATAAGACCCCAATATTGCCCGGACAAAAGCCTAAATTTATGGTTATTGAAGGCCCTTACAAATTCACAAGAAACCCTATGTATCTTGGCGTTTCGGTCGCGCTATTTGGGGCTGCATTCTATTTTGGAAATTTATTGTCTTTTTTATCACCAATAATATTCTTCCTGGTCATGAATTATTATTTTGTCCCTTTTGAAGAGAAGCTGCTTGAGGGCTTGTTTGGAAAGAGGTATCTTGATTACAAGAAGCAAGTGCGGAGATGGATTTAAAATGACCAAATAAAACATTACGAGTGAAAATCCATTAACGGCTGAACATTATAAAAATAAACAATAAAAAGATAATATCAAAAATGAGAATAAGAAAAGCAAATTTAAAAGATGCGAAAGGCATAGCCAATGTGCTCGTGCAGAGCTACAACATAAAGGACCTGAAAGAAGGCATTGGCACCTTCAAGAACGAGTCCAAAAAGCTGCATAATTATATTGTTGCAGAAGAAAAGGGGAAGGTTATCGGGCTTGTCACATGGCTTATGCACGGCCTGCCGAAGCACCAATTGGCGGAGCTTGACAGGATTGCGGTGCTGCCGGAATACAGGGGCAAGGGGGTTGCGAAGCAGCTGTTCGAGGCCATGCTCAAGGACGCAAAGGCATTTTATAAAAAGCACGGCTCAAGGCTCAGGAAACTGTACATACTGACTCATTTTGACAATGCAAGGGCGCACAGGTTTTATGAGAAGCTTGGATTTTCGCATGAAACAACTTTGAAGCAGCACTATTATGCCAACAAGGATGAGTATGTTTACAGCATGTTTTTTTGATTATTTAATTTCTGGATATTTTTGCAGCCTGTTGCGCTTGACAATGGGCGCAATACAATAATGAAAACACATTAACAAAAATTTCAAATGAATAATAATAAATAAAAACTAATATCCCAATAATTTCAAGAATTCTTCTTTATTTTTACACTTAAAATAAGGATTATTTTCCTTTTCATCCTTTATGGTTGATGAAGGTGTTTCACCATAGTCATGCCCCGGATAAACTTCTGTTTTGTCAGGCAGTTTTTTTAGCTTCTGCAGGCTTTCAAACAGTTTTACCGCATCTCCGCCGGGCAAATCTGTCCTGCCGATTGCACTCACAAATAACGTGTCACCAGTCAATAATTTATTTTCTGCAAGAAGGCATATAGAGCCCGGAGTATGCCCAGGCGTATGGATTATTTTAATTTTTATTTTTCCAATGCTTATTTTGTCATTGTCCTTTAATTTATTAATTTTTATTGAAGCATTTTTTATTGCTGTTTTCAAAAATTGCCCTCCATCTTCATGGAAAAATATTTCCGCTTTTGTTTTATCAGCCAGTTCGCTGGCTTTTTGCGCATGATCGTAATGGTAATGCGTGAGAATTATTTTGGCAATCTTCAATTTTTCTTTATTCGCAATCTCAATTATTGCATCGATATCCCAGCCGGCATCTACAACTGCAGCTTGTTTTGTGCCTTCATCTCCAATTAAATAGACAAAGTTCTGCATTGGGCCGACAGGGACTTGATGGAAGATCATTTTACTTGACAAACTCCACATTCTCTAGATTTTCAAATTGCCGGTCGCCTGTGAGAAATTTAAGATTGTGTTTTAATGATAATTTATAACCTGCAGCATCGGGCAATGAAAAATCATTTTTTTTGTTTGAATGCCTGAAGTTGACCGCTTCTATGATGATTTCTGGAGTAATTTCAAGTAATTTAAAATTAGTCTTCTTAAACCAGTCATCTGCGGCTTCTTTTCCTTTTTTCCTCAGAATTGTCTGATATATCTCGCCGATGTTTAACACACTTGTAACAATTTCAAATTCTTTGTATTTCTCATAAGATGGGCTGCTTTCAGAAAGCTCAATTATGGCATAACTATCGAAGAAATATGTCATCTTTAATTCAAGCCAAATTCTTTATCTATTTCCCTCATTAATTTTTCTGTAGATTCTTTAAACTTTAAAGTGCCCCAAATGTCTTTTCCTTTTGTTATTGGCTTAGCACTAATTAAGACAGTAACCTCCTGATCAGGCTTTATGTTTTCTTTCCTGATTGCTTCTTTAGGGATTAATATTCCTATCGAATTGCCCCATTTCTTTATCTTAGCTTTTATTTCCATCATAAAAGTTATACATGTATAACTAATATATAAATGTTTTTATCTTGTCACCTTTCTCGCAAAGCTCAGGAATCCTGAATGGCCCAAGCCTTTGCTTTTAGGCCTTACTTTCCTTTCTTCCACTTCCCACTCCCTTTCTGTAATTTCGGCTGTTTTCAGGTAAACAAAATTTTCATTTTGCCTTAATGCATTCACGAAATCAGCAACCTGGGGAATGGAAGGGCTGTATGAAGCCAAAAATCCTCCTGGTTTCAGGGCTTTTGAGCAGTTTTCCAGCGCTTTCCACGGCTCAGGAACATCAAGAATGACAACGTCAACGTCCTTATCGTCAGCCTCTTCGTAAATATTTTTCTTCTTTATTCTTATGTTGTTTAGCTGCAGGAACCCTATATTTGATTTCACAATCCCGATAAAATCTTCCCTTATTTCGTAGGTTATTACCTCTTTAGCGATTGAGGCAAGAAAGCAGGCCAAAGCGCCGGAGCCTGAGCCGGCATCCAGAACTTTTGATTCTTTGTTTATGCCTGTTTCTGCGATGATGAACCCTATATCCTTCAATGGGATAATCTGGGCATCTCTTTTTATCCTTCTGTAAAGGTCAATGAAAGAAGGATTAAATACACGGAATTCCTTTTCTGTGTTTGATTTTAATAAATCGCCGCCCTTGGCTTTTTTCAGGTCTTCGCTTTTGATAAAGCCGTACTGGGTGTGCAGGTCTTCATCAAGATTTTTTGCGTAGAATTTTCTGCCCTGCTTTGTAATGAGAACCTTTTTTATCATAAGCCAGCATAGAAAAATCTATCCTATAAAAACTTAATCACTGCAACTATAACGTCGGACACAAATAATTGATTGAAAATAGCTGTGTCCGCCGAATATAGTGTCGGATAAACATTGCTCATTTATTTACTTCCGACACTATAGGCCTGAAATCCGGGAGTGCCGCTTCGCTCAGCCCTAGTTACTTCTTGCCTTTCTTCATGGGCATCGCTTCACAATGCGGGCAACTAGATTTTGCCAGTTTCATCAATCCCTTCAAAACCAGCAAAATTCCTATCACGTGCCAAATATAGCGGGGCCACCAGACTGCAGTTGCCAAAACAACTACGCCAAAAACAATGTACTTAGCGCCCCAGCATTTTGCACAGGCTCCATCATGGCATGTTGGATCCATAAAAACACCTCTTGATGCTACCTTTTGACAGCGAGTATAAAAATTTTGCTATTTATTTTCATGCCTCCTATTTTTAATTATTTGGGTCATTCGGGTGCCATTCGAATTATTCGGGTCGCTTTATTATTCGCATCGCTATACTGCTATTTGCGCCTTTATAG
>Ga0209541_10005687_pt1 | contig 21640 bp, 26 predicted proteins | sample RifCSPlowO2_01_FD_184027 | JGI IMG/M metagenome (GOLD analysis project Ga0209541, IMG submission 184027) | Groundwater microbial communities from Rifle, Colorado - Rifle CSP2_plank lowO2_0.1 (SPAdes) (version 2) | ecosystem: Environmental > Aquatic > Deep subsurface > Groundwater | place...
AAAATAGGAAATGTTGGAGAGCCTGTTTCTTCATGTTATGGAATAGATTGCTATCTCGAGGAAGGATATTGTGATAATGTGGATCCAAAATATCAATCTTGGGTTAAATGTGAGGATGGTTGTTCTGATGGAGCTTGTGTTGGAGAAATGATTCCAACAGCAGATGAAAATTGTGAATTAGTAGTTGATGGACAATTTATAGATAGTGATGGAGATGGTTGTCATGCAGGTTTCGATTCTGATTGTGGGGGAGTGGAAGGTGTAGATGATGTAAGTATCACTTGCAACGATGGGATTGACAATGATTGTGATGGAATGATTGATTTTGCAGATAATGATGAAAGTTGTGTTGTTGAAGAAGAAACTCAAAAACCTACTTGGTGTGATTGGCCAGATTGGTTAGTTGAGTTTATTGGAAGATTTATTGAAGATGTAGAAGTTGATAGTCCTCTTTGTCAATAATAAATTTTTTTAATTAAAAATTTAAATACTCTTTTTCCTTTTTATCGTTATGAAATATTCTGAATTTGTTGAGGTGTATGAAAGGCTTTCGAAAACTACGAAGCGTTTGGAGAAGACAGATATTCTTTCTGAATTTTTGAAGAAACTTTCTAAAGATGACGATGAGGAATGGATTTATCTTATTAGAGGGAAGGTTCTTCCAGATTACGATTCACGGGAATTTGGAGTGAGTGGGCAACTTATTTAGATGCTATCGGACAGAAATTTAATAAACTTGGGGATTTGGGAGAGGTTGCTGAAGAACTTATGAAAAACAGGAAGCAAGCTCCTTTGTATTCTAAAAAATTAACTGTCGATAAAGTGTTTGATAATTTGAGGAAACTTTTTGATTTAGATGGAAAAGGAAGTGTTGATAAGAAAACTTCTTTGATTGCAGAGTTGTTGACAAATTCGAATGGTACTGAGGCGAAATGGATTGTTCGGACTGTTTTAGGAGATTTGAGAATTGGAGTCGCTGATTCCACTTTAAGAGATTCTTTGGCAGAGGCTTTTGATTCTGAAAATAAAAAAGAATTAGCTCATAAGATTGAAGATGTTTATGATTTGAATAATGATTTTGGAGAAATTTTTAGAGCTTTAAAAAAAGGAAAAAAGGAATTAGATAAAATTTCTTTGTCTCCGGGAAAAGCACTTAATGTTATGTTGCCTGTTAAGGTTACAGAAATTTCTGAGGCGTTTAGAATTTGCGGGAAACCTGCGGCGTTAGAACATAAATATGATGGTTTTAGAGTTGTTATTACAAAGAAAGATGATGAAATAAAATTATTTACTCGACGATTGGAAGAGGTTACAAATCAATTTCCAGATGTTATTGAAGTTGTAAGAAAAAATATTAAGGGAAAAGATTTTATCGTTGATTCAGAAGTTGTAGGTTACGACCCTATTACTAAAAAATATAAACCATTCGAGGCAATCTCTCAGAGAATTCGTAGGAAATATCACATTGATGATTTAATTAAAAAATTACCCGTTGAGATAAATGCTTTTGATGTAATTTATCTTGATGGTAAAAGTTTGGTAGAAAAAACGTTTAAGGAGAGAAGAAAGATTCTTGAGAAAATTATTAAAATTTCTAATTTTAAAATTCGAACATCGACGCAGATTGTTACTGATTCTGAAGAGAAGGCAATGGAGTTTTATCATAAGGCTTTAGACCTTGGTGAGGAGGGAATTATGATTAAGAAATTAGATTCAGTGTATAAACCTGGACGATATATAGGGTATATGGTTAAAATGAAACCAGAGGCAAAAGATTTAGATTTAGTTATAACTTCGGCAGAATATGGAACTGGGAAAAGAGCGGGATGGCTTACGAGTTATATTGTTGCATGTCATAAAGAGGGGAAATATTTGAATGTTGGAAAAGTTGCTTCAGGTTTAAAAGAAAAAGAAAGTGAAAATGGGACTACTTATTCTGAAATGACTGAACTTTTGAAACCGTTAATTATTTCAGAGAAAGGAAATCGTGTGAAAGTTAAACCAAAAATTGTTGTTTCAGTTACTTATCAGAATATTCAAAAATCACCGACGTATTCTTCTGGTTTCGCGATGAGATTTCCGAGAATAACTCATTATAGACCGGATAGGAATATAAAAGATATTGCCTCTTTGAAAGATATTGAGAAAGAAACTAAGACGAATGATTGGAAATAATTATTTTATTTTCTTTTGAGCAGATTAATGAAGGTAAATTAATTTAGGAAATTGTCGAAGGTAAACTTTTAATTAAATGTTGAAGTAAAATTATGTAGTAATTTGTAAGTAATGACTATTATGATTGAGCGCAATAATCTTTATAAACTGTCACTTTCAAGTTACAATATGAAATATGGATTTTCAACATTACTTTTTACAATTCTAGTTTTAGTTTCACTAACATCTTTTGTTTCTGCTGACTATAATGGATTGCCTCAAGATTTTACTCCTGTAACTGGATATGAAAGTGTTTTTCCTTCTAATCCGATTGGACTTTGGGATGCTGATGGAAATTATTTTATTTCTAATAATGGTATTGATTTTATTGATTTATCTGATAAGATAAGAAGTGATTTTGGTCTTCCTGTTGGATTTAATCCTCAAACAAGTTACTCACATAATTTGCGAGGACAATCTATCGTTGGTTTATGGGACGCAAATGGAAATTATAAAATTTGGACAGGGACTGGAAATTTTAACTCTTTAACACTAACTAATGTTCCTTCAAATTTTAAACCTGTTTTAGGATATGCACATGAATTTGGTCCTGGAATTGTAAGTTTATGGAATAATAAAGGAGAGATTTATTTGTATGATGCTTTACACATAAAAATAATTGGTCCTTTTAATGCGAGCGATTTTGGATTACCTTCAAATAAAACACCGAAGGTAGGATATTATTTTGATTTTGATAAAGCTCATTTTTGTGAAGCGAAAGTTTTTGGAGATGTTGATAATGATGGAATTGTTAATGCTTTAGATATTCAGAGAGTAATTAATGCAGTGTTATCTGACAATCCAGACGATTGTGCCGATTTGAATGAAGATGGAGATGTTAATGCTTTAGATGAACAAATTGTTAAGAATATTGTTTTGGGAATTAATGTTGCTCGACCAACTCAAAAACCATCTGCAGTTCAATTATGGTATGCTGAAGGTTTGTATGAATATAATTTAGCAACAAATAGTTTTAATAAAATAAATATTCCTCAAGGACTTCCAACAAATAGTATTCCTAGCGTCGGATATTATGATTTTGTAAGAAAGAAAGTTGTTTTATGGTACGGTAAAGATGTTTACGAAGCTGGAGAAAATTTACATTTCACTAAAGTGAAAATTAATTATATAATTCCTCTAATTGATAACGACAATGATGGAATTGAAGATAATTTAGATAATTGTCCTTCAGTTTTTAATCCTGATCAAGCAGATTTTGACAATGATGGAATTGGTGATGTATGTGATAATGATATTGATGGAGACGGAGTTCCAAATAATGAAGACCCCGATGATTACAATCCAAATATTCCGACTAATGATGGAGATAGCGACGGAGTTAATGATAATTTAGATAATTGTCCTTCAGTTTTTAATCCTGATCAAGCAGATTTTGATAATGATGGTTTAGGAAATGTTTGTGATAACGACGATGACAATGATGGTTTACCTGACAATGAAGATCCTAATCCTTATAATCCTGATTCAGATAACGACGGGGTTAATGATAATTTAGATAACTGTCCTTTAGTTTCAAATACAAATCAATTAGATTCAGACCATGATGGAATTGGTGATGTATGTGATAGTGATGTTGGTGGAGATGAAGATAACGACGACGACGGGGTTAATGATGATGTAGATAATTGCCCGACAACTCATAATTCTGACCAAGCAGATTTTGATAATGATGGTTTAGGAAATGTCTGCGATGAAGATGATGATAATGATGGAATTGATGATAGATATGATCCAAACCCATATGATTTTGATTCAGATAATGATGGAATAAATGATGGCGCTGATAATTGTATATTAGTTTCAAATGCAAATCAAGCGGATTTAGATGACGATGGAGTTGGAGATGTCTGCGATGATGATAGAGATAATGATAATTTGCCTAATGATGAAGACCCATTTCCTAATGATGTTGATGGAGACAGCGACGGAGTTAATGATAATTTAGATAATTGTCCTTCAGTTTCAAATGCAAATCAAGCGGATTTTGATAATGATGGTTTAGGAAATGTTTGTGATAATGATATAGATGGAGATGGAGTTCCAAATAATGAAGACCCCGATGATTACAATCCAAATATTCCGATTAATGATGTTGATGGAGATGGAATATTAAACTCTCTAGATAATTGTCCTTCAGTTTCAAATGTAAATCAATTAGATTTTGACAATGATGGAATTGGTGATGTATGTGATAATGATATTGATGGAGACGGAGTTCCAAATAATGAAGACCCCGATGATTACAATCCAAATATTCCTGGTGATGATGACGACGACGATGACAATGATAACGACGATGATGATTCAGACAATCGTTCAGTTTCAAGTGGCCAACATAAAATTATTTTGGAACCTTTGACTCAAAAAGAAAAATCATGTTTAGAAACAGGAAAATGTCAAAATACTCAAACAATAATTTCTTTAGGTGATAGTGAAGACGCAAATAGTTCTTATTTGAGTTTATCAAAAGAAAAATTTGATTATAAAATTTTATCAATTGTCTTAGGAATTCTTTCACTAATTGTTTTAATTTTTATTTTAATTGTTATTGGAGTTAAAAAATATTAATCAAAAGCTTTTTAAATGAATTTCTTTTATAAATAACATATCTAAAATGAAAAGTAACCTTTCTGTTCAAAACATAGTTGCTACTGCTTCTTTAGGTAAACCCGTTTCTTTGACGAAATTGGCACGGACACAAACTAATACTGAATATAATCCTGAACAATTTCCAGGTCTTGTTTTGAGAGTAAAAAAACCAAAATCAGCAGTTCTTGTTTTCTCGTCGGGAAATCTTGTTTGCACAGGGACTAAATCGTTGGCTCAAGTTAAAGAAGTTATTAATCAAGTAATTAAACAATTAGCAAGAATTGGAGTGAAAATTACAGATAAACCTAAAATTACCGTTCAAAATATAGTTGCTTCGGGAAGTATAGATATTAAACTGAATTTGAATTATTTGGCTCTTGCTTTGGAAAACACAGAATATGAACCTGAACAATTTCCAGGTCTTGTTTACAAGTTAATTGAACCGAATGCAACATTTTTATTATTCAGTAATGGTAAGCTTGTTTGTACTGGAACTAAGAATAAACAACAACTTGATGAAAGTATGAGAATTCTTAACGAAAATATTAAGGCAGTTTTAAAAAATAAGTAATCACCTCTAAATTATATTATTTATGGAAGCATTCTTTTTAGACATAGAAATCAATATAAACTAACTTTATTTTAGGGAGATAATTGATTAGTATCATCAATTAATCGAGGTTAAAATGGAAGGGGTTAAAACAGAGGAATTTTTAGTAGAAGCGAAGAATTTTTTTTTAAGTCAGAAAAAAGAGATTGGTAAAGCAGCCCGTTCTAGTGAGGGAGTTGTACTTGTGAATTTTGAAGATCTTGCTGAACATTCTCCTCAAATTTCTGAGCTTTTGCTTGAAAAACCTGAAGAAGTTCTTACTTATTTAGAAATAGCTCTTGTTGAAACCGGGCTTATCAAAAATCCAAAAATTAGATTATTAGGTCTTCCAAAAAATAATTTTATTAAAATTAGAAATATTCGAGCTAAGCACCTTAACCGTTTTATTTGGGTTGAAGGAATTGTACGACAGGCTTCTGAAGTAAGACCTCAAGTTGTTAGTGCGAAATTTGAATGTCCAAGTTGTGGAACTATTATTTCTGTTTTACAATTAGAAAAAAAATTCAAGGAACCTTCTCGATGTTCTTGTGGAAGGAAAGGATTTTTTAAATTAATGTTGAAGCAGATGATTGACGCTCAACGTTTAGTTGTTGAAGAATCTCCAGAAGCTTTAGTTGGTGGAGAACAGCCGAGAAGAATAAATGTTTTTTTGAAAGAAGATTTAGTTGACCCTAAAATGGAAGAACGAACAACTCCCGGAAGTAAGATTAAAATTTTTGGAATATTAAATGAAGTTCCTGTTCCTTTACCGACGGGAGTTTCAACAAGATTTGATTTGGCGATTGATGCAAATAATGTTATTCCAATGGAAGAATCGTATGAAGCTTTGGAGATTTCTGAAGAAGATGAATTACAAATTAAAGAATTGAGTGTTGACCCTCAAGTTTTTGATAAGCTTGCAGATACAATTGCTCCGAGCATTTATGGATATAAAGAAATTAAAGAGGCTTTGGTTTTGCAATTGTTTGGCGGAGTAAGAAAAGAAAAATCTGACGGCACTATGAAAAGAGGAGACATTCATATTTTGTTGGTAGGAGATCCCGGAGTTGCGAAGAGTGTTACTTTGACTTTCATCGCGATGATTGCACCTAAGGGAAGATATGTTGTTGGTAAATCAGCTTCGGGAGCAGGACTTACAGCGACGGTTGTAAGAGATGAATTTTTGAAAGGGTGGTCTTTGGAAGCAGGAGCCATGGTTCTTTCAAATAAAGGAATTGTTTGTATAGATGAAATTGAAAAGATGGATCCTCAAGATAGAAGTGCGATGCATGAGGCAATGGAGCAACAGACTGTTACGATTTCTAAGGCGAATGTTCAGGCTTCATTAAGAGCTGAAACGTCGGTTCTTGCAGCTGGAAATCCAAAATATGGTCGATTTGATCCTTACCAGGCCCTTGCTTCTCAAGTTGATATTCAACCTACTTTATTAAATAGGTTTGATGTTATTTTTATGTTAAGAGATATTCCAGACCGTTCGCAAGATAATGCAATAGCAACTCATGTTTTATCAGAACATAAACATTTGGGAACAAGAGGATCATTAGACCCTTATTTATTTAGAAAATATATTGCTTATGCTAAACAGAGAATAAAACCAAAACTTACAGATGAAGCTGTTGAAGAAATTAAAAATTTTTATGTTAGTTTGAGGAATATGCCAGTTTCTGGAGGAGAGATGGATATTAAACCAATTCCAATTACCGCGAGACAACTTGAAGCTTTAGTTCGATTAAGTGAAGCTTCTGCTAAATCACGACTTTCTGAAAAAGTTGAAAAAAGAGATTCGGAGAGAGCTATTAAATTAATGAAATATTATTTACTGCAGGCAGGATTTGACCAAGATACAAAAAGTTTTGATATTGATAAAATTGTTACAGGAGTTACTGCAAGTAGACGAGGTAAAATTTTAGAGTTGAAGGAAGCAATTATTTCTTTAGAAAATAGAATTGGTAAAATGATTCCTATCGAAGAATTGGAAAAAGAATTGAAAGGCAAGATGGAAAAAACTGTTTTTGACGACGCTTTAGATAAACTTTCTATGTCTGGAGATATCTTTAGACCGAAGAAAGGTTATATTCAACGAGTGAATTGAATATAACATGCCCCAATCAAAGATTGTAAGAAGAATTATATTCAACAGGTTAATTGAAGAAACGTCTCTCATGATTTTTTACTTCTAAGAAAAAAAACGCCCCAGGAAGGACTCGAACCTTCGACCTAACGGTTAACAGCCGTTCGCTCTACCTGCTGAGCTACCAGGGCATAATTAATCTCCGCAGAAATGATTTATAAAATTATCTACTTTATCTAATTGATGATTTGTTGGAATTATTTTTTAGCAATTTTTCATAATAAATTCAAAAAATTATTCTCTTCTTATTTTTCTACTTCGATTAAGACTTTCTAAATGTGCATAAACATTTCCTTGTTTACTTCCTTTAATTAAGGAAATAATTGCCTCTTCGGCTTCGTGGATTCTTTCAACAGGCCCGATAATTGCAACTTCATTTTCTTTTAAAGCAACTTCGCATCCAGTTAATTCTCTAAGAGTGCCAAGTGTCTTTCCTTTAGTTCCTATAATTCTTCCTTTAATTACTTTGAGGTCGTGTCTATGGGTGTGGGCTTTAATATGTAATATTTTGAAATTATATGACTCATCTTTTAAGAGTAATGCGTCTTCGATTAAAAATTTATAATCCAAGGCCAAAATAATTCTTTCGGTGAAATGTTCGTCAATTGCTTTTCCAGAAATGGAAACATTAGTTCCTTTAATTAAAATTTTAACATGAAGTTTATTTTCTATTTCATTTTTATTCTGAATTAATTTTCGAACAGATTTAATGTAAATTTTTTTTACCATTTACAATTCATCACTATCAATTCCTTTTAAAAGTCCTCTATCTTTTAGTTGAGATATGGCTGCAGGTGTATATTTGAACATAATATTTCCTTTAGTGTCGTCGAATTCCCATGGCTCTACAATAACATAATCTCTTTCTCTTAACCACATAGTTCGCCTTAATCTTCCAGGGACTTTACAATTACGTGTTTTTCCATCAGAACATTTAATTAACATTCTGCTTCCTCCGACTCGTTGGTCTATCATTCCAATAATTTGGCCTTCCCTTGGTAGCTTTACTCGAATTTTAACTTCTGTTTGTTCCGAATCCTGTTTAGCTTTATTGTCTTCCATTTTAAAATTTAAAGTAGAAAAATTATAAAAATAAAATTAAGCTTTTTTAGCTTCGCCTTTAGCAAGTGCTTTTTCAGCGTTATCTTTAGACATAATTGCGCTCATTTTAGTTCCACATACTGTGCAGATTCCTTTGCCCATATAAGTTCCCCTGAGGGTCGGACTTAAAGTTGCGTTTTTCATATCGCGCTTTGTCTTACATTTCATACAATGTCCTTGTACCATAATACCTCCGTGTAATTTATAATTTATTATAGAATTTTCCGTTTAAAAATGCTTGTATATAGAATTTATTTGTTTTATTGATTTTAAAAAATTAATTTGTTGAAAAATTTAAGAAAATTAAATTTTTCCTAAAGAATGTTTAGCTCCACAAGCGAGACAATGCACAAAATTTACTGGCCCTTCTTTGATAATTTCAGTATCTGGTTTTTTGCATTCCTTACAAATAACAAATTTATTTACATATAAATTTATTTTTTCCGTTACTTTTTGGTTTGGGATTTTTCGGTTTAGGATTAATCTTTCTCCATCAGGTTTACATTGAGTAGCTAATTCTTTTGAAAGAAATTTACATAACTCATCTGATTTTCTTCTTATATGAGATAAAATTTGAGTAAAATTACTAATAGCTGTTTTATTCCCAGTAATTTCTACTTTAACATCTATCATTTTGAAACGTTCTCCACTATGAGAAACTTCTTTGACTTCAGTATATGCTTTGTTTAACAATTCCTCATAATTTTCCATAGCTCCCATAGTTTTTGGAACTTTAAAAACCTTTATAACCTCGAGATACTTTAATTTATCATGCAAATCAAGAATATTGTTTTGGGAATTGCAATTACATTTTTGTCTTTTTTAGTAATTTTTACCGGAATTCAAACATTTTATTCGAGTCCTGATTGGGAAGATTTTTGTGGAAGTATATACTCAAAAACAATACCTAAATTAGTAGATGAAAATACAGTCTGCACTCAAGATGCAAAACAATGTCCTGATGGAACTTATGTCAGTAGAGACCCAAAAAATAACTGTGAATTTTTATCTTGTGATTTTCAAATAATTCAACAAAGAGAATATGATAAATGTCAAAAAGATTATGAAACTTCTAATGAAAAATATTCGAAAAATCTTTTTATTATTACATTAATCTTGGGAATCTTTTTACTTTTACTTGGAGGCAAATTGTTTAACCTTGAAGCGGTCGGTGCAGGGATTATGGGTGGTGGAGTAATAACTTTGATTTATGGAGCTGGAAGCTATTGGCAATATGCGGGAGACTGGTTTAGATTTGCAGTTTCAATAGTTGGATTAATTTTAGTAATTTACCTTGCTTATTGGTTGAATAGTCATAGAAAAAAATTAACTAAAAAAAGAAGATAATTTCTTTCTGCTAACTTTAACTTTAAATTATTGCTAAATCTAATTTTTCATATAGGTTAACAAAATTCATATCCATCAATTTTAAAAACTCTTTTCTCTTATTTCAGTTATGTTAACTGTTTGGTTTTATACTTTGGTAAGTATTTTAGTGGTTTCTTTAGCATCTTTTGGAGGAATTTTTATTTTAGGAGTTAAGGAAAAAAAATTAGAAAGATTTTTGATTTATATGATTGCTTTTTCTGCAGGAGCTTTACTTGGAGATGCATTTATTCATTTAATTCCTGAAAGTGTTGAGGAAAATGGATTTAGTCTGTTAGTTTCAAGTTATATTTTAATAGGAATTGGTTTTTCATTTTCAGTTGAAAAATTAATTAATTGGAGGCATTGTCATCATCTGACTTCAAAAGAACATCCTCATCCTTTAACAACTATGAATTTAGTAGGAGATGGAGTTCATAATTTTATCGACGGTATAATTATCGCAGCTTCTTATTTAATTTCAATACCTGTTGGATTTGCTACGACTCTTGCAGTTGTTTTTCATGAAATACCTCAAGAAATTTCAGAGTATGGTGTTTTGATTTATGGCGGATACACAAGGAAAAAAGCGATGTTAGCAAACTTCTTTATTGCTTTGACTGCATTTGCTGGAGCTATTGTCACTTTAATATTTAGTTTGCAATCTCAATCATTAATTAGTTTCTTAATTCCTTTCGCCGCTGGAAATTTTATTTATATTGCGACGGCTGATTTACTTCCAGAATTACATAAGAATTCAAAAATAAAATCTTCAATAATTCAGTTAGCTTTCTTTATTTTGGGAATTTTAATGATGGCTGGTTTGTTGTTTTTAGAAATTTAATACAATAATCTTTAAAAACAATAAATCATAAAATTAATTATGGGCTTTGAAGATTCATTACCGGAAATAATGCCAAGAGTACATGGTTTAGATGAGGTTCTTATAAAAAAAATTAGAGAAATTACTAAAAACTCTGAAGGCAAAGAACAATTAAGAGAAAAGTATGAACGAATTGAAATTCATAGAATAAGACCTATATTCTTAACAGGACAACCATGTGAGATGTCTTATCATTGGGAAAGTCCAAATAAATTAAAAAAAATAATGAAAGTAATTTTAGTTCCACATTCATGCTATGAAGGTGATAAAAGAGAATATAGTGTAGCATATAAAGCAATAACTCATGATGAAGAAGAAGCAATTTTTTATGAAGATGAGCTTTTTAACAATGGGACAACATTCCAACAAATCATAAATGACTGTGGTTCTGAAAAAATAATGAAAAGAGTGCCTCTTGAGAACCGGTTAGAAATTTAATAAGCTCGCTTCAAAATACTTAAAAATTATATCTTCAATAATTCAATTAATTCTCTTTTAGATTACAAAACAATCCTATGAAAAATTCTGCTAAAAGCGAATTCAATTAAATTTGAATTGGTGTTCCGCTTGAAGAAGGGGTTTTCTCACAATTTGAACAATAAGGAACATCTTCATAGTGAACATTTCCAGACCCCGAACAATCAAATACTCCATCCCAAATAGGGTGTCCAACTTTTTGAACATTTATTTCATTATTACAATCGACACATATATATTTATTTTCTCCACTCAAATATTTGTAAACAACTTTTTTACTCGATCCTTTTAAATAAATAACTCCTTGATCATCTTTAGTAGTTTCAGGAATGAAAGAAAGCCAAGAATTTTTTTCCCTTATAACTTCCCAACTTTCATTTGCAGAAAAGTCCAATCTTTTTAAAATATCACAACTTGATTTCATAAAATTTATAGAAATTTACTATTTAAAAAGATTTATATCTTAAAATGTCTATCCCAAATATCTTAACATTCCAGGACGAGGTTCGTAAATAATTCCACCTTCTAAGGCCTTCTTAATTTCTTGATTAATTAAATCTACACTTTCATGTAATTCTTCAATAAGCTTATCCATTCCAATACCTTCAGGTTCTGCTTCTTTAATTTTATTAATAATTTTATCAGATAATGCAAATCTTTCTTTATGATTTACTTCTTTTGGAGCGTATTTTTCAAATTCTAATTTTCGGACTAAAAGATATCGTGGGTCTTGTTTTTTTATTATTTCAGGAGTGATGTAAATTTCATCGTTGTAATTTCTTAGCAATCCTATAACTAAGATGCTGTCGCCTTGATTTATGTCGCTGAATTTTTGAACATCGTCTCCGAAAATTTTTAACCTAATTTGACCGGAAGCGTCATCGATTGTTAGAGAAATATATTGTTTTTCTGAAGAGGAGTATTTTTCAACAATATTTGCAATAATATTTATTCTATTTATTTTTTTATTTCCAAGTTCCAAGAAATTAAATCTTTCCCCATCTAAGATTTTTTTACCAGAGAAAATATCCCCTATTTTTAATTTGTAGGCTGTCGCTCTTTTAAAATCTCCTTGTGCCATATGTGGAAAAACTAACCGAGGTTTTTAAGAGTTTGTGTAGTCAAGAATCTGGTTTTAATTTTAGATTAAATTAATAATTTATCAACCTTTTAATAAACTTCAATAATTTTAAATAACTCCTTTTCCTGATTTATTTAATGGAATTTAACGAGGTTATTAAAGCGAGAAAATCTGTTAGAAAGTTTAAATCTACAAAACCAAATTGGAAAGATATTATTGAGGCAATTGATTGGGCGAGCAAGATTCCATATGCTGGAGGAATTCATAATATAAAATTTATTTTAATTGATAATAAAAAAAAGATTAATGATATAGGAGATTATTGTCAACAAGATTTTGTTTCAAAAGTTCATTATGTTGTTGCAGTAGTTTCAGATTTGATTGATTTAACTACAAGTTATGCAGAACGAGGAGAAAAATATGCTTTAGAACAAGGAGGTGCTGCGGTTAATCAATTTTTACTTAAATTAGTTGATTTAGGTTTGGATGGTTGTTGGGTTGGTAGTTTTGACGACGAGCAAATGAAAAGAATTTTGAAAATTCCTGAAAAAACCATTATTCATGCAGTTATTCCTATTGGTTATGGATTGGATGATTCAAAAAGAAAAAGAAGACCAAATATTGATAGAATTTTAAGATTTAACAATTATAAAGAAACGTTTATGATTCCGAAGAAAAAACCAGAGGCTTTTTAGGAAGATTTTAATAGTTTAATTTGAAGGTTTATTTGTGAAAACAAAATTAATTGAATTTAAAACTGAATTTGGAAACATTCTTCGAGGCATTTTTGTTGATGTTAAAAGTAAACGAGGAGTTATTTGTTTGCATGGGTTTGAAAGAAATGCTACCGCTGAACCCAAATTTAAATTTTTATCAGATTCTTTAGCTGAAAAAGGAATTAGTTCGTTTAGATTTGATTATACTGGAACAGGTATTTCCGACGGAGATTTTTCTAAGATTAGTATTGAAACAATGACTCAAGATTTAGAAAGAGCTATTGATATTTTTAAGAAATTAGGCATAAAGGAATTTGCTTTAGTTTCACATAGTCTTTCAGGTTGTGTTATAGGAAATTATTTATCTCTTGGAAAAAATCTTCCATACAAGATTGTTTTGTTGGCTCCTGCTTTGAATCAAAAAGATTTATTGAGGTATTATTTTGTTGTTAGTAATATTAAAGATAGAAATATTACTTGGAATAATTATCGAGATTTTTTAGATGAAAATGCTTTTTTGAAAGATTCTAAAAGAAAAAATAAGGTTGCGAAAGCGCATTATATTGGGAAAGATTATTTTTTGGAAAATTTAGAAAGAGATTATTCAGATTTTTTTGAGGGATTTGACAATGTTTTATTAGTTTATGGAGATAAAGATGCTAAAGTGCCATTAGAAAGTTTGAATTTTGATTTTTCTAATAAAATAATTGTAAAAGATGGCGATCATGATTTGGAAAAACCAGATTTTATTAAACAATGGTTGTCGAAGGTTGTTGATTTTCTTGTTAAATTTTAAAGATTATGAATAATGGAAAATTTAGAAATGTTAAAAAGTTATGGATAGAATTCTAAGATAAATTTTTTATCTTATTAGAAATTTCTTTTAAATTTTTATCTATTTTATTATGCCAAAATATCACTATTAATCCAATTATAATTATCGAAATAATTCCCATTATTCGATTATTTTTATTCCAAATAAGATTTCCAATAAAAGATAAAACTCCTATTGTGGATAATATTATTGCTCCATTAAGATAATGTAATTGTTTTTGATACGCTAAATCTAACCTATTTTTTTCAAAATTTTTATTCATTTTATTTAAGATCTGTGAGAATTACTCCTAAGCCAATTGCAATTAAAATCCAGCCAATAACTTTGCTTATATTTGTAGTAACATCTACAATAAAGTAGAAACCAGTTATTAATGAAATTATTCCCCAAATGATTTTTTGATTTTTAACCATCTTGTTTATTGTTATTTTTACTTTTTAAAGTTTCCGAAATCGTCGACATAATACTAAATTTTAAAATGAGTTAAGTCAAATACCTGCTTTGTATTCTGCTTGTTCTTTAAGATATTCTATTAGGTTCTGAGCCATAGCAAAGTATCCTTCTGACATTTGAGTAGGTGTTCTTTGTTGATGTAGTAATTCATAAGTTTCTATAGTAAAATTATCTTGTTTTTCTTTAGTTTTGAGTTTATTTTCTCTTATTTGTTTAATTCGAAATTCAAAAAAATATGGTCTTAGTTTTGTTGCAATTAATGTTATTTCTGTTGGAGACTTTTCATAATATTGAGAGTTCCAATCTATTCTTCCAATTAAATCTCCAGTCCACTTAAGATCTTCTTCTTTGCGTTTTGTTAATTCTTTACCAGTCATTAACTCTTCTAAAGAATTATAAGTGCGAAGTAATTTTGCACTTGTTGTCCACATTTCTAAATCCTTTTCATATATTAGTAAACCCTTTTCATATATTAGTAAACTCATAAATTTTAAGTGTTTTTTTATCTTTTTATAGATTTAGATATTAAATTTTAAATCTTAACATTGCTCCGATTCCAGATAAATTAAAAAATTGAATTCCTTCATCTGTTTCATTAGAGACTACTTCAACTGTTGTTCCCATTTGTTCTGCGATTTTTCTTAATTCTTGAACTATTGGTTTTTGAACTTCCGTCGATAAAATTAACATATCTACTGCTCCCATTTGTAAAGCTTTTTTTACAGGTTCGTATTTGTAACGCGTTTTATCCGGATTTTTTCCTAACGCATCAAAAAACCTTTCAAGTAACTTTTTTTCACGAGTTATTTCTTGCATTGATAATTCTTCTTGACAAGCTTCGACAAGTAATTCTAGTCCGTGTTCATCGGCATAACCAATGTCTTTCACAGCAAGAATTTTTTCTTTTAATTTTGTTACTAACTGGCCTTCTTCGATGAACTCTTCTTTTGTTGGAATCGGCCCGCCAATAAGTATCCCTTTAAGATTTTTTAATTCAAAAAATTCAGACTTCATTGATTCCGCGATTTTTCTGTAAAACTCTTTCGCTAAACCTTCTGTTACTCGATGGAACCTTTGAGCAGATTGACCGCCAGCTTTTATTTTTCCAGGAACCATCGAATGCATTTTCTGTAAAACTTTTATACGAGTTCCTTCTAATAATCCAATCGTCGCCTCTTTTCTTTCGATGACTAATAAGCCGTAAACTTCTTGAGTCTCAGCCATTTCTTGAAGAGGTTCAATGATGAAAGTTTGGTCGCATCGATATAATCGTGTGTTTAAAGGGATTAAAGGTTCTATCGCGAAAAATTCAATGTTAGGCTTTCCTTCATCTAAAGAAGTATTCCCACAATAAATTGCCATACCTTTTGGATATTTATGCGGACCATTTTTTAGTTCACGAGCTATTTTTTCTAAAGCTTCAATGACATTATTTCTTGTTACTCTTGATTTAATATTAGACGCAGTTCCCTTTTCCGCTTCAACCTGTTTTACAACTTCGTGAACATTATAATCCGCAGGAATTAAAACAGAAACTAATTCAGTATGTCTGCCTCTATAGGAAGAAATCTTTTTAATAAATTCTTCAAATTCCATAAGTTTTTCTTTGTCGTCTGTCATTTTAATAAGAGAGGAAGGTAGTTTAAGAAAGTTTGGTGTCAGATTTTATGACAAGCTTTGATATCTTTTTCAAAATCTTTTAATTCTTTTGGTATTTTTATGCCTTGAATTGGTTCTCTTAAAGAAATATTTTTTTCTTTTTTTGCTTTCCATATTAAACTATTGAATTCGGACAATTTATTTATTAATTTTAAATCTGATTTTCCTATTTTTGGTTTTGGAAATTCAATTTTTAATAAATCAATATTTTTTTCTTTTGCAATTATGGTTGTTACTTGAGGAATTATTGGATGAATTAGAATAAGAAATCTTTCAAGCAAGAAATGCAAAGTGTATTTTGCAGATTCATTTTCTTCTTTAGTAAACAAACCTTCTTGATTGTAAGCACGATTTTTTATAAGTTCTATATAGTGTGAAGCAAATATTTCCCAGATAAAATTTCTTAATTCTAAAGTTGGATGGAAAAAATCATATTCATTGTAATAAACATCTGCTCTTTTTGTTAAATCTTCTATATAATCTATAAATAATTGGTCTATTTTTGTTATTTTTATTTTCTTATCCTCTTTTGGTTTTGAAAATTGGAGAATGAATCTTGAAATATTTAAAATTTTGTTAATCGTTTTTGTTTCTCCCTGTATTCTTTCTTTTGATACTCTTAGATCTTGTTTTGATAAGTCTCCTTCTGTTACAGCCCATAATCTCATAGCTTCAGCACCATGTTGTTTTACAATCTCTTTTGGGTCGATTATATTACCTTCTGATTTGGCCATTTTTTTACCCTTTTCATCTGTTAAATGCTGATGAATCCAAACATCTTCAAAACATGGTTTTCCTGTTTCTAAAAATCCCCTTAGTATGGTGTAATATAACCATGTTCGAACTATTTCTTTGCCTTGAGGACGCAAGTTAGACGGATATGCTTTTTTGAAGAATTCATTGTTTGTTTTATATTTTAAAATATATAATTCTGAAATTGAAGAATCCATCCATGTATCAAATACTCTTTCCTCTCCAATGAATTTTTTATTTTTAAAATCATCTAATTTTCCTATTTTTTTGCCATTTTTATACACATCTGAATTTTTAGGAGGAGAGTGTTTCCATGGAATATAATATTCTCCTGGTTGAGGTAAAACTGTTAGATTCTCTTCTTTGCAATGCCATAAAGGTATTGGTGTTGCATAAAATCTTCTTCTTGATATTGGCCAGTCTATGCTTATTGAGTTAATCCAATCATCAAGAATTTTTTTAGATTCTTTTGGATAGAAATTTATTTTTTTTGCTATATTTTTTATATCTTTTTTGAATTCTAATTGCTTAATATAAAATTCAGGCATCTCTATAAATTCTATTTCTATTTTTGAACGGTCAGAAATTGGAGTTCTATGGCTGATATGTTCTTGTTTTGTGATAAGTTTTTTTTCTTTCAATAATTCTATTATTTTTTCTCTTGCTTTTTTTACTTGCAATCCTTGTAAAACTCCTGCATGTTGATTCATTGTTCCATCTTTATTTATGGCAATAATCGGTTTTAATTTTTGTTCCCTGAAAAATTGTATATCTGATAAATCTCCAGCAGAGCACATCATTACTATTCCAGAGCCTTTTTTTGGGTCTGCTAAAGGGTGAGATTTTATTGGTATTTCCTTATTAAACATTGGGGATATAGCGTGTTTTCCTTCCAAATGTTTGTATCTTTTGTCTGATGGATTAAAAATAATCATTCCACATGTGCAAATTAATTCCGGTCTGGTCGTTGAAATAATTATTTCTTCTTGAGTTTCTTTAACTTTCCATTTTACATCATTGAAAATACTTGGAATATCTTTATATTCTATTTCTGAATCTGCAATAGTTGTCTGTAATTTTGGATCCCAATTGTTTATTCTTGAATCTTCATATACAATACCTTTTTTATATAATTCAATAAACGTGGCTTGAGTTAGTGCACGGTATTCTGGAGAATCTGTTTTATAAACAGCCCCTATGTGATTTCCTTCTTTATATGAAGTAAAAGATATTCCTAGTTTTTCAAAACTTTCAGTTGTGCCTACAGAACCTTCATTAATTAATTTTTCACAATACTCTATGAATTTTTCTCTTCCTATGGTAAATGGCGAGACATTAAATTTTTTTTCAGTAGCCATTTCTATGGGTAAACCATTTCTGTCTAATCCTAAAGGAAATAAAACACTAAACCCTTTCATTCTTTTATACCTTGCAAAAAAATCCATGTAGCAGTATGTTGTTGCTTGAGCTATATGAATTGGAGAGTTAACATATGGTGGAGGGGTATCAATAGAATATACTTTTTTACCAGATTTTTCGTTAATTAAAAATAGTTCTTTGTTTTTCCATTCACTGGTTATTTTGTTTTCTATTTCTGGATTCCAGTTTTTTATATCTTTGAATTCTATGGTCATGTTTTATGTAGGAATGAAGGGATTAAAAAGTTTGGTATTTGAAAAAATGAATTAACTAAATATTTATAAAGTTTAAACTTTTATTTTAATTATGATTTCAATTAGACAATATGAAATAAGTTCTTTGGAAGTTTTTACTAATGTTTATTTTAGTCCTGAAGATTCTAATGGTGGGAATTCTTCTGAAGATAAAGAGCCATATGTTTACCGAAGAACACATTCTGCAGAGAGAAGTAAGGCTTGGGCAAAAAAACTTAGGGAAGCAAAAGATTGTAGGGGAGAATTAAAAGGTAAATTGACTGGTCAATGTGAACCATTTCCGGTTGGAAATAATAGAAGAAGAAATACTTATTAAATTTTAACGGAAGGTTTTTATACGCTTGATTTCTCGTTTATTTATTCATTAAAGCACGAAGATTAAAAAACTAAAATGTCAAAAGATAATCAAATAAATATGCCCGGAGTTTTCGGGGGGTTGATGAGATATAATGAAGAATATAAGTCTACCCTTATGTTTAAGCCGTGGCAAGTTATTGCATTCATTGTTGCATTCGCTTTAGTGGTTATTCTTCTTAAGATTTTTTTCCCGATAGTTCCTCTTGTTTGATTATATAAATGTTTAAAAAACTTAGATAATATTTTATTTAATGAGAATTAATTATTCTGAACAAACTGAAGATAGGAGAAAGGTTGAATCTAATTTCTTTAATCTTATGAAGAGATATAAGGCAGAATTAAAATCATGTCGGGGAGTTTTAGGAATTTTTACTGAAGGAACTTATAATTTAAGAGATTCTTTAATAGTTCATTATTATTTATCTAATGAATTTTTTGAGGCGTCTGTAATTGGTAGTTTAAAGGATAAAAAACAGGTAAACTTATTAGAATTAGAATTATTAGAAATTTAATAATTTAGAAAATTATATAAATGTCTTTTATGAGATTAGATTACAATGTTTGGCGGAATGGACCCTAAAAAAATGCAATCTGTGATGAAGCAGATGGGAATTTCTCAAGAAGAGATTTCCGCTGATAGAGTTATTATTGAAAAAGAAGGAGAAAACATAATTATTAATAATCCTCACATAGTTAAAATAAAAATGCAAGGGCAAGAAAGTTTTCAAATTAGCGGAGATGTTTCTGTTGAAGAGGTTGGAGTTTCTGAAGAAGATATTAAACTTGTGATGGAAAAAACAGGCAAATCTGAAAACGAAGTTCGTGAAGCTTTAGAAAAATCCGATGGAGATTTAACTGAAGCGATTATGGAATTGAGTTAGAAGTTTAATACTCCCTTTTACACATAAAGTCGTGCAATTATTAACCTTAGGATTAATGCCCCCACGATTACTTAATCCTAAGGATTAACTCCCTAACATTTTCCTCGTGATAGGGGTTTATGATAAGAATTATTGCTTTATTTGGCTATCCAATATTCCTCTTGCCTTGTTAATAAAATCAATTGTTTTGAGTCTTAGTTCTTCAACCTTTTCTTTGTCAAAGTTATACTTCGAGGAATAAGATGCTTCTTCTCTTCTATCTTTTGTATGAACATAGATAAGTAAGTCTTGATAATCCAAGAAAAAGACATTGATTAATTCTATGTCTTCTTTTGTTATGCCTGCTTGATAATAGTCTCTTGCCAGTAAACAAAGGGTAGCATCATGATTTTTTGAATAAACTTCTTTTACTCTTATCAAAGCTAATGCAATTTGATAAATAGCATAATAACAACCGGTTATGCACCAATCGTAGTATTCTAGCTTCATATTATCTAAAACAAACTTGAGATTATGCTCTGATTTTGAAATATGTCCTTTAATTTCCTCCAAATCAAGAGGGACTTTTTGTATAATCTTTTTATTTTCGTAGAACTTTATCCTTTTATTCAAAAGTAAAGGATTTGCTATTAACTTTCTTAAAACTTTAATCTCCATTTAGATACGCCTCGTAAAATAATATTTGATTAAGTATTGGATATCCTGTATTTAAAGCTGATTGGATAACTTTATCTTCTTTGAGTTTTATTTCTTTTTTAAACTCTTCATAGGTTATTTGGAAGCAATTAACTTTAATTCCCAATTGAGCATCCACATAATCTTTTGCTGTATCAACATCTATTTTTCTATTAACGATTAAAAGTAGGTCTATATCGGAGTCTTTTCTAAAAGTTTCTTTTGCTGTTGAACCAAATAATAGGGCTATAATTGGTTTTTCTTTTAATTTATCCAAAAAGTAGTTTATAGCTCTTCTTCTTGCTAGTGGGAGTTTATTTAATCTTTCAATATCAAATGATGCAAAAATGTTTGATAACTTTTCACTTTTTTTAATCTTATAATTTTTAAGATTTCCATCTTTTTGAGAGGTTAATATGTCCTCTTTTTCAAGCTGGTTCAAAAATCTTGTTACACTATTAGGATATAATTTAGTTTTCCTAGCTATTTCTCTTAAATGAAAGCTTGATTTTTTATCTTCATAAAAAAGTCTTAATATCTTACTATGTCCAGTATTTATCATTGTAACCATAATTTGGACAATTGTCCAAGTTATTTAAACGTTTCGATTTTGACTTTAGAATTAACTCCCCAACTTTTTCCTCGAATCTATTGTTACAGTTTGAATTAGATTAATAGATTCAAATCTTTAATAAGATAATAATTAAATAGGAATTGATTTTAGAAATTAATTAAAATTAGTTACTTTAATTATAAAGGGCTAAATTTCCCATTTCCCAAATTTTTTAAAACAAATATTCCTGACTTGTTACCTATTATAATATCTTCTAAACAATCTTCAGTTACATCACCAACAGCAATAGGAACCTGACCATAACCTAAAGGACCTGTTTCACCAGCTTTAACTGGCTTACCAAATTTTCCTTCTCCAAGATTTTCTAAATAAAATACTCCTTTCTTATCTCCATAGACAATGTCTTTTTTACCATCTCCAGTTACATCACCAACAGCAACATACGGCTGGCCATATCCAGTAGATATGTTAGAATTAACCGAAGTAGATATGTTAGAATTAACCGAAGTTATATCATCTTCGCATCCAGCAGTTCCTAAAGTTAATGCTCCAGCAAGTGCAATTGATGTTAATATTTTTTTGAATCTCATGA
>Ga0209541_10005691_pt1 | contig 21633 bp, 17 predicted proteins | sample RifCSPlowO2_01_FD_184027 | JGI IMG/M metagenome (GOLD analysis project Ga0209541, IMG submission 184027) | Groundwater microbial communities from Rifle, Colorado - Rifle CSP2_plank lowO2_0.1 (SPAdes) (version 2) | ecosystem: Environmental > Aquatic > Deep subsurface > Groundwater | place...
AATATTAATACTCCCCTATTCGGGTGGCATATAGGATATTTGCTGCTGTATTTTTTTGGCGGTATTTCAGTACTTTACCGTATTTTGATTCAGAAGGAAACTGTCTCATGGAAACATTTCACTATAGCGGCTCTTTCGGTATACGGTCTATTTCTCATGAATTACTACATGAGTAGAAGTGTCTTTTCAAATCTAACTGTTGTAAGTATCCCGATGGGAATTCTTATAGTAGTTTTTTTACAGGAGCTTTCCCGGGCAAAGGAAATCTACCTGCGGACAATTTATATGTTGCTACTTATTATTGTGACCGTTGTTAGTCTTATGAGTACCGTTTATTTAATTAAGCGGATACAGTGTCGGTGGTATGCCTTTAACTATGTGAGGGAGGCCAAAAAATATCAGGGAAACCGGGCTTTTATTGTCGTTGGTTACAACGAAGAACCGGGAATCACAGCGGACGGTTTATTTACTGCAGTTACGCATGTAAAAAAACTTACGAAAGGAAGTAAAAGAATACTTCTTTTTTCCCGTTTTGATACGGTTATCCTCATAATGAGCGAGAGAACCCATCTGCTTCCCCTGCCCCTTCTTGAACAAATATACTATAAAAGGGAACTTGAGGAGTATAAAAAAATGCTGGTTATCATGAAAGAGAAACCAGAATATCTGTTTGTCGATGTACACAATACATACAATCCTTCACCGGCTTCATATGGCGGAGCAAGGGACCTTTTTGAAACAATTAAGCCGTTCTACACATTTTATAAAAGAGCGGGAATACTCGACATATACAGACTTAAACAATGAGAATTTTTGTTACCGGAGCTGGTGGCATGCTTGGCTCATCGATTCTTAAGAAAATAAGAAAAGAGAAGTGGCAAGTTTTTGCGACTGGCAGAAAAAAAGGACGCGGAATTATTCCTCTGGATATTACGGACTATAAAGCGGTGAAGAAAGCGCTTTTAGAAATTAAACCTGATGTTATTATCCATTTAGCAGCGCTGACTAATGTTGATTTTGCGGAGTTACACCCCCAGATTGCCCGCAAAATCAACACAGAAGCCACTCAACACCTGGCACATCTTGCACAAAAGATGAAATCACTTTTTGTCTTTATCAGCACCGGTGCCGTGTTTTCCGGAACAAAACGGAAGCCGTATGTTGAGAAGGACGCGATCTCACCTGCCAATGCTTACGGAATGTCAAAATTACTTGCTGAAGAGGCGGTCAGGAAAATTCATACATATCTTATTATTCGGACTGGTTGGCTTATTGGTGGGAAAAAGAAGGACAAAAAATTCGTTGCCCAAATTATGCATCTTATTGATAAGGAGCCGAAGGTGTTACACGTAGTGAGCGATGTCTTCGGCTCACCGACACTAACAGACGATCTTGCTGACGCCATAATCCATCTTGTAAAAAAAGGTGTCACCGGCACATATCACATCGCCAATAAAGGAATAGGGTCACGGCGGGATATTGCCCATATGGTGTTGAATATTATGAAAAAAAAACACATTAGATTGAAATCTGTAAAACTTGGCTATTTTAATGAAGTTGCGCCCCGTCCAAAAATGGAAGCGCTTGATTCTACACTTGTCTATAAAAAACACAGAATTAGCCTTCCACACTGGCGTAAATCTCTCAAAAAATATATACTACAGCTTCATGAGGAAAAATAAGCAAGTCAAACGCGTGATTGTTATTGGGGCTGGTGTAGCCGGATTGTCGGCGGCCTGGAGGCTTTGCGAAGAGGGATATTCCGTAACTGTGTTGGAGAGAGAGCCCGAGGTTGGTGGGCTTTCTAAGACGATTTCGTACCGAGGTTTTTTATTTGACTATTCTGCTCATAGATTCAACAGTGATAATCCTGCCATTGTCTCGCGATTTAAAAGAATTCTAGGAAAAAAACTTATCAGGCGTAAAAAAAAGGCACTGATATATCATTGGGGAAAATATGTTACCTATCCCCCCCTCGCCTTAGAAATAGTGAGGACTATGCCTCTATGGCTCGTGGTACGGGCCGGGATTGAATTTCTTGGGGTTACATTAAAAAGTCTTTTTGTTGCCCCTAAAGGAAAATCGTTCTCTGATTGGACGCGGTCAAGATTTGGGAAAACGCTTTCGGTCCATCTTAATGAGAAATATGCTGAAAAACTTTGGAAATTGCCGGCTCACAAGCTTTCAGGTGATTGGGCCTCTACCCGCGTCGGCGGATTTAAGCTCAGGGACTTTCTACTGGGACTCTTCTCAAAACTCGGATACAAACGGGCATATTCGCAGTCGCATCCCGACAGCGATTGGTTCTATTATAGTATTGATGGGATAGGACATTTCCCAAAGGGACTGGTGAAGGAAATTAAGAAATTTGGTGCAGACGTAAAGGTTTCGCATAATGTGATTGGACTCGAACCAATAAGCAAAGGATATAAGGTCTCATATCTTCACAATGCTAAAATTCAGACAATTTCGGCCGACATTGTCATTTCCACAATGCCGCTTGATCTTCTCCTGGCCAGCATGAAGCCCGCTGCCCCGCTGCCCGTGAAGAAAGCGGCTTCTTCCTTGGGATATCTTGCCGTTATCATGGTCAATGTACTTATCGATAAAAAAAGTATCAATGATGCCTCCTGGATTTATTATCCGGAGCCAGATCTGATTTTTAACTATATTATGGAATTTAGAAATTGGAGTAAAAAAATGGCGAAACCAGGTAAAACCTCATTATGCGTTAACATCACCTGTCGTGTTGGAGACGAAACGTGGAGAATGAAGGATAAAGATTTAATTACCCGTGTCATTTCTGATCTTGAAAAGGTAAACATTCTTCAGGCAAGGGACGTTTATGACGGATTTGTGGTCAGGTTGCCATATGCTTATCCAGTCTACGATATTGCCTATAAAGGGAAGCTCGCTAAGGTACGAAACTACTTAGAGTCATTGCCTAATTTTTATGTTTCTGGTCGGACGGGAAACTTTCAGTATATCAATTCCGACCGGGCAATGGAAAATGGCATCGCTCTTGCGGAGAAGATTATTTCTTCTGTTTACAAACAAAGCCATAGAAGTGGGTATTAGGCCAGGGATTGAGTCGCTTGGGATAAATATCAACTACCTGCACCCGAAAATACTTCTCCATTAGCTTGATATCTTTCTCTTTGTGACGATACAAGGCGTGGTAATTGTCGCCGATTTTTTCCGAGTATTTATCGACCACAACGTCCTCGTCGACGCCAGCTTGATGTTTAACAATTAAAACGCCTCTTGGTGCGAGCATTTTTCGGCAGTTCCTATAAATTCGCAGTGCCTCGGAGTCATCAAAATAATTCATTACTCCCAGAAGTAAGATAACATCATATTTCTGTTTATCTCGATAAGACAGCACGTCCGACTCCTGGACCTCAAAGTCAGGACCGACTTTACAAAACTTAAGAAATTCCCCAAATTTATCAGTTGCTTTAATATAAGCCACCTTTCCTGCCAGACGGTTCGCGTGATGACAAGTCCCCGCGCCCAAATCAAGCAATCGTGTCTTCGGAGAAATATATTTATTTATCAATCGTAGATCGAACACGTGCATGTCGTCATCCCGAAAGTGAGTGGAAACACGAGCGTCCTTCACTTTGGTCCGTTTCCTCCAGAACGAATCAACTTTTTTTCGATTAATCAGTTTTTTCATTAAGTGGTTTTTTTAACCTCTCAATTGTTTCCTGTTTTTTGGCTTCATCAAATAACTTATCCGTCGGAGATAACTGATCCCAGCGACCGACCGCTTTAACTCCCCGCTTCTCAAAAAACAGCCGATAGCTCAAATGGGGGTTTCTATTATTGATATCATACACGATTTTTGATACGTGACAGACGTATTGTTTGCCGAATTCCTCGATGAATAAGTAGCCTTTTTCCTTTTTGTAGATACGCCGGACATCAGTAAGGCCAGTAACCATCTCGATGGTGATATTACCTGGTCGGACCATCTCCTCGATGATGCTCCGGACTTGGTACTCTGCACCCCTAAGCGGGATGAAATGGATATGGGCATGGGCCACAGTTTGCCCCCAAACGCCATATTCGATAAGAAACGGCTCTGAGAATGTATTGCGAATTACAGTAACTAGACGTGACTTTATTGATTCATATTCCTCGTCTAACTCTTGGGGAATGTCAGCGAAACACTTATAAGGTTTTTTAGTGATGAGCATAATGTGCCCTGGTGCCGCTAATCCGACTCCGACTTTTACAAAGAAATTTTCCGTGCGATAAATAATGTCTTCATGCTCGGATTCATTTTCAAGAAAAGGATTATCTTTCATTTTTTGAACACTTTTAAGCCCCATTCAACCGCTCTCTGATAGTCATCCGGAGTATCAACTTCTCGGCAATCGATAAAAGCGGCCTTAAAGGGAAGCGCATTCTGAACTATGTGATATACGTATGTCCCTGTATTAATAATCCGCTCACTTTTTACCTGCAATAGCCCTGTCCACTCGTATTCCAAGCGTTTTCGGGTGAAGTCGGTAATTATTGTGTCTTTCCCCTTCTTCTTAGTGTATACACAAACAGGTTCATCAGAATACGTTTTAATAAGGCCCATTACTTCATCTTTCTCCTTAAGGAATTTCTGTAAATCTCGGGGATTGATCAGTAAATCTCCATCAAGGGAAACAATATATTTTCGTGCAAACCGGGAACCCAAATACAGGCTGTGCAGAGTGTTTGTTGTTTGGTAGCGGTGATTAAATACGAAGGTTACCTTCTTCCGATATGATAGAACTGTATTAATAATATTCTCGGCATCATATCCGACGACTATTCTTATATCATCGAACTTTTTTAATTGTTCAAGATGGTGGATAATGATCGGCTTACCGGCAATTTTAAGGAGCGCCTTGGTGTGGCCAAATCCGAGCCGTGATCCTGAACCGGCGGCACTTATAATAATTGATTTAGAAGCAGACATAGCTGTTTTGAGTCGTAAACGGCATAACTGACAACATCAAGAATTGCTGAAACCGGCTTGTGTATTCCTCCATATGCGATGCTAAGGGGGGCATCCACGATCATTTCCAAATCATTATATCCATCCCCTATGGCGACAACAGGATAATCAATCATGGTGTGAATAGTCTTTTTTCTGAGAATATTTTTAATTCCCTTTAACTGGTCACCCTGATAATCTGCAGTTGACGTGAGATATGGCGCCCCGATTCTGTGAAGCAAGGGTTCAATCCAGACATCAAGATTTTGAGTAACAATGTGACATCTATTTCTATTTTTTTTAACAAACGCAACAACATCCTTGTTTAGTGGAATATCGAGAATAATTCCCCGTACCTCCGAAATTGGGATTTTTTTTAGCATTTGCACCCGTTTTGCAAAACTCTGATCAAACGGGATTTCACCGGACATTGCCTTTTGAGTAAGCTCTGCCATTTCCTTCTGCATTCCTAGCTCTTTAGCAATTACAGGGAGAATTTCTTTTGTGGTTATTGTCCCATCGAGGTCAAAAGCAAAGTTATAGCGCATTTTATTTGGTTATTTATTAATTGATGATCAAAGAGATGGTTTTTTCCATATCAAAAGGTTTTAGTGTTGGTTTTCTTGATTTCTCAGGGACTTCTGACAGCTTGAAGTCTACTACTTTTTCATAAAAGATCAAATCAGGGAAATTTTTTTTCAAAAAAGACAGTCGATCGCCATAATGTGACCGCTCAGTAATGTTTACGGTGGTTTTACCTGAATAGTAACTTTCGGCGATGATGGAGGATAATCCATTGGTAAGGATAATATCATGCTGTTGAATTAGGTCGATGGCGTTTCGGGAAGCCGAATGCATTACGATTCCCTTTTGGGAAAAATACTCCTCAAATTCGTCGCTCCCCTCCCACTGGGGGAGCTTTACCGAGACATTCTGAGTTAGTATTGGGGCCAGCACTTCGTATGCCGCTTGCGGGCCCATATTTAGATAAAGAATAAAATCCGATAACAGCCAAATCGCCTTTTTGGCAGGGGTGAATTGGGAATCAGTCGGCCCTGGTTTATAATTGGAGCGGAATTTGATCCAGCCGACTTCCTCGGTGGCGGTGTATTGAGAATAGATCGTAGTAAACGGTTCTGCGGGTGACAGAAAAAGGTCAAATTGGTTAAGATACTGGCTCTCATATTCGATAAATGGTTCTGTAAGATCATGGGGATAAAAGATAATTTTTATCGGCTTTACTAATGCAATGATTTCCATAACGCTGTAGAAGCTACTTTTAGTAGGATAGAAGTCAGTGAAACTTTTTTGATCCAACAAAAGATGGGCTGAGGTGATTAGTACGACCTCTTTATTCCTTAATGCTCTGATTGGTTTTCGGGAATCTCGGACCTTTAAGGCGTCAATTTCAACGCAGTCCTCGCCACGGCGAAGAAGTTCTTCATAAAGAGAATGAAGCACATATTCCGCCCCAAAGCCATAGAAAAGGTACGTTGTTTTCATGCAATATTTTTCCTTGTGGGAAGTTTATACGCAACATATATTTTTTCAGTCGTTTCTTGGTTATTATATTTGGAATCTTTTGCATGCTTGGTGTTTTTCTTTACAATAGTAATCCCATTTAGTTGGTTGAATTTTGATACTTTGCTATCAAATGCATTGTTAATATGGGCTCCCTCAGTATAGACGCAGCAGACTTCAACAAATCCATTAAGGTGAAGTTGCTGTCTTATGTAGTTGTCATTGAGGCTTATTCGTCCGTCATTATCAAAAATAGCCGGTTCTATGGAGGAAGTAAAAACCGTATGGTTTGAAACTCGCGCGCTGATCACGAGGCAATTTTTTATAAAGGCGCCAAGACCGGCAATATTCCGGGAAATAAGGAGGGTCACCCAATTTGGGTCTGGGATGAAGAAAACATCTGCCGGCTGAGGATCCATGTGGGAAAGGTCAAGCGGGTAAATATAATGAACATTATTGTCACTTTTCTCAGAAGAACGTAGTGGGGTCGCCTCTATCCTGAATATATTTTTGGCGCCTTTTCTTGCGGCGGCGTGGGCATACAGACTATCGCCGCCACCAACAATTCCTACATTTTTTCCCGTAATATTAACGCCGGCCTTTTCAAAAAAACTCACCACTTCGGCCGACTCCTGTTTTTTGTGCTTCAGAGTTTCTGCTAAATCAAAAACTTCAAACGCAGCCTCTTTATATTTTTGATACAGTGGATTATCAAATGTATCCAGGCCGGAAAGCATAAGATTACTTGCTGACTGAATGTTCTTTAGTCTTTCTAGTTCCTCCTCAACAGTAAACACCCGGTGATTTATTTGCAAGAGAAGATCGTTAATCTCCTGAACACGAAGATCATGAAAAAGTTTTGATGAAAATCGGCTATAAAAGGGCCGGACTAAGATCTTAAATATTCGTGAGACAACAGACTCATGAGTGGATATATCTTCTGCCATGCTCATATTATATAATACTTCTGTTTATGAACTATCCTAAAAGACATTGGCTGTTTTTTTGCCTGGTAGTTATTATTCTTACAGTAATATTCAATTTCCGACTTCTGATAAGCCTTTACACCTACGACACGTCAACAATTCCCGTCAACGACGCCATTGTTACCGAATTTACAACAGAAACTGAATATCAAAACCTCCGAGCTGGAAAAAATGTATTCATGCCGAGCCGTCAGATTCTTTACCCTTTTGGAACTCGTATCTTTGATCAGGATCCCTCGACACAGAACCTCATCCCTTTGTTATTTCTCCGGCCTTTTCTTGATATTCATCAGGCAACAATTATTATCGTTTTAAGTAATATTGTTTTAGCCAATATTCTAATGTATGCACTCCTGAGGAAAATGAACATCGGCTGGTATCCTGCGTTCATAGGTAGTCTTGTCTACGGATTTTCTCCGTTTCTTTCCTATCGGATTCTCGGGCATTATACCTATACAACATATTATTTTTTCCCTCTGCTTGTGTTCATAGCGGCCTACTATCTTCAAATCACAAAAAATAGCATCAAGATACCTCTTTCAATAGCATGGGGAGTCTCTTGGGCCCTTCTTTTCTATGCGAATCCATATTATTTTGTTATGGCAGTTTTAGCACTGATGTTTTTAATGAGTTATTATCTCATTACTGAGACAAGGAAACTACGTGATATTCTTGCAACCAATATCCGAAATTTTCTGATTTCTGCAACAGTCTTTCTCGTTATGCTCTCCCCCTGGATATCTGTATACAAAAATCAGTCACCATCTTTAAATCAGGAATCCCCTTCGGAGATTATTCGGTCAGTGATTTTATCGGCGGATATGGTGAACTTTGTGGTCCCCAGTGAATTTAACCCGTTATATGATGCGATTTTTGATCAGCTCGCAGGAAAAAATGCTTTTTTTACCAGTGCCGCAAAATTTTTTGAGTACAACTGGGATCGCTTTGCCTATCCGGGAATAATTGTTCTGGTAAGTTATCTATTATTTGGATTATTTTATAAGAAACTGCCAGATGAAAGAAAAAAACGGATGCTCCCCTTTGCTCTTGTAGGGATATTCTTTGCCGTGCTTTCGATGGGCCCGTTTCTGAAAATCTTTAACCGTTGGTCAGTGCTTTTACCCGAGAATATTACTGCTTATTTTCCTTTACCTTATTTAACTTTTCACTTTATGCCATTTTTTGAAAATCTCACGGCACCGGCTCGTTTTGTAACTGCCCTGGCATTTTTTGGCAGTATACTGTCAGCGTTTGTACTGGATAATCAATTTAATAAACTCAAAAAAAAGCACATTATGCCGTTGTTTATTGCGATATTTCTCATTTTTCTTATTGACCAAATGTATTCTATTCCTAACCGTCCGGACAGGAAACTTCCTGTTAAAGCATATGCCTATATTTCACGGAGTAGTAGCGATGGCGTAGTTCTGGAAGTTCCCTTTACTGTTCGAGATGGATTGCGATATATTGGTGACGTTCACGCGATCCATATTATGAGAGGCGCGGTTATGCATGGTAGGCCAATTATTGGGGGGTACATGCCACGTATTGATCCGTCTATTTTTGATTACTACGGTAATTTACCTTTCATCGGACATGTAGCGAAAATTATTGACAAAGGAAATTTTCACCCGTATAAAGAACGGCCAAATGACCCAAATGTTACCCCGTTCGGAGTGTCAGTGGATACCATGGACAATGAAATTGAGAAGCTGAATATAGAATTTATTCTCCTGAAAAAAAACGAGCCATATACGAAACTCATGCAGGATACTCTAATGGACCTGAAGTTTACTGAAATGATGACCGATTCGGGTTATACTCTATATGAAAAAAATTAAGAAACTTCTGGATACACATTCATGGCTGGTAATACCGGCCCTGTTTTTTGCAACGAGTTTATGGTTTAATTTCCGGCTGTTCTGGTCCCAGCTGATTTTTGATAACTCAACCACAGGCCGAGTATGGGCGGAGGTTAGAGTTTTTGAATGGTTGACAAGTAAATTTTACAGAATAATGATCTCTGGTAAAAATCCATTTGGAATGGCTAATGGCATGCTCTATCCTTTTCAGATTCAAGTCGGGCTTACTGATGCGGGTAACGGGCTCTTTTATCCTTTGTTTCGATCGCTCTTTTCTTCATATCAAACATTTACGCTGATTTTAGCGTTGAGCCAGATTATTGCTAATGTCGGGATGTATCTTCTTCTGCGCAAACTAAACATCGGAAAAGCAATCGCCTTTATCATCGCATTGGCTTTTGGATATATGACGTTTCTTGGTCCTCGGGAAGGTCACATGAATTACTGGGTAATTTATGTTTTTCCATGGTTCTATCTCAGTGTACTAAACCTGTTGTCTGCAAAGTCACTGCGAGGGATCGTCATTTCGGCATCAGCCACGGCATTTTTTTTGGTGCTTTCCCTTTGGATTAATTTTTACTACTTTATCATGATACTGGTTTCGGTAGGCTCTTTTTTTGGATATTTCTTATTGTCGCAGAGAAAAGAATTCTTTATAAGTCTGACAAGGAATTGGCGGCGACTGATCCTGACCGTGGTTGCAACGCTAGTCATTCTTCTTCCATGGCTCATGGGAATGTATGAGCGGTTGAAGTTCGAAAGATTACCGATTATTTCTGGATGGGGTGGCGCCATAAACTATTCCGCTGATCTTTTCTTGTTTTTTATTCCCGGGCAATATAACCACTATATTTATACATACTTTCCACAGGCATATACAGCCCTGATCAAACGATACGCGCCCTTTGCGGACGGCGCGTTTGAAAACTTTGTGTATCCTGGCGTTATTATTCTGGCATGTTACTTTTTAGGTATTTTTTTTGCGCGTAGGAAAAGTTTCGCACCAACCGCAAAAAAAATACTCCCTTACTTTGCAGTAAGCCTTGTTTTCGTGATTTTAACTTTGGGACCATTTTTGCATGTTTTTGGGCGGTGGGGGCTGGATATTGGGGAAGGTATACGGTTAGTAGTACCTTTGCCTTATGTGTTATTTCATTATGTTCCCCTACTAGATAATATCCGTGTTCCAGGTAGGCTAATCGTTGGTTTTATTTTCTTTGCATATATTGTATCTGCGTATGTTCTAGAATATTTATTTAAGAAACAACCTTTCAAGAACAGGATGATACTATTTTCTCTGCTGATTGTTGTATTCATTCTTGATCACCGGTACGTTGATTATGTTAAGCCTCCCACCCAAGAATACCCTTATAAAATTTTTAATGAAATAAAAAAGGATCTTTCACCGGTAAGCGTTATGGAGATACCCTTTGTAGTCCGGGATGGATTTACTTATTTTGGCGATGAAGATGCCGTATTAAGTGTTATTGGGGAAAGTTATCACGGAAAACCGGTAATAGGTGGGTATACGGGCCGTATTCCTGATTATGTACGTGCCTATTATATCCGCAACCCTTTTTTTGGATACATGGGAAGACATATTGACCAGAATATTCAACGCAACCCGATTATTGGCAAGGAGGAAATGATCGAGTGGCAGAAATTACGGGTGGAAGCGAGCAAAGACGTTATCGATTTTCTGGATATAAAGTATATTATTGTTGATTCGCAGAAACCGTATTCAGCAACTCTGTCCGCTCAGCTAAACAACCTTGGATTTGCTTCTAAGAAAAAAGAGGGCTCTTTTGTTCTTTTGTCACGAACTCCTGAGCCCCGCGAGTTTCTGGCTCTTGACATGGTTGATCCGGCATCTGTAACCTATCTCGGTATGGGCTGGCACGTTTTGGAAGATGATTTCCGGTGGTCAAAGAAAAAAAACTCCTTCATGTTTAAAGTCTTAAATCCAAGAGATCTTCAGCTTAAATTTATAGCGGGAACTTTTACTGATGATATTCCTGGTAAAATATATGTCAACAAGAAAAAGGTCGGCTCCCTGGTTTTTTCTAAAGGAAAACAGGAATACAGTCTCCCCATTCAATCGGCATATTTTATAAAGGGCATTAACACAATACATGTAATATTTGATTCGTTCATGGTTCCATCTGAAGTGGTCCCAGGAAGCGAGGATTTAAGAGAAATCTCAGGTAGATTTTGGAAAATCTGGCTATCTGAATTATGATAATAGTCGTCTACTCACTGTTGTTATTTTTCCTCCTAATTTTTCTTGGCTATGGCCTGGCATCAAAGCTGCTTCCTTCTCCATTGCAAGCATATAAATTATTAATTGGGCCTTGGTTAGCTATTGTGACAATTATCGTATCGGGTACTCTGGGGGGATTTATTGGATTTACCGGGGAACAATGGGTGGCCCCAGTTTTTCTTTTTTCTCTCGCCGCGTCATTGCTAGAGGTCAGAAATATCAACGTAAAAAAACGGCAACTATCCATGCCGATATCTATTTTATTAATTTTTTCCCTAGTTCTTATCCTTGCTAATCTCTCACCACTTATCGTACAGCAAAAATTTATGACGACTATTTCTATGGGAAGCAATGATGCGCAGGCCTTCGCCATTGTTCCTGATTTCCTGGTGTCACATTCGGTAAAAGAGGGATTTGGTGCTGGAGTTCCCCAAGCTGTTTATACTCTATTGCCTTTTGGATATCGCATTGGTCAATCGATTATTGCCGTTTTTTTTATGGTCCTGTTTAATTTGAGAGGGTTTGAAATTCTGACGGTTATTCAAACAGTACTTTTTGGACTGGCTATCCCTCTTGTATACATCGTCCAGAAGCAATTCTTTAAGGAGAATGCTGAATTACCGGCACTTACCAGTGCAATTTTGGTCGGGCTTAACGTAAATCTACTCTACTATCTTTACCATAATTTTTTTGGGCAGGTGTTATTTATGGGTTTGTATCTTGTGTTGGTAATGCTATTTATTCCTCGCCAGCGGGGAACTCGTCAGATTATTCTCGCCGGATCAACGCTTGCCGCTCTTTATTACTCATACCATGAAGCAGTGCTTTTTATAGTTTTGCCGCTGCTAATAATGGTCGGATATGAATTTTTCTTAAGAAGAAAAGGGATGGAGTACCTTTTCTATTATATAAAAATTGGACTCGTTACTATGCTCTTGGCAGGAGGGGCAGTTATGCATTCAATTACGTTTGCGCTTTTCTACCGGTCCCAGGATTTTAACTCACCCATTGGATGGCAGGCATTCCGGGCAGAAGGGTCGTCGTTTATCAATCCAGTGGAGATGCTTGGCGTATACAGCATTCATAACCTACCCGGGATGCCTACGACCATAGTAGTCATTCTCTCAGCTTTGATTATTAGCGTTATTTTTTATGGGTTTAAAAAGGCAGAAAATAAAAGCCTTCTTTCTGGGTTACTTGTGACGTATATTTTCTTTTTTGTTTTTTTGAGTTACATCCGCCCTAATTTTTGGTTCTATGACAGAGCCGTAAGTTATGCTCTTCCCATACTCATAGTTATTTTTATTGGAGGGCTTCATGCACTCTTATGGAAAAAAAGAATTCTATTCCACCTCGTGCTTGCCGGCACTATTCTTCTAGCTGGATCACAAACACTGCTCTTGCACAAAAGATATCTGAGGGAAAATCTGGCTGTTGATAAGTGGATACAATCTGTTGGGGAAATTAAGGAAATCATTCCTGGCCCCCAAAAAATATATTCTGAACAATTATTTAGCCCCTCATTGCCCATATGGAAGGAGATTTGGGCAGAATATTTTTTAGAACCTGGCTTAAATTACGTTACCAGTAGCGAATACAACAAAGCGAAACTAATTGTAAAAGATGACGATCTTATATTAGTAACAAAAAATGCCCGTTACGCTAGTCCAGCCAATTTATTGTTGAGCAAGGTCTTATGGGAGAACCAATCATATAAGCTTGGCAGTGCTTGTATTTCGGATCGATGTATCACGGAATCTCAACGAGATCTTTCTTTTATTGATTTTGAGCGGCCGACTTTTTCAGATTCTCTTCTGGGTTCTGGGTGGAGCGTTCCTGAGTCCGGCCATCGCTGGATCGCCTCAAGCGAGGCCTCGTTTCGGTTAGTGAGTAAAAAAAACTTGACGAAGATTACTATAGAAGCTATGACGCTAAATTCTCCGCAGGAAATGTCAGTATTTATTGCCGACGAGAAAATTGGAACTGTAAAATTATTTCCCGAATGGAAAACATATCAATTCGCTAAATCGCTAAATCCCGGGATACTAAATCTTAAACTAGTATTCCCTCACACCTATCGTCCCTCAGCTCTTTTTGGTAGCTTTGATACGAGGGATCTATCGGCCAACATAAAAACCATCAGACTCGAGTAGATGGTTTTATTTTCTAGCGACAGCGATAACCGAAAGTCCAAAAGGAAGGTTAATGTGACGAATAAGTTTACTTTCTATCCAAAGCGGGATAAAAAGAAGTCTATTTAGGATCGGATTAACGGGTTGCACGTCAGAAGTTTTATGAAGATTTTGCGGTCCCAGTTTTGAAATAATTCGCATGATGAGGCTCAAAGGAAATAAAATCGTGTTAGCGTAAGTTATAGCCACATGCCTAAAGCCATTTTTCAATAGCAGCCTCCTTAGTTCTCCATTATAATAGCGTCGTTTGGTTTGCACGGCCACATCATGATAACTATACAACCAGTTATAGGCGGCGACTCTAATAAGCACCACTCCGTCTTTTTTGAGAACCCGTCTCATTTCTTGGACTGCTTTTTGAGCCTGTTTAGAATCAATTTGACCAATAACGTCAGAACTGACGACAAGATCAAAATAATCGCTCTGATAAGGGATGTGGGTTATGCTTCCAATTTTGGTTCGTTTCAGCCCTCTTTGTTTACACAGCGCGATCGCTTGCTTGGAAACGTCAAAACCAAAAGCGACTCCAAATTGGTGCAGCCATACCATCGCTCCGCCGGTGCCACACCCGGCATCAAGTATCCTAAGATTTGCTTTGCGGTTAAGGTGTTTACGTAGTAGTGTCTCAGAAATATTACGCATTCCCTGATACCAAAAGTGCGTATCCTCTACCAGGTACATCGATTCATACTCGTCGTTCCTCATATTGACTTTTGTTTATTATGCAGTATATTAAGGTGTTAACCCAACAATTATATATTATGATTGCGATTCTCGGGTTCCTAATAATAAATGTTCTTTACTATGGACAGGCTTGGCAGCAGGTAATTTACCCTGATCCTTCAGGAATCCTTACTGCCCAGGGAGAGTCACATATTTACGAATTGGTCGCCGAGAAGGTTCGGGAAAATATTCTTCTCGGTAATAATCCGTTCTCCCCAATTAGCAGTGTAATGTATCCTACGGGTTGGAACTTTGCTCCCGACGACGTCGCTCCTATTAATGGCTTCTACTTCATTCTATTGCGGCCTTTATTTTCAATACACCAGGCATTCATGCTGATAACTGTATTGGGAGTTTTATTGTCCAATGTCAGCATGTATCTTTTGTTAAGACAAATTGGGCATCAAAAACCAGTGGCCTTTCTTGTAAGCCTACTCTTTGGGTTCACCCCCTTTGTTTCTTACCGGATATGGGGACATCCCACGTATGTGGCCTTTTACATTTTTTCCTTACCGGCGCTTTTTTTTATTTTATTACTCAAGAATAAAAAATCGTCTCGGGGGGTCTGGTATACAATAGGCTTAGCAATCAGTCTTGCCCTCGCCCCGCTTACTAATCTTTATTTTACGGTAATGATGGGGTTGCTAGTAGCGGTCGTTATTACTGTTGGATTAGTATTTGAAAGAAAATTACTAATAAACACTATCAGAAAAATTGTAAAGCCCCTTATTGTGGCCATTTTATTGTCCCTAACGCTTTTAACTCCCTGGCTGGTTATGGTTCTAAAATCATTGGCTAGATATGGTTACTCTGAGGCAAGGCCAGTCACCGACAGCGTGCTGCTTTCGGCTGATTTATTAAGTCCGTTGTGGCCGGCACGAAATCCATTCTACGCCCCATTGGTCGACAGTCTATCGAACAAGCTAAATTTCAAACCCTGGTTTGAGACGTTTATGTATCCAGGAATTATCTTACTGACCTTAAGTCTTCTTTACATAAAAATTAGAAACAAACTCAACTCTTTCCTGCTCGTTTTATATACCTCAGCCGGAATGCTACTCATTCTAACATTAGGGCCTTTTCTGAGAATCGGTGGCCATACAAGTACAATAAATCTGCCATATCAATTATTGTATCGATTGCCGTTTATCCAGATGGCCCGGGCGCCTGCCCGGTTTATCGTTCCGGTGATTTTTTTGCTATCCCTTGTAGGGGCCTCGGTTCTATCATTTTTATTGAGAAAGACAGCTCAAACAAAAAAATTATTAGTGATCACAATTCTTGTTGGTATTGTGATCGTTGACCATTCAGTACTTCCAGCAAAAGTGGAAACAATTATTCTGCCGGTAAATATCTATAATTATCTTTCAACTCATCCGCAGGGCCCATTGCTAGAAATTCCATTTACAGTCCGGGATGGAATAAAGAATTTCGGGTATGCCAATAGTGTTTGGACCACTCGAGCCCAAATACTTCATGGGCACCCGGTGTTCAGTATTTATGCTGGCCGGGTGCCCACGCAACTATTCGAAAATTATAAGAGTGACCCTTTATTAAAAACATTTGGCGCTCTTGTTGATGTAACCACCAAAGACCAATCTCAGGTCGTGAATCAGTTTGATATCAAAGCAGCACAGCAGTCTGTAGAAAAATATCAGCTACAGTATGTGCTGTTAAAGAATAATGAGACATATAGCGACGTCAGTGGAATTTTACTGGATGAATTAGGATTTTCGCCGAAGATGCATGATTCCGGTTATACCTTATGGAAAAAATAGCAAGAGAATTTTGCATCACTAGAACAGGATCGATCTGATACAATACTTGTTATTATGAAGCTCCTGAAGAATTCCGATATCTATGAAGATGCTAGAAAAGTCCTTTATCCAGCAGACTATACCGAAGAAGAATGTCTTGACGGAGTTAAAATAATAAATCTCAATAGCATTCCAGCAGAGGAGGGCGATTTCGCAGAGATTTTGCGCATTAAGAATGGGCTTCTCGAAAATATAAAAGGATTCAAACTGGCGCAAATTAATAGAACCACACTAGTTCCGGGATCGATTAAAGCGTGGCATCTTCATTATAAGCAGGACGAAATTTGGTATGTGAGCCCCATGGGTCATTTATTGGCCGGGCTTTGGGATGTTCGTAAATCATCGTCAACTTCTGGTAAGACCATGAGAATTGTTCTGGGGGGAGGCACCTCTCGAATGCTATTTATTCCCCGTGGAGTTGCCCATGGGTCGGCAATTTTTAGCAGCAGTCCCGTAGAATTATATGTGTTTGTAAATCAGCAGTTTAATCTAAAACACCATGATGAAAAAAGAATTCCTTGGGATTCACTAGGGAAGGAATTCTGGCGTCCAAAAAGAGATTAATATTTATGACATCGAAGCAAAGGGTAGAGGTCCCCTTTAGGTTCCTCCATCTTCAGGCAAAAACATATCAACGGAAAATTCTTGCGGAAACCACCAAGATAATTGAAAGTGGGATTTTTCTAAATGGAGACCATGGAAGAAAACTTGAGAAAAAACTGTCTGGCCTATTTAGTAGATCGTGTATTGCTGTTGCATCGGGACATGATGCCTTGCTACTGTCGTTACAGTCATTAAACCTGCTGCCGACTGATGAGATAATTTTCCCAGTTAACGCTTACCCAACTGCCTTTCCTGTTTTCCTGAGTGGAGCAACACCTGTGCCCTGCGATGTCGACGAAAATGGACAACTCAATCCCAGTTCTGTGAGAAAGTTGATAACAAAAAAAACCAAGGTCGTAATTATGGTCCATTTGTATGGGTTAGTTGGCCGTCTTGACGAGTTAGTGGCGATATGTCGCCGGAATGATATTATTCTTTTTGAGGACTGTGCCCAAGCATTTGGTAGTAAATTCAAGGGAAAACTGGTGGGGACGTTTGGCGATATTGCCTGCTTTTCATTTTATCCTACCAAGAATATTGGCACTCTCGGTGATGGTGGAGCGATTATAGTCAAAAACAAGCGATCGGTAAAATATTTTAAAGAAGCGCGCCAGTATGGTGAATTGACCAGATATCGTAGCAAATTTGTGTCGGGTCACAGTCGTATTCCCGAAATTCAGGCTGCGGTTATTGGCATTTATCTCAATGACTATAATAAAGTCGTAAAAAAAAAGCAAACTCTGGATAGATTGTATAGGCGGGAAATAATCGGATCTGGGATTGGCAACCAGGTCAGTCTGATGACCGCTCATCCAAAATCTTCCCCCGTAGTACACCTTTTTGTCATCAGTGCGGTAAAAAGAAACTCGCTGCAGTTGTACCTAAAAAAACATGGTGTAGAAACATTAATCCACTATCCCTTCGCGATCAACCATGTTCCAGCGTTCAAGTTGGGTAAGACTCAACACTATCCGATTGCTGAGCGGCTCTCGCAATCGATCTTGAGCCTGCCTTTTCATCAATACCTGACGAATAAGCAAATAAAATACACAGTTTCACTGATGAGGAATTTTTATGAAAAAACTCGATAGTTTAACTATTTTTTTTCCTTTTTTGAATGACGAAGGGACAGTGGAGCGTCAAATTTCGTTTGCCTATAAAATTGGAAGACAGGTGGCCAAAGATCTAGAAGTAATTGCAATTCATGGTGGTGCCTCAAATGATAATACCATGGGGAAAATTCTAGAAATGAAGCAAAAATACCCTTCGCTTATCGTTGTTGATCGATTTGATAACTCAGAAGGCTATGCGGTTATTAGGCATGGTTTTGATGAAGCCAGTAAGGAATGGGTTTTTTATACCGATGGGGATGCTCAATACCGAATTGAGAAGAGCCTGATTCCGCTAATTAGGAAACAACAAGCGACAAACGCCGATGTAATAAACGGTTACAAGAAGAATAGGAAAGACTCATTTTGGCGTGTGGTGTTGGGTGGACTATACGCCCATCTAAGCAGACTCCTTTTACAGCTCCCCGTTCGCGATGTCGATTGTGATTTCCGTCTTATTCGCCGTCGATTACTGACAAAAATCAAGCTTGAAAGTAATGGCGCCTCAATATTACCAGAGCTTGTAAAAAAACTTCACCTTTCCGGCGCCAAATTTTCTGAGATCGCGATCCCTCATTATTCCAGAATTTGGGGAGAATCCAACTATAATATATTGGATTTAGCTAAAGAGAAAGTTTTGGGTGATTTTCGTTTATACTTTAGAATGCGAAAATATTTATGACTCAAAAGCCGAAAAAGTTATCCAGGAGGCCCTGGAAAATATTACTGCTGATGATGCTCGGTTATGGGCTCATTTGCTATTTGTTTAATTTCAACCTACTTCACTATGCAATTCATAAAATTCCAGATCGAATTGTGGTTTATGGGGAATGGCCGACATATGAGTATGTTGCTGAAGTTGTATACCAAAACATTTTAGCGGCACGTAATCCATTTACCAGCGCGTCGACTCTTTATCCGTTTGGTTGGCGTTTTGCTATGGATGATGTTGCGCCTATTAATGGAGTCTATTTTCTTTTTTTGAGGCCTTTCTTTAACATCCACGATTCTTTTACTCTCATTGTTCTCGGTGGCCTGATCGCCAACAGCGTCGCCATGTATCTTTTATTAAGGATCATCGGCAGGAGTCGCGCTACTGCTTATTTGGTCAGTTTTATATACGCCTATACTCCATTCGTAATAGCCCGATTGGGTCATCCAACCTACACCGCAATTTACATATTTCCCTTATTTGCCTGGGCGTTCCTCAGGCTATATTATGCCAAGACGATCTTGAAGAAGATCGCTTCGTCTGTTCTGCTGGGAGTTATTTCGGCCGCCATCACCCTGACCAACCTTTACTATTTGATCATGGTTCTTTTAATGTCAATTGTTCTGGCGATATATACTTTCATTGGTAACCGCTCACACTTTCACGCCATTATTAAAGAAAATGCTAGGTATTTTTTTCTAACCGCAATTACGGCGCTGATTTTATTGTCTCCCTGGCTTATCAAAGTTTATCAGGCCATATTATTTGATGATTTCAGCGCTCCCGTGTACGTTGATACTGAAATTTTCTCCGCTGATCTTACCGGCCTCATCCTTCCCGGAACCTCAAGTACTATTCTTGGAAAGTTTATCGAATATGTGTCAACTCAATTGGCATTAAGTCCTCGGTTTGAGAACTTTATTTATCCAGGAATCATCATATTGTTAACACTGATATATATCTCTGTATTTAGAAGAAGAATCACTCCAAAAACCTTCACTTTACTAAAACCGCTACTGGTTTCAGGGGCATTTTTCTGGTTGTTAACCTTGGGTCCGACTCTCAAAATATTTGGTACTAAAACCGGCATTCCGCTACCATACAATATTATTAATCACCTACCGATTATTCAAATGGCCCGGGCGCCAGGTCGTTTTATCGTGGTCTTTGTTTTTTTTATCTCAATTGCGGCCTCACTAATACTCGATGAAATAAGGAACAAAAATTTGCAGACGAAGCTGGGCAAGAATTTATTATATATTGCTATTTTTATGCTTTTTCTGGTCGATCAATCTTATGTGGCCTCTTTTACTAACGTCTTGCACCCAATTCCGTCAAAGACATATGCTTATATAAAAAATCAGCCCTCAAAAGGGCCGCTTTTAGAAATACCTTTCGTGATTAGAGATGGACTTAAATCCTACGGTGACTATAATTACGTTTGGTATCCGAGAACCCAGCCCCTCCACGGAAAACCAACATTTAGTGTATACGGAGGTAGAATTAATGATGATATTTTTAAGTATTACGCTAATGATCCGCTCATCGGGAGAATTGGGAAAATTATCGATCCCTCCCAGGAATCTAAAAAGGTAGCAGTGTCCCAAGAACAGTTGTCGGCAATGATCGAGTCCGCTGACTTCCTGAATATTGGTCAGGTGCTGCTGAAAACAGATGAAACTTACAGTGCCTCAGTACAGAAAATATTACTAGCGATCGGATTCAAAATGATTCTAAGTGATACGCCCTATGCTCTATTTTCAAGGAAAGTTAATAACGTTGTTGTTGATTCTGTGGACATGTCTACGGCACAGACTGAGCGTAGTTTAGTGCAGGGTTGGGGGGAAAAGGAGCCAAATGGTCGATGGGTTGTCGGCAAAGTGGCCTCGGTTATTTTTAGAACCGCTAAAAGTAGTACTAGTCGATTAAAATTTGCTGCCGCCTCTCCGGTAGAAAATCAGAGAGCGATGGTATTTATTGATAGAGAAAAGGTAGCCACAGTAACATTAAAATCACGAAAGACTGTATTCGATATTCCTCTAGAAAACCTTGACTCTGGAATCCATATTATTGCTTTTGTTTTCTCGGAAACCTTTCAACCAGCGGCATTTGACAGGAAATCTAAGGACAATCGCGACCTATCAGTTTTTTTCACCAAAATAATGATGGATTATACTAAATAAGGTTAAACACAGACAACTGGCCAATACCCGGGATATGGATTTGCATTTTCGGGCGGCTGAAAATAAATAATATAAGTAATATAATTGGTCCATGCCTGAGATTATCTTAGTATCAGTACAAATTATTTCATTGTTATTCTTTGCTGGATATGGAGTTAGCGCCTTATTGCTTCCTGATGGTCAAAAAAAATATATTTTTTGGTTAGCCCCTTGGGTCGGCACAATTGTTATTGCCATTTTAGGCGGGTACATGAGTATGGCCTCGATGCCAATGATGCAGGGGGCACCATATCTCATCATTGTGTCAGCTCTGGCACTTTTGTTAGCGGCAAAAAATAGGAAAATTACTTTTGATCTCTCTCGGGAATTTTTTGGTTTATTGATACTTACTGCAACAATATTGGTATTTAATATATTACCGCTTGTTTTTCGGGTCGGGTTTCCAACTACTATCTCGCTCGGAAATCTTGATCCACTAGCATATATAAGTTCGGGGGAATTCCTAATAAAACATAGTGTTTTTGGAAATAAGTTTGATTATCCGCTGTACCCATTCCTTAATGGATCGGGAGATATTATCAGTTATAGTTTTCGTTGGGGCAGTGCTTTGATCCTCAGTTTTTTTAGCCAATTACTGCATTCAGGGGCTTATCGTTATTATTCGGTATTGATTACTATTATTTTGCT